>Ga0208824_1001083_pt1 | contig 25757 bp, 22 predicted proteins | sample AD_JPNTR3_MetaG_FD_184447 | JGI IMG/M metagenome (GOLD analysis project Ga0208824, IMG submission 184447) | Active sludge microbial communities of municipal wastewater-treating anaerobic digesters from Japan - AD_JPNTR3_MetaG (SPAdes) (version 2) | ecosystem: Engineered > Bioreactor > Anaerobic...
CCGCCTCCATCCGATTCAGCCTTGCCAAAACCCCTCCCGAATGCCAAACTGAACCCAATTCAGCACCTGAAGGAAGCGCGCTCCCGCCAGCCAGCGGCCAGCGTTGCGCTGGCCGCTGGCTGGCGGGAGGTATGTCTACCAACTCCTAATTCCTAATTCCTTGCCTATAACTTGAGCGTTAAAAGTTGAGCGTTGAGCGTTAAACGTTTTTTTAACTCTGAACGCTGAACGTCGAACTCTGAACGCTGAAGTCGAAAACTCCTAACTCCTAAATCCTAAATGCTAACTCCGCGCGTAGCGCGGCCGCGCTAGTGCGCTTGTCGTACATTAAGCAGCAGTACGCCGTGTCCCGGAAGTTCCGCCGTGAAGGTATCGGCGGTGATGACGCCGAGGTCTTTCTGACGCCAGAGGTCCCGCAGGCGCTGCGGGCCTTTCAGCCCGAGCGATGCAAACGGCAGCGTGACGGTGCGGGTCAGGCAACCTCGGTTGAAGAGCCCTGCGACGGTACTGCCGTCCGACATTGTTTTTGCCCAGATTTCCTGTGCGTCGTCGTGCTGCACGCACACCGCTTGCCGCCCCAGCGGATCTTGGTTGACCTCCAGTACTTCATCATTGGTCAGCAGGTTTAGGGTGAAGGGATCGAGTTGTGTCAGGTCGCAACCGAGCAGCAGCGGCGAGGCGAGCAGGCACCAGTATGAGATGTGGCTGTACTGTTCGTTTGGCGTGAGGCGTGTCGGGTGCGGCGTTCCCCATCCGACAGTGCCGACCACCAGCATGTCGAGATCATTCCAAGCGCCGGGCTCGGCGAACAGCTCGAAGCCCTCCTGCGCTCGCACGATCCCGATCACGCTCTCCCACGTGTCCACGATGTCGTGCGTGGTGCGCCAGCACTGCCCGCCGACTCTTGCGCCCCAGGCCGGCACATGCCCCATGCCGTACTGGCAGAGGCTGAATAGTAGATCGCGTGGCTGTGCGCGCAACGCCCGGTTCATCACGCGATAGGGACGCATCAACTCGCTAAGCGAATCGTCGCGGGCGCGTTGTGCATAGCTGCACCAATCGTACTTCAAATAATCAAAGCCCCATTCGGCATAAGTTTGCGCATCCTGCACTTCGTGACCCCAGCTTCCAACACATCCGCCGCATGTGGTTGAGCCCGGCGACGAGTAGATGCCGATTTTGAGGCCGAGCCGATGGACATCGCGGCAGAGCGCTGCCATGTCAGGAAAACGTGCGTTGGGCAGGATGCGTCCGGCGCTGTCGCGTGCCGGTCCCATGAGCGAGGTGTCGGTGCGTTCGCCCGGCGAGGTCTGCCAATAGTCGTCGATATTGACATAGCTCCAGCCGTGTCGGATCAAGCCGCTTTCGACCATGGCCTGCGCGGCGGTGCGGATGTTGGCATCCGAAACCGTGTGCGCGAAACAGTTCCACGAGTTCCAGCCCATCGGCGGCGTGAGTGCGATGCGTTCACCGACCTCCAAGCGCCACTCGCGTTCGGCGGTGCCGTGCGCATTGGTGGCGCGGAAGGTCACGCGGTAGCTGCCCGCCTCGGCGACCGATCCTGTGATCAGGCCGCGCGTGCCATCCAGCGCAAGGCCCTCCGGCAGTCCGTCCACCGTCAGGGTGAAGGGCGGCTCGCCGCTGACCGGGATGGTGAAGAGCACGGGACGGCCGGGACGTACGCCGAAGACGCGCGCGCCGTTGATGCGCGGTACCTTTGACGGTTTCGGCGTCAGGATGCCCATTTGCTCCGTCGGCGGACGCGGCAACGGCTTCAGAACCGCGCCGTCACGCACCGTGAAAAAGGCGTCGCACCAGTCGGCGTGATCGTGTGTGCTGCCGTCGCCGGCGTCTGAGACCTCCAGCACGACCACCTTGGCACCAGCCAGTTCCGCCGTCAAGTTGTGCGCGGGCTGCCGGGCATGCCGTACGCCGGAATCGGCCACGAGCCGGCCGTCGGCGTACACGCGGAAAATGGCGGAACCCCGACCGCGGATCAGTGCTTCGTCATCCATGCCGACCTGTGCCTCGAAGCGCAATGCCTCGCCGCCGGTCTCGATCGCGAACCAACTCGGCGCGTGCGTGCCGACACCGCGCTCAAACTTTTTCCGTGCGATTTTCAGGGGACTGCCGCCGACCGCCTGGCGTGCGAGGGGATGCTCCCAACCGCAGCTCATATAGGCAAGATCCAGCTCGTCAAGCCAGACGCGCGTCTGCGCCCTGACAGCCAAGCCCGGCACGAGCATGAGAGCGAGAAGCATGAAACACGAAAAGGGACTCTTTAACATAGCAATTAAGTTACTGGGGGAAGACAATGCGGTAGAAGCGCGAGGGGGTCAGGGTCGATGAAGTCGAGGGTGCCGGAGGCGGGGATAACGGTGTCGGAGAGGGGGAGCCAGTGGGGGGACATGAGGCTGTCGCTGGCTTGGATGCGGACGGGGATGCTGGCGTTGCCGGTGAGCGTAAAGGCAAATACCCCGGAGGCGAGTGACGTCGAACTGAAGGCGGGGTTCCAGCAGACGGCGGGACGCCCGGCAAAGGAAGATGACCAGCCAGTTGTACCGGGAAGGTAATAGAGCGTGGCGGGGGCACTGTAGAACACGGTGGTATTCATTGCCGGGGCATTGCCAGTGAAGAGAACGGAAGTGAGGGATGTGCAGTGTTCGAAGGCGTAACTGCCGATGGATGTGACACTGTCGGGGATGGTGACGGAGGTAAGGAGGGCGCGGGAGACGAAGGCGCCGTCAGCGATGGCGGTGACGAGAAGTCCGTTTAATACCGCTGGAAGGGGAAGGTGGCCGGTATACCCCCACCCATCATCATTGAGACCGGTGATCGTGATTTGTGTACCATTGGAACTGTACAAGAGCGGGACCAGTTTGGTTGGGAGCCCTGCGGCGGTCTCAGACCACCCGGTGGTGTCGGGAAGGTAATAGAGCGTGTTTGTGGCGTGAGTGTTGTCGAATGTGTTGTCTTGAATGGTCGGGAGGTCGCCGGTGAAGAGGACGGATGTGAGGTTGGTGCATCCAGCGAAGGCGTAGCTGCCTATGTTTGTTATATCACTGGGGATAATGATGTCGGAGAGGGCGGAGCAGTCGTAGAAGGCTTCGTCGCTGATGTTTGTGAGACTCTCTGGAAGAGTGACGGATGTGAGGTTGATGCAACCATAGAAGGCTCTGGGGCCGATAGATGTGACGGGACATCCGTCCAATATCGTCGGGAGAGGGATGTGGCCTACGTACCGATGATCAAGATCCGTGATTGTGATTTGCGTACCGTCCGAACTGTACCAAAGCGGAATCAGTTTGGTTGGGCGCTCCGCGACGGTCTCCGACCATCCGGTGGTTTCGGGAAGATAGTAGAGTGTAGCGGGAGTGTTATCGAATGAGTTGTCTTGGATGGTCGGGGCGTTGCTGGTGAAAAGGATGGTGGTGAGATTGGTGCAACCGGCGAAGGCGCAATTACCGATGTTTGTAACGCTGTCAGGGATGGTGACATCGGTGAGGGCGGTGCGGTTGCGGAAGGCATCGTCGCCGATGGAAATGACAGGACAACCGCCCAGTTCGTTGGTGATGGATAAATTGCCCGAGCAGGTGCTGTCGAAGTCAGTGATGGTGGCTTGGCCGTCGCTGACGGTGTAGGTGTAGGGGCCGAAGGTGTCGGCGGGTAAGACAAAGGGGATGAGCAACGCGAGATGCGCAAACGCCAAGCTGCGAATGCGCAGTGAACGGAGCGAGCATGTGAAGCGGGATGCTGTGTGTTTCATGGCCGTCCTTTCGATTAGTGGATGTATGGTATGGTAAGACGGGGGGACGGGGGGATGCAAGGGGAAAAGAACGAAAGGACGCCGAGCAGGAACAGCCAATGAGTTTATTAGTGCCTTATTGGCTTTATCGGTCGGCACGGCACTAATGAACTAAAACAGGGTGTTTGCGCTTGAAGAATGGGGGGGCGTTCATTATAGTGTGTGTCAAATAGACACAGAAGTGAAGTGGCGTGCATGGCTTCCGGTTTTTTTGATAGATTGGTCGCGCGGATCGACAAGTTGAACCCTGAGAGTCTTCAGGCGCAGATGGTGCGCCTGGTGCAGGAACGAGGGTTTCTGGAGACTATTTTCCAGACGATCCAAGAGGGTTTGGTGGTTATCGATAACGACGGCCATCTGCTCTACGCCAACCATGCTGCTGAACGGCTCGCGGGGTTTGATTTCAAACGGACCAAGGGGCGTTCGATCATGCGTGTTTTGCGCGATTGGGACTGGGAGCACCTGTTGGAGGTGCCGGCCTCAGACAGCGGCTGGGCACGGATGGTGACGCGCGAAATCGAAATCACCTATCCCGAACACCGTTTCATCAGTGTGTACGCAATGCCGCTGCATGAGGAAGGCCTTGTCGAAAAGGGCGTTCTGGTGATTCTGCGTGATGTCACGCGCGACCGCAAGCAGGAAGCCTCGACGCTAGAGAGCGAGCGCTTTAACGCGGTCAAGCTGCTGGCGGCGGGTGTGGCGCACGAGATCGGCAATCCGTTGAATGCCCTCAACATTCACCTGCAGCTTCTTGCACGCGAACTGCAGGATCTGCCGGATGACACGCGCGAGCCGCTGGCCAATCTGGTGGGTGTGGCCCGCGCCGAGGTGGAGCGGCTGGATACGATCATCCGGCAGTTTTTGCGTGCGTTGCGTCCGACGCAGCCAGTGATGCGGACAGAGCAGGTGACCGATGTGTTGCGGGAAACGTTGGCACTGCTGAAAACTGAGTTTGAGAATCGCCGCATCACGGTGTCGGTGGACATCACGGATACGATCCCGACGGTGCAGCTCGACCGGTCGCAGATCAAGCAGGTGTTTTTCAATCTCATCAAAAACGCGCTGGAGGCGATGCCGGACGGTGGTGCGCTTCGAATCGAGGTGAGCGCGGGTGACGTGTATGTGGATATCGCCTTTGTCGATACGGGAAAGGGGATTGCGCCGGAAGAGTTGCAGCGCGTGTTTGAACCTTACCGCACATCCAAACAGACCGGCAGCGGGCTGGGTTTGATGATTGTGCAGCGGATTGTCGATGAGCATGGTGGCGAAATCGAGTTGTCGAGCAAGCAGGGCGTGGGAACCTGTTTTAAAGTGCGCCTGCCGCGTTCCGAACGGCGGGTTCGTCTGCTCACCCCTCCGGCCGCCACGAAAAAAAATAAATCGCAGACGCCGTTCGACGGCACTCCAGAAGTGGTAGAATGATGGCATGAAACGAAACGGCAAACCAGTGGTCCTCGTTGTGGACGATGACAAGAATACGCGCGATGGCTTGCAGCGTGCGTTACAACGTCATTATACAGTGTTGACGGCGGAGAGTGCCGATGCGGCGTTGTCGTTGATGGGCAGCGGACAGCAGGTGGACTTGCTGCTTTCTGACCTGCGCATGCCGGGTACGGATGGTCTGGGATTGTTACGGCGTGTGATGGCGCAGTATCCCCGTACGGTCTGCATCTTGTTGACCGCCTATGGTTCGGTTGAGACGGCCGTTGACGCGATGAAGCAGGGTGCCTACGACTTTTTGACCAAGCCTGTCAACCTCGACCATTTGGACATGCTGGTGGCGCGCGCACTCAAATCGCGTGATCTTGAACACCGCGTCGAAACCCTTGAGAGCCAGCTCAACGAAAAATACGGCATGGAAAACATCGTGGGCGAGTCGGACGCGATGAAACAGGTGTTCGATATCATCCGTCAGGCGGCACCGACCCAGGCGTCGGTTCTGATCCAGGGGCCGAGCGGGACGGGCAAGGAACTGGTGGCGCAGGCGATCCACCGTCTCAGTACGCGCGCCAAAGGGCCGTTCGTGGCGGTGCACTGCGCGGCACTCTCCGCGACGCTGCTCGAGAGCGAGTTGTTCGGCCATGAGAAGGGGGCTTTTACCGGCGCCACCGTGCAACGCAAGGGGCGCTTTGAACTGGCGGATGGCGGCACGCTTTTTCTTGATGAGATTTCTGAAATCGATCCCTCCATTCAGGTTAAGCTCCTACGCGTGCTTGAGGAGCGCACGTTTGAGCGAGTGGGTAGCGAAGAGACGATCGAGGTCGATATCCGCGTGATCGCGGCGACCAACCGCAATCTGCGTGATGCCGTGCTTCAGGGCAAGTTCCGCGAAGACCTCTACTTCCGGTTGAATGTCGTGGACATCACGCTGCCGCCGTTGTCGGAGCGCGCCGGTGACATCCCGTTGTTGGCCAGCCGTTTCTTGAAAGAGTATAGCGAGAAGAACGGCAGACAGATCGAAGGGATGACGCCGGATGCCCTGAATATCCTTGAGGCCTACGCTTGGCCGGGCAATGTGCGTGAACTGCGCAATACGATCGAGAAGATGGTGGTGCTGTCGCGTTCGGAGCGGCTTACGGCACGTGATGTTCCAGCGAATATCCGCGATGCCGTTAAGAGCGGTGGCGGAGTGACGCTTCGGACGCCGGTGTTGGCGTCGGGATCGCTGGCCGAGACTGAGCGCCGCAAAATCATGGCGGTACTGGAGAAGAACGGCGGCAATCGCACACGGGCGGCGGAGGAGTTGGGCATCAGTCGCCGCACGTTGCACCGTAAGCTGCGTGAATACAAAGCTGCTGAAGAAGGTGAAGGAAAAGACAAAGGAGGTCAGTGATGGCAAGCGTATGGCGGTGTTTGAGCATGTCGTTGCTGGTTGCGGGCGTGCTCTGGGCGCAGGGTTTGATTGTGTGCGGGAAGTGCGGACGCGAGGCGCGGGCCGGTGATGCGGTGTGCCGCCATTGCAAGGAAGCCCTGCCCAAGCCGAAGGCCGATACGCCGACCGCGGTCGAACAACCGACCGCACAGGCTGATGACAAGGCGGAGGTGGGGCGTCTGGCAGCAGGCATTGTGGAGGCGAATGTGCGTCTGGCCCGGGAGTTAGAGGCAAAGCAGCCGGAGTTGGCACTGTGCTATTATCAGAATGCCATGGCGCTGATGCGGCTCGTGCCGGCAGGAACCTTCCCGGACACTGTGAGCGAAGCGATTCTGACGGGCAGTGCGCGTGCACTGAGCCTTGTGCAGCGGGGAACGGTGCCTTGCAAGCGGTGCAACGGTAGCGGACGTTATCAGCTCGATCTCAGCAAGGTTGATTCCAGCAAGGGGCTCAAGTCTGTTTCCGGCGTGCCCTGCCCCACGTGCAAAGGGGCTGGCACGCTCCCCGGGCTTAAGGAGGTGTCGAAGGCTAAGATGCAACTCTTGCAGGGGCGGACGGAGTTCGAGCAGCGGCAGATGGTGGCCGGCGATGTCAAGGTCGGGCGCGTCTTGGTGCCGCCCGCGCTGGACAAACTGCTTTCCAATCAGCAGCGCGCGTTGATTATGACCGGCATGCCGATGCCTTGCCGCGAATGTCAGCAAACGGCACGCCAAGCGTGTACGGCTTGCCGTGGAAGCGGTTGGAAACCGTGTGATTTTGAGGGGTGTACGCAAGGTGTGCTCAAGGAGACGCGCCGAACCGGCGCGCGAAAAGAGAGACGGCTGAATGAAGAGGCGGTCAAAAAGTGTCCGCGTTGCGACGGGTTGGGAGAGATTCCGTGCCCGGTCTGCAAAGGTAGCGGAAGTGTGGCCTGTTCGAAGTGTGACGGTAGCGGTTTGGCACCGCGTTGCACGCGGTGTACGGGGACCGGCCTGATGCCGTGTAGAAGATGCAAGGGAACGGGCGACGTGAAAGGTGCGCCGTGTCCAGAATGTAAAGGAGAAACCCAGGTGCTGTGTCCAGCATGCCGGGGGGAAGGAGCACAATCCCGATGAGCGAAATACCCGCATTCAAATTGCCCAATTTCGAGGTGCTGGGTCTTCTAGGACGCGGCGGTATGGCGTCGGTCTGGAAGGCACGTCAGGTCTCGCTTGACCGCTATGTGGCGGTCAAAATCCTCTCCTCGTCCTTTGCCACGGATCCCGACGATATTCAGCGTTTCCGCGAGGAAGCGCGCGCTGCGGCGCAGTTGAAGCATCCGGGCATTGTGCAGGTCTATGACGCGAACTTTTCTGATGGCGTCTATTACTTCGTCATGGAACTGGTGGACGGTTACACCCTTGGCGACTTGCTGCGACGGAAAGGCCAAGTCTCCGAAGAAGACTCCCTGATCGTCGCAGAAAGCGTCGCGGTGGCGATGGACTACGCCTGGACGCATTACCAGATGGTGCATTGCGACATCAAGCCCGACAACATTATGGCTGATGCAGACGGGACTGTGAAGGTCACTGATCTCGGGCTCAGCCGGTCGGTTACGCTGTTGGCCAGCGAAAGAAAGAGCCAGTCCGATGAGATCCTCGGTACTCCCGCTTATATGTCGCCCGAACAGGTCTATGGCAGTGATAAGTTGGATTGCCGTTCGGATATCTATGAGTTGGGCGCTACGTTGTATCACATGATTACAGGACGTATGCTCTTTCAGGGCAAGAGCGATGACGAGATGTTGCGTTGCCATGTCGGCAACGAGCAGGCACCTGATCCGCGGGGCATCGCCAAGGATCTGGGAACTCCCTTCGCACTGCTGTTGGAAAAACTGACGGCCAAGGATCCTGACAACCGCCATCGCGACTGGAAACTCGTGCTCGCCGATTTGAATCGCGTGCGCGAGGGACGTCCGCCGTGGCCGGCCTTGCCGCCTGCGTTCGGAAGTTCGATCAAGCTGGATCGGTAAAGCCCGGGGTGGTTGTGGAATATGGTTGCATGATGCGCGGGGACGAGGTCTGGGTGCGGCGGACTGCGCGTGCCGCGACGTGGTTCACGCGGTTGCGCGGCCTGCTGGGATGTCGTGCATTGGGTCCGGACGCGGCGTTGCTGATCGAGCGTTGCCGTGCTGTGCATACCGTCGGCATGCGGTTTGCGATCGATCTAGTGTTTTTGGATCGGGCTTGGCTGGTGACACGCGTGGTCCAGAATGTGCCGCCCGGCAGATTGATGGTCGGGGGGGGATGGCACGCAGTACGCGTGCTAGAGAGCGAGGCCGGATGTCTTGATGTCGCCGCGCTGCGAATTGGCGAAACGCTGACGTGGCGGCCGGACACGGCCGCGCCGGGCATGCGAGGATCGGTGGTTTGAGGAGGGTGGTGGCATGACCGCAAGTGTGACGAAAGAATTTGGAGTGCGGCGGCAAGCGGTATTCCGCGCGACGCCGCTTTTTGAGGCAGGAGTGGGGAGTGTTTCCGCGCGTAGCGCGGAGAGAAAGCGGTGCCGCGACCCGCGCACAGCGCGGTTCTTGTCACTGCATCCGATTACATGACAGGCATGAATCGAGTTACAGTTTTTTGTATATGTCTGGTGTTGGCGGCGTTCCAGTCGCTCCGCGGCGGGCCGGTCGGTCCTTGGGACCGCGCGGCACTCTATCAGACGCCACGACTTTTCGAGGCCACTGAGTTTGTCACCAACGAGGTGAAGACCGTCTTTTACGAAGGCGAGCCGTATCAGGGGCGCCCCACGCGCGTGTTCGCTTACTACGGGCTTCCCGCTGGGGCCTCATCCACGAACAAGGTGCCGGGCATCGTATTGATCCACGGTGGCGGCGGTTCGGCCTTTGTGCGCTGGGTCAAGCTCTGGAACAGTCGCGGCTACGCGGCGGTGTCGATGGACACCTGTGGGGCGGTCAGCGGAAACGCCTACGGCGAGGAGCAGAAGGGCCATCGGCGGCATGCTTGGGCCGGGCCGCCGGGGTGGGGGGGCTTTGACAATTACAACGATCCGATTACCGACCAATGGACCTATCATGCGGTGGCGGCTGCCGTGCGCGGTCACTCGTTGTTGCGTGCGCTACCGGAAATCGATACGTCGCGGATCGGGGTGACCGGTATCTCATGGGGCGGCTATCTCACCTGCATCGTGGCTGCGGTAGACGATCGCTTCGCGTTTGCCGTGCCGGTGTACGGCTGTGGTTTTCTGGGCGACAACTCCGCGTGGCTCAACGTGTTCCAGCGTATGACAAAGGCGAACGCCGATAAGTGGCTGGGATTGTGGGATCCTTCGGTGTATTTGCCGCACGCCAAGATGCCGTTTCTCTGGGTGACCGGTAGCAATGATTTTGCTTACCCGATGGATTCGCTCCAAAAGAGCTATCGAGCACTGAAGGTGCCCTTTACGCTCTGTGTGCGGCTGCGCATGCCGCACGGTCACGGCGCTGCCGGTGAGAATCCTGCCGAAATCTTGGCGTTTGCCGATAGCATGACACGCGGTGCCCGGCCGCTGCCGGCCTTCACCCGCGTTGTGTGCGAAGGCCGGACTGTAAGCGCGGCCTTCAACGCCAACGGCCGTAGGGTCGCCAAGGCGGAACTCAACACCACGACGCATACCGGCAAGTGGCAAGAGCGCGTTTGGCAGGCCGCTCCCGTCACGATCAACGGGAACGCATCAGGAGAGGGAACGTTGGGGGCTGAGCTTCCCGAAGGCACAACGGTCTGGTTTTTCAATCTTTTCACTGATGATGGTTTGTGTGTCAGCAGTCAGCACGAAGAGCGATGATGGAAGACGTTTTGCAAAACATCCGCGTGGTGCTGGTGGGAACCCTTTACCACGGCAATGTCGGTTCGGTGTGCCGCGCGATGGCCAACATGGGGTTGCGCGAATTGGTGCTGGCTAGACCGCGGCTTTGCGATGATCCTAGCGATGCGTCGCGGATGGCCGTACATGCGGCCGACATTTTGAACGCGCGGCGCGAGGCTGCCACGCTGGCCGAGGCGGTGGCCGACTGTGCCTTTGTGGCGGGGACGACTGCGCGCGGCGGCCTCTACCGGCAGCATGTGAAGACCCCGCGCGAGTCAGCGCCGGAGTTGTTGCGTCTGGCGACGAACGGGAAGGTGGCTTTGGTTTTCGGGTGTGAGGATAAAGGACTATCCAATGAGGAGATCGGGCTTTGTACCCATCTCATTCGCATTCCCGTGCATCCCGATTACACTTCACTGAATCTGGCGCAGGCGGTCTTGCTCTGTAGCTACGAGTTATACGGCGCGGTGGGTTCCTATGAGCCGCCAGTGGAAAAATCCGCGCCCGCCTCCGCCGCGCGCAAGCTCAAGTTGGCGGAGATGTGGCGCAAGATGCTGCTGCAGATCGGGTTCATGAAGGAAGATAAAGCCGATCACATGATGCAGGGCGTGCAGCGGATTTTTTCACGTGGCGTGTACTCGGATGATGACGTCGCGATTATGATGGGCGTAGCGCGACAAGCCGACTGGGCGGCACGGAGAGAGAAGCAGGAAGTAATAGGTAAGAGGTAATAAGTCAATCTCGTCAGTCCCGTCAGTCCCGTCAATCTCGTCCAAAAACAAGCCCCGCCAGCCACCCGCTCACTTACCTGCTCAAAGCCTTACGCAGAAGGGCTTCGGTGTCGGTTATGGCGGGGTCGGCATCGAGCGCGGCCTGCACCATCTTGCGCGCTTGGTCTTGCGGGAAGCCCAGTTGGCCGAGAGCCAGAATGGCGTCGCGCAACATGGCGTTGCGGGCATCGCCACCGCCTGCTGTGCGCCCGGCAAGCGCCTCCAGCGGATCCACTTTGTCGCGAAGCTCCACGATGATGCGTTCGGCGGTCTTTTTGCCGATACCATGTACGGAGCTGATGCGCTTGACGTTGCTTTCGGCAATCGCGGCGACCAGTTCGGCCACGGTCAAACCACTCAACACGCTAAGGGCTAGCTTGGGCCCGACTCCGTTGACGTTGATCAACCTTTCGAACATCTGCTTTTCTTCAGTCTGAGCAAAGCCGAACAGCACTTGCGTGTCCTGGCGGACATGATAATAGGTCAGCAGACGGCACTTACTCCCCGTGGCCGGCAGACGGTCATAAGTGCTCAGTGAGATGAAGAGTTCATAGCCGACGCCCTGCACGTCGAGTACGACGGTGGAGGGCGTCTTTTCAGCCAGCGTGCCATGCAGGAATGCGATCATGGGGCACCCGGCACCTCAGGCATCTTCTTCCAGACGCGGGGCGTGGGTCAACACGTACTGTTCGGCTTCAGTGCACCACAGTCCGTTGTTGCGTCCGCAAATCTCGGCCAGTGCCGCAAAGTACGGGTCCTTCTCGCCGAGTTTTGCGAAGTCCTCAATCGCCGTCATGGGCATAGAAACGTGAGTGTAGAGCAGTTTCTTGCTGCCGGCAATTTCCGGCAGATTCTTGGTGGTCTCGGCCGCGGAATCGATGCCGCCCACATGGGTGACCATGACGGATGGCGTGACCAAGCCCTGCGCCGCGTAGTTCATGGAGTCTTGCAGGTCTTTGGTGTTGCCACCCGAAGAACCCACGACATGGTGCCCCATGTAATGCACGTCGTAGAAGTTGATGGCAGCCATGAAATCCGTACGAGCCGGACCTGCGAAAAAGTTCAGGCATCCCAGATACCCGAGTAGTGCTGAGCCCTGTTCAATCAGGGCGGGTACAGGCGCGAAGACCATCACGTCGTTGAAGCCCTTGTTTTCATTCAATGACTTGAGATACGCGACTGGATCGTCCAGCCCCGCCGTGTTCACATAGTGCAGGTCAACGCCACAGGTCTTGGCGTGTTCGACTGGGAAGAGCTGCGCCGCGCGGTCGAGCCGCGCCTGGTCGATGTCCGTGATCACGAGCCGTCCAGGACGATGCTCGGGACCGTGTAACGCGAGGTCGATCGCGCTCAGTCCCATCGGGCCGGCACCCGCGAGGATGATCATTGAGCCGCCTTGCTTGATGCCCATCTGGTGGTCATATTCGCCCGGCCTGAAGTGATAGCTGCAGCGGAAGGCCCCGACGATGCAGGAGACCGGCTCGGCAAGCGACGACTTGTAGTAGGCGTCACCGTCATAGGTCAGCAGGCAGTCGAGCTCCATCACTTCCTTGGGGATGACGATGCGCGTGGCATTGCCGCCGATCCAACGGAACGAGTAGCCCGGTGCCCAGTGCTCGCGTCCGGGGATGTTGAGTTGCGGCTGGATCCCGTATTTTTGGCCGGCGCGGAATTTATGTTGCCAGTTCTTGCCGACCTTCAAGATGTTGCCGCAAAATTCGTGTCCCATGATGATGGGTTTTTCTGCAATGTCTTTAGGAACGCGTTTGTGTCTGGCACCTTGGATCGTCGCCTTGTAATCGGACATACAGATGCTGTTCGTAATGATGTCCGCCAAGATTTCATCATCGGTGATTTCCGGCAGGTCAAACCGTTCGAGCCGCAGATCGTTTTCGCCATAAAGTCGCAGTGCCAAAGATTGCATCAGGGTATCCTCGCATGAGAGTTTTCGACAATTTTTAATGGTTAAAACTTTAGCGTTTCCAGTGGCGGAGTGACAAGGCAAAAGTGGAAGTGGAGAACGGCTTAACGCCGAAGTGGAACCATGAAGCCTGGAGTGCCGAGGGCCACGTCAAGTTTTGCGGCCTGCGTCACGGCTTGGCTGGCGGCTGCAGATGGAACCAGCGGGTCTCGCCGCGTTTCATGGGGAAAGTCAGCCGGTCGGTGTCACGCGAGATCAGCTCACCGGTTGCCAAGTCGGTCACTTCGGAACGTTCCAGCAGGCGCACCTCTTTATTGCCGGGATAAAGCGCGTGGATGGTCAGGAAGTTCTGACTGCCGTAGACCGCGTTGCCCGCCGGTGCCGCAACCCATGCGCCGGCGTAGTGTGCTAGCGCGTTAAGGAAGAACTCGTTCATGGACACGCCGCCGAAAAACAAGCTTTTCCATTTCCCAAAGTCCTTGAACGCCACGGCGATCTGGCCATCCGCGTAGGCCGCGACGGGCTTGGCTTCCGGATCATCCACGGCGAAGACAGGGGCCTTGAGGTTGATCTGGTTGATCGGGGTTTCCATGATACCGTTGCCGGGCAGTGTGTGGAGCTGCAGGGACTGCTCTCCGCCGTTTTTGACGTGGATGCCGGTGATGCGCGTCACCGCGTCTGCCGCGTCTGTAGCCTCTGGGATGCTTCCCGCCACGATGCCCGGAGCATGCACGAACGCGAGCATCCGGCCGTCACGCCGCAGCGATCGGATGGCGTTCCACTCCTTGTCCGAAAGATGGTAGGGATTGAGGAAGAGATAGAGCTTGTAGGGCGGCAGGCGGCGGTTGGCCACATCTTCCTGAAGATAGAGGTGATAGGGGACTCCGGATGAGTTGAGCAGCACGATTTGCCGGTTGATGCCCGCGTAGTCCAAATACGCCGCGTTGGCTGAGGCGACATGGTTGAGACTTCGCTCGTCGATAAAAACCGCCACGTCGGATTTCGGCAGGGCGGGGTTCTTCAGATCCGCGCGGAACCCGTTTACCGTCTCGGTGATCGTTCGCATGATGGCCGGGTCGCTGAACCATCCACCGCTCATGTCGTACCACCAGATGCCTTGACCTACGGCGAGCATGTGCCCGGCGTCGCGGCGGATCATCGCGCTGCTTTCCGCCTCGGTTTCTACGCGTGCAACGTGGTAATTGTTTTCCGGTGTGCCGGGATACGTTTTCCAGGAGCGGAAGTCAGCCTCGGAGAGTCCAAAGGTGTCGTGGAGGAGCAGCGATGACCATGCCTGATGGGCCTTGCCGGTTCCGCCGGGCCATCGAATCGCGTCATAGGTCAACACCGACGTTACATAGTTGAACATGTTTTTCTTCAACAGATAACCGGTGGCGCGGTGACTTATCACGCTCGCGGCTGGTCCTGCGTAATAGGTTCCGATCAGGATGGGCGATTTGTGTGTGTCGCGCAGGATTTGACCGTACCCGGCGAGCGTGTCAATGGTTCCCTCGCTACGGAAAATTTTGTAGTCGACGATGTCCATGTCTTCGGGACGGTCCCAAAAGAACCGGTCGGTTCCAATCCGTTCGGGCACGGGAAATTCAGCCGTTTCGAAGGTCACATTCGGTTGACGCCAAGCCTTTTTCAGTTCGGTCTCTCTCCGGTATTTTGTCCGGAGCCAGTTCCGGAAGGCGCGCAGGGAGGCGGGGCTGTAGTCGCCGCACCGGTTCCCGTGGAAATCGTTCCACTGGAACATCTGGCCGTCGTTTCCTCCGATCACATGGTACCCGATCACCGCCTTGCCCGGAAGCGAATTCCGGATGTGCCCAGCGAACTGGCGGAGAACCTCTCCGGTGTCCTTCCGTAACCGCTCCGAGGCATATACGTAGCCGTAGCGCTCGATGTACGAGGATTTTTGGGCGTCCGGTTTCGGCGGCGGCACCTTGTCCCAGCGCAGGAAGTGCATGTTGACAATGGCCTTGTTGCCGTCCCAATCGGTCACGACATCCTCGAGGTTGTTTTCCGCGGCCCATTCCGAGTAGGGGTCGGTACACAGGTAAAACATGATGTACATGTTCGGATCCGCCCGGAGCACCCGCCACAACATCTCATCAACCTCGGAGAAGTCGGTCTGCCCCGGCCCTCTCCAGACCCCAAAGGGACCGTACACGCCGCGTCCCAGAATGTAAGGGATGAAGGTGACCTTTACGCCCGCCATGCCGAATTCCCGCACCTGGGAGTTTTGGGCGCGCCACGCGTTGCCGACGTAGAAATCGGGGAAGCTCTCTTTGCCGTCCAGAAAGAGGCGCGGCCGCTGACCCACCCGGCGGACTTCGGCGGTTGCGCGCGGTCTGGCCGCCACGATCTTCTTTGCCTCTTCGAGCGGCATCAGTGTTTCGGGCACAGGCCGTTCATACCGTGGCTTGTAGTCCTTTTTGTTTCCCAGTCGCGTCAGTTTGAGGTCGTCCATCAAGATATCGATGGCGTCTTGTGCGAAAACCAGACTGATGCGCACGCGGTCGATGTCCGGCCCGGTCGTGAAGGACATATCGAGTTTTTCCCACTGGCTTCCAGAGGAGAAAAACGGGCGGGTCGGCCCGAAGATGTTCGAATGGGATGCACCGGTTTTTTTTGAACTGGAGGGGCTGATCATAAAGTAGACGGCGGCGGCCGTGGTCGTCCCGTCTTTGGACTTGCGGTCCGAGTGGAGGGTGTTCAGCCAGGCGGAGACCCGATAGGTGGTCGCGGTTTCGACCGGGATAGGCACGGTTTCCCACTGGACATACCCCTTCACATTGGTTTTTTCCACGCGTAGCGAACGCCCTTTTCCTGCTCCGGCTTCCAAGCGGATGGAGGCCTCCGCACCGCCCAGAGGTTTCGCGGTCCACAAATTGGCGGCTTCGACTTCTTCGAACCCCACTGAAAAGAGCGCGGGGGCGTCGTCTTCTATGCCCCTTTGCGGCTCGGGTCCCGCATACGCTACGCTGAACATCAAAAACGCTATCCACCTCACATTCCGAACGCACCGTTTCCTCCGACTCCGTATCATCCGCTTGTCCTCCCTGATTCGTTTCACCAAGCTCCTTGCCTTCAAGCGTCTGGTGTCTTGCGCAGGTGGTTGGCAAGAGCCGCGCGGACGGCGGCGGTATCGAGCCGTTGTTGTTCTGGTGAGGCGTCGGTATCCAGCGCGGCGAGGGTGGCGCGGTGGGTCCGGTACAGGTCGCGTGCCCGACAGATCCAAGCCCACGGCACACCCACCAGTACACGCGCGCAGGGGTAGCGCTCGGCCAGAAACGCTCGGGGCATGAAGATTCGACTCAGTACCAGCCGGGCGCGTCCTAACAAACCAGCTTGGCGATAACTGAGCATCGTCGATTCCGCCCCGCGCTCTGACCCGTGCGGCAGGCGGGCGAGGGCGTGAAGCACGGCGTCACGCCAAGTTGCCTCGATTTGCGGTGCGCTGCTCGTCAAGGTGGCGGGCAGGGGTATGTCAAACAGATCCGCAACGAAACGCAAGATGAACGGGATAGCCGTTCCGGTTTGCCAGCGCGTGCCAGCGGCAGTGATCGCCTCGGGCGTGAGCGCATCGCCTCGTGTGCGCATGAGCAGCGCGATATCCAGATAGGAACGCAGCGGAACCGCGAACAGATGGTGCAGCATGTGGTGTACAAGATGTGCGAGTTGATCGGGGACCGACAAGGCGAAGCAGGGAAAACCGTAGAGCCGTGTCGGTTCAACATGCCGCCATATCGCTGCCATATCCGCTTCTGGTGAGTCGGTCTCCCGCTCGCTGGAGACCGCCCAGTGCATTTCCACGGCGTAAGGGTACTGGGGGTGGCGGTAACCTTGATCGTAGGCGAAGCGGCTGTGCAGGGTGTCTGCGGTGGCGGTGTAGCCAAGTTGCAGCATCACGGCATGGCTGCGGTCGCGCTGGTCGGTACGGATCAGCACGTCGATGTCAGTCATGCTTCGCAACACCGGATTCGCGTACACTGATTCGGCGAGCCAAGCGCCTTTCAACATGACCAGATTCAGACCAGCGCGTTCGAAACCCGCCGCCATTTCGGCAAGCTGCCGCTGCCGCAGGGTCGAACGTTGTAGCTCTCGCAAGGTGCGCATGCGCCACGCGCCTGGCACGCTATCGGGCGGGGCGGCTGACGCAGCGAAATGTTCAGGGAAATGGGCGGTCAGCCACGGAAAGAGAAAGGTATCCACGCCTTGTTCGCATGCCGTGCGATAAAGCAGCGGCCACGGTGGCTCGTCTGCGCCGGTCGGCGGCGACCGGTCGTGCAGGGCGTCGCGCATGCACGCGACCAGCATGCGGAGCCTGCTCAACGGCGACATGGGTGTGGTTTCAAAATCCATGACGTAAGTGATACCACGAGATGCGGGGCAGGGCAAGTATCCATTCTGTGAACGCTGAACATCGAACGCCGAACGTCGAACTCAGAAGTGAAAAATCCCCAATCCCAAATCCTAAATCCTCAATGATAACTCTCGCAGGGTGATCGGCATTGCGGGAGCCGGGGGGTTCTGTTAATCTACAGGCCACATGTCCACGCTTCTTCATAGATGGGTACGGCGTGTCCGGTTGAGTCACCTGTCGGCTGTCATTGCCGGCCTTTGTCTGCCGCTTTTGGTCTGGTGGGCGGGCTGCTTGACTGCCCGTATCCGGCCGCCTGCCGGACGAACACCGGTGGTGATGACGATGGAGGTGACCGGGTACTGCAACTGCGGAGTTTGTTGTAGTTGGGAACGGAGTTGGTTTGGGCTGGGGCCTCCGGTGATCAGCGGCGGACCCAACAAGGGCAAGCCGAAGGAGGTCGGCATCACGGCCAGCGGCACGCGTGCGGGTCGGGGTACGGTCGCGGCTGATACCTCGGTGTTGCCGTTCGGAACCATTGTGGAGGTGCCGGGTTACGGCTTTGGACGTGTAGAGGACCGTGGCGGCGCGATCAAGGGTAACAAGCTTGATCTCTGGTTCCCTTCTCACGACGCAGCGTTGCGGTGGGGCCGCCAGAAGGGTGTGCGTGTGCGCGTGTGGAAGCCTTGAGTTTTTTTGGAGTGAACGCATTTAACAGAGACCTGAATAGTTATGAGTGACGAGAAGACTAAGTGTGATCGACTAAGTGTTGAGACTAAGTGTGAGGGGCCAAGTGTGGAGTCGGATACCAGTCGGCATTTCCTCAAGCAGTGGATCGCCGAGGATGTAGCGGCTGGACGGACTGGCGGACTGGTTGTGACGCGGTTTCCGCCGGAGCCCAACGGTTATATCCACATCGGACACGCCAAGGCGATCTGCATCGATTTCGGCATGGCGCAGGAGTTCGACGGGCGGTGCCACCTGCGCATGGACGATACCAATCCGTCAAAGGAGTCCGACGAGTACGTCGAGAGCATCAAACGCGACATCCGCTGGCTCGGGTTTGATTGGGGCGAGTGGTTTTTTAGCGCGGCCGACCGCTTCGACACGATGTACGAGATTGCCGAAAACCTGATTCTTAGCGGACATGCGTATGTCTGCGAGTTGACGCAAGAGGAGTGGAAGGAGTACCGCGGTATCCCGACCGTTCCGGGCAAGGAGAGCCCGACGCGTAACCGTGCGCCCGAGGAGAATCTCGCGCTCTTCCGTCGCATGCGGGCTGGTGAGTTTCCTGACGGCTCGCTTTGTCTGCGGGCCAAGATCGATATGGCGTCGCCCAACATTCATTTCCGTGATCCAGTGCTCTACCGCATCATGCATGTGCCGCACTATCATGCAGGCGATAAATGGTGCATCTATCCGATGTACGACTTCGCGCATCCGATCGAAGACGCGCTCGAAGGGGTGACCCACTCGATGTGTACGTTGGAGTTTGAAGTACACCGTCCGCTTTATGACTGGGTGGTTGATCGCATGGACGAAATGGGCATGCTGGTCGTGCGCAACGGTGTCAAGATCCGTCCGCAACAGCGCGAGTTCGCGCGACTGAATCTTACTTACACGGTAATGAGCAAGCGCCGGTTACTGCAATTGGTCGAAGAGGGGCATGTCAGCGGATGGGACGATCCGCGCATGCCGACGGTATGCGGGTTGCGGCGTCGCGGTTACACGCCGGAGGCGATTCGTGATTTTGGCGAGCGTATTGGCGTGTCCAAATACGAGAGCGAGACTGATGTGGCGCTGCTGGAGTACTGCCTGCGCGATGATCTCAACAAGCGTGCGCTGCGGCGTATGGCTGTGCTCGATCCGGTCAAAGTCGTGATCGACAACTATCCCGAGGGGCAGGTAGAATACGTCGAAGTGCTGAACAATCCCGAAGATCCCGCAGCCGGCACACGTCAGGTGCCGTTCAGCCGGGAGGTGTATATCGAGCGTGAAGACTTTATGGAGGTGCCGGTGAAAAAGTTTTTCCGCATGGCACCCGGTCAGGAAGTGCGGTTGCGCGCCGCGTGTCTCTTCACCTGTACGCATGTCGTCAAAGATGACGCGGGCGTCGTGACCGAAATCCACGGCACCTATGACCCTGCTTCCAAAGGCGGCAACGCCGCCGACGGCCGCAAGATCAAGGGCACCATGCACTGGGTGTCGGCGGCGCATGCAGTGCCGTTCGAGGTGCGGCTCTACGACCGGCTCTTCACGGTGCCCAACCCGATGGCGGATGACACACGCGACTTCACCGAGTTCTTGAATCCCGACTCGCTGACATGCGTGACCGCATGGGGTGAGCCGGTCTTGGCGCAAGCACAGCCGGGCGAGCGCTTCCAGTTTGAGCGCATTGGGTATTTCTGCGCCGATACCGAGGATTCCCGGCCCGGCAAGCCGGTTTTCAATCGCACGGTGCCCCTCAAAGATTCTTGGTCTAAAGCGGCCCAAAAATAAGGATGGACTTATTATGCAGACGACAGTCAAAGTGAACGGACAGGTGATTTCGCGAGAGGCGATCCAGTTTGAATTGGAGCGACTGGTGCGCTTCTACGCTGAACACGGTATGTCTCAGGAGGAAATCAGGGAGCAGCTTCCTGATCTGGTGAAGAAGGCGACCGATCAGGCCATCGGTGCTAAACTGTTGATGGATGAGGCCGCCAGGCTTGACCTTCAGGTCACTGATGAGGATCTCGATGGAGAGGTGGCAAAGATTGTCGATCAGGTCGGCGGCGAGGAGGCCTTCCAGCGCGCGTTGCAGCAGCAGAACACATCCGTGAAGGTGTTCCGCGAACAGCTTAAGCGCGGTCGGCGCGTGGACAAGCTCATCGAGCAACTCGTTGCGGATATCGCCGATCCTACCGATGCCGAGGTCGAGATCTATTTTAACGAACACAAAGACGAATTCACCAAGGGCGAGCGCGTGCTTGCGCAGCACATTCTGATTTCGCCGGACGGCGACACGCAAGTATCTAAGGACGAAGCCCGCGCCAAAATTGCCGCGATTCGCGAACGCGTGCTGGCGGGCAAAGATTTTGCCGACGAGGCAGCCGCGCACTCCATGTGCCCCAGCGGCAAAGAGGGGGGCAGCCTCGGCTGGTTCAGTCGCGGCATGATGGTGCCGGAGTTTGACGAGGCCGCTTTTTCGATGAAGGTCGGGGACGTGAGCGATATCATCGAAACGCAGTTCGGCTACCATATCATCTACAAGACCGACCACGAGCCAGCCGGTGAAGCCGATCTTTCACAGGCAAGCGACAAGATCCGCGACCTGCTGCGTCATGCGCGTCGCGGTGAAAGAGTAGGTGCCTTGGTGAGCGAGCTGCGGGACAAAGCGAAAATCGAGTTCGTATAGGCGAAAAGTCGCATTTACTTTGACAAGTGAGCGAAAAAAATGATCCTCCTACTTGACATTCGTTCAAAGATTCAGTCAAATGGGAGCGCTTTCAGATGAAAACCAACCGAATCAGTTTTTATTTTAGCACCTTTAGGTCGCCGGACACACGGTTCGGGTCGGCCCGTTGAGCTATTGTGATTCGGGAATAGACTTTAAATGAACCGCGTGTCCGGCTGAAGGACCCGCGGTTTTTTGTTTTCTAATTCTCCAATTCTCAACGAAAGAAATAACATGATTATTGTTTTGAAACGGCACGCTTCAGAGACCGACATCGCGACCATCAGCGATCTGGTCTGTTCGTTGCGTTATCAGCCGCGCATCATCCGTGGCGTCGAGCAAACGGTGATCGCCTGTATCGGCGATGAACTCAGTAACCGCTCGCTTGAGGTGCTTAGTAGTCTGCCCGCAGTGGAATCGGTTTTCCCGGTGCAGAAAAAGTTCAAGCTGGTATCGCGTGAGTACCATCCCAATGATTCAGTGGTCAATGTGGGTGGAGTGTTGATCGGTGGTGGTAATATTCAGATCATCGCTGGGCCTTGCGCGATTGAAAGTTACGACCAGTTGCGCGCTGCGGTGAAGGATCTCACGGCATGCGGCATGAAAATCATTCGTGCCATGCCGTTCAAGCCGCGTACTTCACCCTATGATTTCCAAGGGCTGAAACTCGACGGCGTCAAGATCATGCGCGATGTGAAGGCGGAATTCAACGTCGCCATGGTGGCCGAAGTGCCGGGACCGGCGCAGATTGAGATGATGCGCGACGTGGCCGACATGTTTCAGGTCGGAGCGCGCAACGCGCAGAATTACGATCTGCTGGAACATCTCGCGCACGCCGGCCGGCCGGTCTTGCTCAAACGCGGCATGGCCAGTACGGTCGAGGAATGGCTGACCGCAGCGGAATATCTGGTGGTCAATGGTTGTCCGCAAGTGGTGCTTTGCGAGCGCGGGCTCCGTTCGTTCGACAAGGCGACGCGCAATCTGCTGGATCTCGGAGCCGTGGCGGTTGCTCGTCAGCTTTCGCATTTGCCGGTGGTCGTGGATCCCAGTCACGCCGCTGGCGTGCGTAACCTGGTTCCGGCTTTGGCACGGGCAGGGCTGGCGGCGGGTGCGGACGGTCTTCTCATCGAAGCGCATCCCGATCCAGTGAATGCCTTCAGCGACGCCCCGCAGCAACTTGAATCCGCGTCCTTCGGCGAGTTCCTCAAGGAACTAGAACCGTGGATCGAGTTGGCGAAAGCCACACGTAAACGGGTTTGAATCAGGAGACGCTGAACCAACAAAGACGCGCGTTTATGGATATTCCCGTTCTTTATCTCGGTCCGGAGGGCACGCATTCGCACGAGGCCGCGTTGCGGCACTTCGGCAGGCGGTGCCGGCTGTTGCCGTGCCTCTCGCACTTTGACGTGGTCGACCGGCTTTGCGCACGGTCTGCGCGACCGCGACCATTGGCGGTCATGCCGGTCGAGAATTCGAGCGAGGGTCCGGTTACGCAGACGCTGGATGTGTTCCCCGCGCATCCGGAGATTGCGATCCTCGAAGGCTTTTCAATGCCGGTCCGCCATCATCTGCTGGCGGATCGCGCATTGAGGCGACCAGAAGCAATCGAGCGTGTCTACAGTCATCCGCAGGCATTGGGGCAGTGTCGTGCCGCGTTGCGTAAGCTGGTGCCGCAGGCCGAGTTGCTCGCCGAGTCCAGCACAGCCGCTGCGGCGCGGCGTGTGGCAACCGAGTCTGGCAGCGCGGCGGTGGCCACATTGGCGGCCGCACGCGTTTACCGCCTGGCTGTGATTGCCCGCGATCTACAGGATAGTGCTGCAAACGTCACGCGCTTTTTCGTGATGCGGGCCAGCCGACGGAATCCGCAGTCGATCGTGTCGCGTACCGCCGAAATGCGCTCCCTGCTCTATCTGGTGCTCGGTAACCGTCCCGGCGCACTTCTGCGCGCGCTTGCGCCGTTCGATGCCGCCGGGCTCAACCTGACCTTTATCCAGAGCCGACCGTTGCCGGGACGGCCGTGGGAGTATGGTTTTTTTATCGAAGCGGCTACCGACTGGAAAACACCCGCTGCCGAGGCCGCCTGGCGTTTAGTGTTGGCACTGGCAGAATCAGGGCGTAAACTAGGCACCTATTCGGTCAAATAATCCTTAGCACACCAGATACATGAACAAGCTGACACAACTGCGAACGATCATTGCGTCCCTTGACGAAACGTTGGTCAAGGCGCTCTGTGGGCGCGCCGTCTTCAAGGTGAATGCGGAGCTCTACAACGAGATTCGGCGCCCGCTTCCTATCGTGGAAACCGCGAACCTCTTTGGCGCAGCATCGACCATTGCCGGACGCATCCACATTTTGCGACCGTTTTATGTCAATACGTTACTGCCCGCGTTATGTGAGGCGGGGGAAGACGCGGATTGCCGCAAGTGCGTGACGGCGGACGCCAGTTGCATGACCGCGCTGGCCCAGCGCCTCAACCTCTCGGTACATGTGGCCGCGTTGAAGTTGGGGGAGATTCCCGAGGCGTTGCGGCAACCGCTGATCGAACGTGACCCCGTGCTGTTGGAAACTGCAATTACTAACCATACGGTGGAGACCGAGGTGATCAAGCGCATCCTCGCCATGTCGCATGAACAACATGCGGACGACACGTTGTCTGAGAAGATCGCCCTCATCTACAAGAGGTGGATCATCCCGATTTCGCGGAAGATCCAGGTGCATGATTTGCTGGTCAAGTATCGGCAAGAGGAGCCTTATCAAGGAGGTTCTTGAAAAACCATCGTGGCATGGGCGTCTCGCCCATGAAACACGGGCAAGATGCCCGTACCACATCTCGAAACACGGGCAAGATGCCCGTGCCACATCTCGAAACACGGGCAAGATGCCCGTGCCACATCTACCCTCCAAGGAGAGAGCCATGGCAATATTTGATGACAATTCGTTGACGATCGGAAATACGCCGCTGGTACGTTTGAACCGGCTCGCGCGCGGTTTGGGTGCGACGGTGGCGGTGAAGATCGAGGGGCGCAACCCGGCCTATTCGATCAAGTGCCGCACGGCGGCGTCGATGGTCTGGGAAGCGGAACGTGACGGCAGGCTCACGCCCGGCATGGGGATTGTCGAACCGACCAGCGGCAACACTGGGATCGCGCTGGCGATGGTCGCCGCCGCGCGCGGGTACACGGCCACGCTGACGATGCCGGAGAGCATGAGTCTTGAACGGCGTCGTGTGCTGGCCGCGCTGGGGGCCGATCTGGTGTTGACACCTGCCGCTGCGGGTATGGCCGGCGCGGTACAGCGCGCCGAGGAGATGGCGCGCGAATCGCCCGAACGCTTTTTCCTGCCGGATCAGTTTTCCAACCCCGCGAATCCCTTGATCCATGAGCGGACAACCGGCCCGGAAATCTGGGCGCAGACCGATGGCAAAGTCGCTGCCGTGGTGGCCAGCGTCGGGACGGGCGGCACGGTCGTCGGTATCGGCCGTGCCTTCAAAAATCTCGGTGCCACCGTGCAGATGGTTGCCGTCGAGCCGACCGAAAGCCCATTGTTGACGCAGTACAAGGCCGGTGATGCACTCAGGCCGGCACCGCACGGCATTCAGGGCATCGGCGCGAACTTCATTCCGAAGGTGGTGGATTTCTCGGTGATCGACCGTATCGAGACGGTCGGCACGGATGAGGCATTCGAGGTGTCGCGCCGACTGGCGCGCGAAGAGGGGGTGCTTTCGGGAATCTCTTGCGGCGCGGCTGTGGCGGCGGCGTTGCGGCTTGCCGCCGAGGACGCATTTGCCGGCCGGTTGATTGTCGCGATCCTGCCGGATTCGGGTGAGCGCTATCTTTCCACGTCGCTCTTTGACTGAGTGGCGGAGGAGTCGGCATGCGGACTGTCGCCTTTAAAACGTTTGGTTGCCGCTTGAATCAGGCCGAGACGGTTGCCTTCGAACAAGCCTTTGCCGCAGCCGGATTCCGCCGCGTGCGATTCGGCGAGCCGGCCGAGGTGGTGGTGGTGCACTCCTGTGTCGTGACGCAGACTGCGGAGAACGAGTGTCTGCGTCAGTTGCGGACGCTCCGTCGTAAGTGGCCGACGGTGCGGCTGGTACTCTCCGGTTGCGCGGCCGAGGCGGTACCGCAGGAGCGTTTGCTGGCGGCTGGCGCGGATCTGGTGGTTGGTCGTGCGCAGCGTGAGGTGCTTGTGCAGCGGGTGCTGGAACGCTGGCCGACGCCGCCGGAAGGTTTGGAGCGGCAAATGCCGGTTACACGCGCCTCCCCGCCGCGCCGGTCGCATCGTGCGCTTTTGAAGGTGCAGGACGGCTGTGATTTTTTTTGTGCGTACTGCATTGTGCCACATACGCGGGGCGGGCCGGTCAGTCGGCCGCTTGAAATCTGTCTGCGTGATGCGGCGGCGATGATCGCGGAGGGCTATCGCGAGATCGTGGTGACCGGCTGTAATATCGCGTGCTACGCCGACGGCTCGCGCGGTTTGGTCGATCTTCTCTCTGCGCTCTCCGCGCTACCGGGGCTGGGCCGCTTGCGGTTGGGATCGATCGAACCTGGCACCGTCGAGGGTGCGGTGGCCGAGTGGATGGCGTCGTCAGAAAAGATCTGCAAGTTTTTGCACCTGCCGATTCAAAGCGGAGACGACGGCGTGCTGGCGCGTATGGGACGACGTTACACGTCAGCCCAAGTGATCGATACCGTGCGGCGTGCACGGGCACTCATGCCGGATGCTGCGTTCGGAGCGGATGTGATTTGCGGCTTTCCGGGCGAAA
>Ga0208824_1001084_pt1 | contig 25685 bp, 18 predicted proteins | sample AD_JPNTR3_MetaG_FD_184447 | JGI IMG/M metagenome (GOLD analysis project Ga0208824, IMG submission 184447) | Active sludge microbial communities of municipal wastewater-treating anaerobic digesters from Japan - AD_JPNTR3_MetaG (SPAdes) (version 2) | ecosystem: Engineered > Bioreactor > Anaerobic...
CGCGGCCACTCACCTCTGGTCACATCTCGTTGTCATCGCGAGAACAACAACGTACCGTACCCTCAACACACATTACCCTTTATGAAATCGTGCCGTCAGCATACGCCTTGCCGGCAGGCATTGTCAACGGTGTTTTTCGATTTTTCGATGACGCAATTTATTTACCCCACATCAAGAGTTCAGGAGTCTGGGTTCGGGTTCTAAAATGGGAAATAGCGAATAGTGGGACGGAGAGAGGCAATAAGTAATGGGCGGGTAATGAGCGACAAAAAACCGAAGCTAAAATTGCGGGGTTGACTGTTTGCGCGCATGATTCATAATAGAACCCGTCGTTAGACATAGGTCACGAAACATCGAAGGGGGAAGTGTTATGATGAGTCAGATGAAATCTTCACGCAGGAGCTTTCTGCGGGGCGCGGCGGCTGCCGGTTCTGTGTTCAGTGTAGTACCGCGCTATGTGATCGCGGGCAGCGGCCAGACGCCGCCCAGCGAGCGGATCCGTGTTGCCGCGATCGGCTGCGCCGGACGCCCCGTCTCCAATATCACGGGGCTGGCCGGCTGTGGTGCTGAAATCGTCGGTCTCTGTGATGTCGATACGCGCCGCACTGGAAAGATGCAAGAGAAGTTCAAGCAGGCGCCCTTTTTCAAAGACTACCGCAAGATGCTGGACGAACTCGATAAGCAGATCGACGCCGTGACCATCGGCACACCTGACCATTGGCATGCGGCGATGTCGATCGAGTGTCTGCGCCGCAACAAGCATGTCCAGTGCGAAAAACCGCTGGCGCAGACTTTCGGCGAGGTCGACCAGATGATCGCTGCCGCGCACGGCGGCAAGCTCGTCAATCAGGCGATGAACCAAGGGCACGCTTACGACTCCATCCGCACCTTCCGCGAGTGGATCGAGGCCGGGCTCATCGGCACCGTCAAGGAGGCGCACTTCTGGGCACCCGCCAGCTACAGTTGCATGGACAAGCTTGACGAACTGGAAAAGACGCATGAGATCCCCAAAGAGTTGGACTGGGAACTCTGGCAAGGACCGGTCGCGCCGCATCGCGCCTACTGCCCGCTCTATCTGCCGGGACGCTGGCGCTTCTGGACCGACTACGGCTGCAGCACGCTCGGCGACTGGGCCTGTCACTTGATGGACCCGATCTTCTGGGCGCTGGACCTCGGTCTGCCGGAGGCGGTGCGCGTGGACGAGCTGGGCGATTGGGATCCCGCCAAGCACGGTGTCACCTACCCGAAAGGCGACGTCTTCACGCTCTCCTTCCCTGCCAAGAACAAGCGCGGTCCCGTCACGGTCAAGTGGTACGACGGCCCATGCTACCGCTCCGTCCCCTGCCCCGACGGCTTGCCGCCTGACCAGTTCGCCCCCCGCATGGAAAAGTACGTCAACAGCGGCCCGAGCGGTGAAGGCGGCGTGATCTACGGTGACAGCGGCGTGATCGTCTACGGTTCGCACGGTGCCAAAAACCTCCGCCTTATCAAGGACGGCAAACTGGTGGACACCTCAAGTGCCAACAAAGACCTGCCGCCCCCGCGCTACCCGCGCGTGAAGGGGGGCTCCCCCTACCACGAGTGGCTCGACGCCATCAAGGGCGGTGCACCGGTCGGCTCGGACTTCGCCTACGCCGGGAACATCACACAGGCGTCACTTGTCGCGCTCGCCACGCTTTTCGATCCCGGCAAACGGCTGGAGTTCGACCTCACTAAACGAGCTTTTAAAAACAGTTCGGCCGCCAACGCCCGGCTGCGCGTCAAGCGCCTGCCCGGCTATGGAATTTAACCCGATGTTTAACCCGCTGAGACGTACGATATTCGGCGTTCGACATGCAACGTGCGCCGTCCTCCTTTTGTTTGCCGCCGCCGCTGCGGCGACGCAAGCGATTCCGCTCGCGTCGCCCGACGGCAACCTGCGCGTGACACTCATGCAGGGGGAGGACGGCGGCCTCTCCTACCGTGTCGACTATAAAGGCAAGCCCGTCATCCTGCCGTCGCGCCTGGGTGTGGCGCTGTCGGACGGCACCGACCTGAGCCGAGGTTTTGCTGCGATACGCCCGGAGCATGTGCTGCGAGATGAGACCAACCTTGTCTGGAAACCGCCGTACGGCGAACGCGCCATTGTCTCAGACCACTTCAGGGAGTTGGGTTTCGGCGTGGAACATCATGCCGTCCCGGACGCGGCTGTCATGTTCGTGTTCCGCGCCTATAACGCGGGAATCGCCTTCCGATACGCTGTGCCGGCACCGCTTCGGTTACGAGCGTCCATCACAAACGAACTCACCGAATTCACCTTCACCGGTGACCATCGTGCCTGGCCCGTCTACTTCGCTCAGGGCGAATACAAGCCGGAAACACTTTCCACCGTGAAGAAGGGTGCGGAGCGTCCGCTCACCGTCGAGACCACCGAAGGCCCGGTTGCCGCCATCGGCGAAGCGGCGCTCATCGATTTTGCCCGCATTAAATTCGCACCGGCCCCCGGCAAGGCATACACGCTCAAGGCTGATCTCGACGGCCCGGTCTCGCTCAAAAAATCCGGCGTATCCCCATGGCGTTACGTCATGGTGGCGGACAACGCCTGCCGCCTGCTGGAAAACAACGATTTCATCCTCAACCTCAACGAACCCTCGCGGATCGCCGACACCTCGTGGATCAAGCCCGGCAAGGTCATCCGCGAAACCTCTCTGACCACGAGGGGCGGCTTGGCGTGTGTGGACTTCGCCAAGACCATGAACCTGCAATACATCGAATTCGATGCCGGTTGGTATGGCCACGAGTACGATGACGCTTCCGACGCCCGTACCGTCACGCTTGACCCCAAGCGCTCCAAAGGGCCGCTGGACCTGCCCAAGGTCATTCGCTACGCCAAAGAGAACGGTATTGGCGTCATCCTCTATGTCAACCGACGCGAACTGGAACGCCGCCTCGACGAATTGCTGCCGCTCTACACCTCGTGGGGTATCGTCGGCATGAAGTACGGTTTCGTCAACGTCGGCAGCCAGAAGTGGACGGTCTGGCTCTCAGACGCCATCCGCAAAGCCGGCGAAGCGCGCATGATGATCGACATCCATGACGAATACCGCCTCACCGGCAACCAGCGCACCTGGCCCAACGTCATGACGGTCGAAGGCATCCGCGGCAACGAAGAGATGCCGGAAGCGCCGCACAATTGCGCACTGCCCTTCACCCGTTATCTGTGCGGTCCCGGCGACTACACGCCCTGCTGGTACAACGGACGCGTCAAAAACACACGGGCGCACCAGCTCGCGTTGGGCGTCGTCACCTACAGCCCTTGGCAGTTTCTCTTCTGGTACGACAACCCCGGCATGTATAAAGGCGAGCCGGAACTGGACTTCTGGCGACAGATGCCGACGGTCTGGGATGACACGCGCGTGTTGCACGGCCGGATCGGCGCGTACGCATCGATCGCGCGACGCAGCGGCAACGACTGGTTCATCGGCACCATCAACGCCCTTGAGCGCCGCACGCTGGAGATTCCCCTCTCGTTCCTCACGCCCGGCAAAACCTACACCGCCGCTCTTTACAGCGACGGTGCGCCGGGCGGTTCCGACCGTACGCGCGTCACCTGCGCCACGCGCCGCGTGACCGCCGCCGACACCCTAACCGCCGACATGGCCATGAACGGTGGCCATGCCGTCCACCTCGTTCCGCTTCCATGATGCCCAACCCCACCTGTTTTCACTGATCACATTTCACTTTTTCAAATACAGACATGTCTTCCTGGCAAGGTAAAATGATTGGCGGCAGTATCGGCTCGTTCTTCGGCCCTTGGGGTGCAGTAGCCGGTGCCACCGCAGGCCACTTTCTCGTTGACCGCAAGGCGTCCTCGCCGAAGAAGCAGGCGCAACGTCTGATCGCCGTCACCGCCGCCGCGTTGTATGAATTGGCGCAGACCGACGGACGCTACACCACGCGCGAAGACCGCGCCATCCGCACGATCCTCGCCGAACTCAACCAAGCGGTCGGCGGCGTGCTTGCACCGCAAGACCTCGCGTATCTGATTGACGACTGCGCGCGGATTGACCGCCCGCTGGTCCGGCTCGCCGCGATGGTGCGCGACGCTCCCGGCCTCGCACACGTCTCGGCCGTCTGGTTGTGGCGCGTGGCCGTCAGCGATGGCGACGCGACACCGGCCAAAGCCGACTGCATCACCGGTTACGCGCGTTCGGCGGGAATTCACGATGACGACCTTCGGACGGCCGCGCTACTCTACGTGCGTCATTCAGCCTCCGCGCAGGAACGGCGTGACGCCTGCAACGTCCTGGGCATTCCCTACAACGCCGATGAGGCGCAGATCAAGAGCGCATACCGCACACTCAGCCTGACCTACCATCCAGACAAGCACAGCGGACTTGATCCCGCCATTCAAGCGCTGACTGCCGAAAAGTTCACGCAGATCAAGAACGCATACGACACGCTCAATGGACGACCTTCGGACAACTGGTTCGCGCGCAATGCCGCCACCGGACATCTCGCCGTCGCCACTGCTGGTGCTGCGGTCCGCTGTTTCACCTGCGGCGAACGCGCAACTTTGCCGCAAGAATCCCGTCAGATTGACTCCGCGCGTTGCGACCGTTGCCAGACCTTGCTGGCCTTCGAGCATGACCTCGCGGTTCATCTGTACGATACTTGAACGTTAAGCGTTTTGTAACGCAGAAGCGCGGAGACGCAGAGGTTTTTTACGGGGTGGCGGCGTGACCGCCGCCGGGGAGGGACGAGCGTCTGCTCGTCCGCGGTCAAGCAGACGCTTGACCCTCCCAGTGCTTCGCGAGCCCAGACCACAGCACTGGAGGGCGAGTGTCCCCACGAGCCGCCGTCTGCGCACAGCACGGACGCTCAACGCCCAACGCTCAACTTTCAACGCTCAAGTGGGCGGCGCTCCGCAATGAAACCTGAAACCATCCTTCCGCACAGCGGAAGGCGGCTCGTGGGGACACTCGCCCTCCATTGCCCGTCCCGGCGGCTCGTGGGGACACTCGCCCTCCAACCTTCGCGCCTTCGCGCCTTCGCGTGAAACAACCGAGCTGTGCTTTTACTCTCACGATTGCGAGCCACTTTTTGTGACCACCAAGCCTACTGCCCACTGCCCACTGCCTACTATTACCTATTACTTCTTACCTCTCACCTATTACCTATTACCTATTATTTCTCCAGCAGGTCAAGGACCTGAAGGCGCACCTTATCCATCGCGCCGCGCTCTTTGTCGACATGCCAGTGGATGTGCTGCGGCTTCACTTCCGCCACCGCTTCGGCCACGCCCTCAGACAACACGCGCTTCGCTTCCTGCACCCACGGTACATCGCGTCCGGCGGCGCGTGCCTGTTCCACGCGATCCCGCAACATGCAGAGCGCTTCGTAATCCTGCACCCCCTCGCGTACGGCCTCGCTGTGTTTGCCTTCCAGCACGCTGTCCGGCCCCACAAAGTAAGGCGAGTATTCGATACCCGACTGCGCGTAGGCACGCCACGAATCGCCGATGCCGCCACCGCAACCCAAGGCCCAGTAGAAGGAGCCTTTGGCACCGATCTGAAACGCCAGCCAAGCCTGCGCACGGTGATAGGTAATCGGGTCCAGCAGTTTGGCGGGGCCGCTGCATGAGTAGAGCCAGAGGGTCCTGCCCTCCGCTTGTTGACGCAGATAAAAATCGCGGAACCGTGCACCCTGCTCAATCATCATCGGTGTGTTGGGACAGAGGATATCGTGAAGGGCGTACATCTCGGGATCGCCCTTTGTCGGATCCCTGTAGGTCGGATCGATGAAAAGCGTAACGCCGAGGTTGGCGGCACGCACGGCCCGGGCCCATGCGATCAGAATCTCGTCGTGGCTGCGCTCGTGCGGCTCATCAAACAGCAAGATGACCATCTGACTGGCCTTCAGACCCTGCCCCTCCATGTGCCGAACCCAAGCGGTGAGCCAAGAACCGACCATGGTCGCAAAGCGCGGCGTGCCCATTTTTTCGCCGTGAAACGCCGGGCCAACGGCAAAAAACACGCAGTAGTTGCGCGCCCCCTGCCAACGCGCGATCCACTCGTCCCAGAGCGTGTAGTCCAGCGCGTCGGCATTGAGCAGTTGACCCGCCTCGTCAAAACGCGCCCCTTTGGGAAAGACGGCGGGCGTCGCCCAAGGACTGTCCACATACATGTCCCGCATCAACGCCAGATTGGGCGCGAGATTGCCGGGCGCGCGATAGTAATCGGCCGCACCCTGCACGTAATCCCAGCCGCCCAGATGCAACTGCGGCTGGCGCGGGAAATCGAGATTGCGCAGCCGCACGCGCACGGCTACGCCGCGCCGGAACGCCACGGACGACGCTTCGACCAGCAGACGTCCTTCGTGAACGCCAGGCGAGGCAGCGGGACGGCGACAGGAGAGCCACACCTGTCGCGTGCACCCCGCAGGCACATTGAGCGTGCAACGCCCTTGCGCATCGGGAACAAGCGGACGCAATGCGGCCATCACCGGCGTGCGGCTCTGTGTGTCGGTCGGCACCACCTCGCGCAACTCCAGATTCAAGGCGGCCGGCAAGCCCTCCAGCCGCAATGTAAAGGGCAACGTGCGGTCATGCGGATTCGTGAGGTTGAGTACCTCGCCGCGCACCTCGCCGCGCATCAGATCGAGCGACAACACCGACGTTTCCGCGCCCGACGGCGGTAAGGCGGTCAGCGCGAGCGGATCCCATCGGTTATTCTGCCACAGACGCGGTTGCGTCACGCCGGACGCGTGCAGAACCGGCACATTGAGCGCCAGAATTTTCTCATGCAACGCGCCATACGGCAGTATCGTCTGCAGGGTACTGGGCATCTTCGCCGCACTGTCGGCGATGGCCGCGCGCAATCGCTCCGCCTCGTCACTATGCGGTGCCAGCGCCGCCGACAATCCGTTGGTCGCCGCCTGACTGAAGATCACGTTCAGGTCTTGGCGCAACCGCGCCGACACGCCGGACTGCACGCAACTCTCGTTGTAGAACTGACGGGGATCGCTGGCCTGACGGCCCGACATCGGCTCCGTCAGCCAAGCGTCCGGTCCGCGCCACACCTCGATCTCATCCACAAAGCAGAAGGGACGCGCCGCAGCGATCACGCACACGTAACGGCCGCGGCCTTTCAGGCGGTCCGTGGCGTAGCGGAAGGTCGCGTAAGCCCCTTGCGGCGGAGGCTGACCGTGGTTGCCCCATTCGCAGAGGTCGCCCAAGTATGTCCACGTCTTGCGGTCTTCGCTTGCCAGCACATACAGGCACTCGGGCCAATTCACACCCGCCACGCCGGCCGCCGTACTCCACGACGCGCCGCAGATCGGCTCCACGCGGCCCAGATCAATCGTGCAAAAGACTGGCGCGACGCTGCTCCAGCCCACCGTGCCCTGCTGTGTCCAGAAGTAACCCTTCACATAGACACCATCCGTAAGCTGCGTCTTATCGCCGGCATCCGTGCAATACCGATAACGCGGCGTCGGTGTCAACGTGTACGGTTTGTTCAGCGCCACATTCACCGGTGCCGCCGCGCAAACCGACGCCACAACAACTAGCCCCATCGCTGCAACTGCTCGTTTCATTTGACCTCCCCTCAAGGAGTTTTCGACTTCAGAGTTCAGAGTTCGACGTTCAGCGTTCTGAGTTAAAAAAACCTCTATTCCCGAAGCCATGCCTTTGTGAACGGCCTCACTCCGAAGGTTTTTCGGGACGTTTGCAAGACTTAATGATGGTGGCGGTGAGCCAAGCCATGATGATGGTGATGATGAACAATCCCAGCATGCCTTGCCACATGATGGTAAGCGAAATGCGTACGGTTTCAGCGTGATCCATGGTGATCCTCCGGCTTTTGCTATTGCAGGTATTTCAGGACTAGGCTCAACACCAGGCCGCTCGCGGCCACCGAGGCGATCTGCCCCGCGACGTTGGCGCTGACGGCCTGCATGATCAGGATGTTGCCCGGGTCCTCTTTCATCGCCAGTTTATGAATAACCCGCGCCGACATGGGGAAGGCAGAGATGCCCGTCGCCCCGATCATGGGGTTGATCTTCTTGCGTAAAAAGAGGTTCAGAAACTTCGCGAACAGCAGGCCCGCAGCGGTGTCGCAAATGAAGGCGAAAAGCCCCAGCCCGAGAATCATGATGGTGTCCCGCGTGACGAATTGGTCCGCCTTCATGGTGAACGCGATGATGATGCCCAGCAACAGCGTGATCAGATTGGTCAGCTCGTTTTGCGCGGTTCTGGACAACGATTCCAGCACGCCGCATTCGCGGATCAGGTTACCGAACATAAGAAAACCGATCAGAGAGACGGCGGCGGGGGAGATCAGACCGACGACGATGGTCACAGCGATGGGGAAAAGGATGCGCACAGTTCGCGGGATGTCGGAATCCTTTGTCGGCTCCATGCGGATGCGCCGCTCATCGCGCGAGGTCAGAAGGTAAATGACCGCCGGTTGGATGATCGGCACCAGCGCCATATAGGAGTACGCGGTAACTGCGATCGCACCCATGTACTTGGACTGCAAGACCTGGGCGACCAGAATCGTGGTAGGGCCGTCGGCAGCGCCGATGATGCCGATCGCCGCCGCGTCCCTTAAATCAAAGCCCAGCACACAGGCTAGGACGATGGTCGCGAAAATGCCGAAATGGGCGGCGGCGGCGAAAACGAAATAGATCGGGCGCTGGAACAGCGGCGAGAAATCGATCATCGCGCCGATACCGATAAACAGCAGCAGCGGCAGGATTTCGGACGATTCGATGCCGACCTCGAAAAGCCACTGGATCGCCCCCTGGGTTTCGCCCACCCCGGGCAGAACCTGATTCAGCGCTCCGCTAAAGGGGATGTTCACCAGGATAGCGCCGAAGCCCATCGGCAAAAGCAGCATCGGTTCGCACTGTTTCTTGATCGCCAGCCAGATCAGCGTAAAGCCGACGGCAAACATCACCGCCTGTTGCCAAGTGAACGCCCTGATCCCATCCAATAGAAAATCCATACTTCCCTCTCAGGTTACCCTCACGTCCGGCAGTTCAATGTTGCCGGGTTGAAGGCTTTGCATCGTACGTTTTTCGGCGCCCGCCGTCAACACCGGGCTTTGGAAAATCGTGATCGCGATCGAGCGGCTAGTGACAGAGATGCGCGAAGATCATGCGTTTCTAACGAAAAGGGTGAGTGGTGGTTTTTAGACATGATTGACATGATTGACATGATTGTTGTGCCGCGCGTGGCGCGGCGGAAAATTTGGAGTGCGGTGACAAGAACCGCGCTGTGCGCGGGTCGTGCGTGCGCCCTGCCACCGCACTCCTGCTCAAAAAGCGGCGTCGCGCGGAATACCGCTTGCCGCCGCACTGATTTTTCGTCAGACTTGCATGTCCACCACGTCCACAATGTCCAACACGTCCAACACCGAAACCTGAAACGTGAAACCTGAGCCCAAATGTCACGCGCTCGACCCGCATAATCCCGGCACATCACTAACCGATTCCGCACGCTTGCCCATCCCATCCCCAAAACGGTACACTAGGCACCATGAAGCTTCACCACTTTTTTGCGCTCCCGGCACCATGCGGCCTATTGGCTATCGCGCTCATCCTGACGGGATGCGCCTCTTGGACTTTTACGCCGACTCGCGAGAGCCGTTTCATCAACGTGGATGCCGAACAGTTGTGGGTTGAGTATGGACGCGAGAAGCGTACGGAAACGTTACCCAGCGGACTCGTCTGCACCTACGAGGGCAAAGTGCGCTTGACGTTGCCGGACGGCTCCCGCCGCGTGCTCTACCAAACGCTCGCCACGTCGGGCATCCGTTACCTCTCGGCCAACAAGCAGTATGAGTTCATCGAAAAGGCCCCCTACTGTGTCCTGCGCCACAAAGGGCAAGTGGTCTTCGAGGGCATCTACCGCCGTCAGTGAACCGGCTTGCGCGCCGTGACCAGCCAGTGCGGCATGGGCGGCGGCACATGCTGTGTGGTACACGCCTCAAAGCCGGCCTGTTGCAGCCAAGTGTGCAGTTCTGCATCGGAGAACACCCATCCGTGGTCGGTGGTGAGCGCCATGTTGAGGGCGAACAGCGCGGAAAAAACGGGCTGCGTGCGGGTCGCGTCGGTCATCATGTCCAGCACGAAAAGCCGTCCGCCGGGACGCAGCGCGGCGCACGCGCGGGTAAGAATCGAAACGATCATCTCCGGTGCCTCCTGATGCAGCGCCCCGAAGATTGTGACAGCATCGAACGCAGCCTCTTCGTAGAGATCGGTATGATAATCCCCGGCACGGCAGGTCACGTGCTCCGTCATGCCGGCCGCAGCCACCAGTTCGGCGGCAACCGCCGACACCGCCGGGAGGTCCACGGTGACGCACTGCAACGCGGGATGAGCCTGCGCCAACAGCACAGCGTAAGTTCCCGGTCCGCCGGCCAGGTCCAGCAGGCGCGTGCAGCCGGCGAGATCGATCATCGGGACCACCATGCGCCCGATACCCAGCGCGCGTCCGTGCATCGCCAGCACAAAGCGGCGCGTCCGTTCGGGATCGTCGCCCAGATGATGGGCTGGCGGTTCAACCGGCTGTCCGCTACGCGCAAATGTTGCGAGCCGTCCCCATGCCGCATAGACATCTTGATTGTAGCGGATTGCCTTCGTCACATCGTGCGCCCCACCGGTGACCAGCGCTTGTTTACCGGCCGCTGTATTCTCATAGGTCTCACCGCTTTTGCGCAACAAACCCGCAGCAACGCAGGCATCAAGCAGGAGGCGCGCGCCGCGCGGATCAAGCTTTGCGCATGCCGCCAACTCCGCTACGGTGAGCGGACGCTGCGCCTGCGCGATATGCGTAAAGAGACCGGTCTCCAGCGCGGCAAAAAGCACGGCCGATCCGTAGTAGGCGCTGGCCAGATCAATGATCTCTTGCAACGAACGTTCATGTCCCATGATTCTGATCTCCTTGTTGCGGCTGTTCCGCCGAGGCTTTTGCCGTGCGCTTTCGCATGACAGCCATCATCACGCCGGACAGGACCATCGCCACCAAAAAAGCGGGAATGAACGAATCCGAGCAAACACCCCATACGCCGATCGCGGCATAAACCGCCGAAACCGTCACATTGCCGATCATCGTGACCGCCGCCACCTGCGTCACTGGCAAGCGCGCCACCCCGCTGAAAACCACCGACGTCTCGGCTAGAACCGGCACGGGACGCAGCGCCAGCAACAGCCAGATGCCGTGACGCCGGTGGAACCTCTCCAGCATCGCAAACTCAGCCGCGCCGATCAGGCGGCCTACTGGCGCGGCGGCGTAGCGTCCCATCAGGTAGCCGACGGCCGTCGTGATCGACATCCCCGCGAACGAGGCGAGCGTCCCGCCCCAAAAGCCCAGTGCCATGCCGCAAGCGGTGCTGACCAGACTCGACGGCACCGGCATCAGGATATCGGTTGCCAGCAGGCCGGCGAGCAGGCACCCCGCCAGCACGCGATTCTGCTCGGCTTGCGCAATGACCTTCCTCACCCACGCATCGACCTGCGCCCCCGCGAAGACAAACGGCAGAATGATGGCCAGCGCCACGACGCCGACCACTGTCGCGGTACGCCAAGGAAAGCGTATCCTCTGTTCGCCCGGTTGCGTCAAGGTGCCGCCCCCGCCTCTTTTATGAATCCATCGATCTTCTCGCGCGCGTTTTCAAGCACGCTCAGCCGCTCGCGTCGCACCATTTTGAACGGCAGGAGTTCGCCCAGCGGGCGCAGCAGATTCGCCATGCGGTCATTGCCAACCTCAATCGTTTCCGGGCATCCGCCCAAGCGCTTGAAGATCGTCAGCAACCGCTCAGGAATCGCGGCCCACATGAGAGGAATGCCATCACTCGCCAAAAACAACTCCTCGGCGATAATCATGCCCGACACCGCATCGACCACAAGCAGCACGTAGGCGGTCTGCGGACGTACGCCTTTGTCACCGATTGACAACGGCGTAAAGACCAGATCAAGCTGAACGGTCATCGGCCAGAGCGGTTTGTCCCGCAGCGCCTGCAAGAGGTCGTTTGCCAGACGCACCTCCACCTCTTCGTCGGCGATCGGTTTGATCGTCATCCAGTCATCATGCCAATCACCTTGCTCGTTCTGCTTGCGCACCAGAATTTTGCGGGGGAACTCACTCTTCAACAGCAAGCCGTCGGACTCTACGCGCATCGCCATACCGTAGGCTTGATAGAGGGCCGTTTCCAGCAGGGCGAGTTCCTCATCATCCGGTATCCACGGGTGGTAGCCTGGAATGATCGATCGGAAGACCACGTTGTCGGGGCCTGACTTGAGCGGCCGTTCGAGCGCCTCATAAAACTCACGCTCATGATCGAAAAGCGATGCGGGCTCCACAAACAGCATCTCGATCATCGGGATTTCCAGCAGCCAAGTCGGCGTTTGTTTGGAGGGGGCGGCCAGCCGTGTAATCATGTCGTAAAAAGCTTTCCAGCCCATCAGGAAGCGCACATGACGGAAGGTCTTCGGACTGCCGCCGAACACGACGAAGCAAGGTTCTTTCTGCTCCGGGAAGAGCAGGCCGAAACAATCCGCCACCCCCATCCACTCCCAGGGGCACAGTTCATCCAGACGCGCAGCGAGCGCAAACAAGCGCTGCCAGCGCGCCTCCGCTGAACTGGACAGATCGAAAGTTGCCATGGTGTTCCCCTATCGAGCTACCAACATCATTTGCGAAACTCTTCCATATGATCTTTTAACAGTACCGAATTGGCCTTTAAGGCTCAAGTTCAAAGGCACTCTGAAACGGCTTGCTCACCCCGTAATTATTCTGATATGGTGGCGTGGTTTTGTGGACGCATTACGTCCACAGGATCTTTTGATTAAAAAAAGGACAACCTGTAGTATGAACAAAATGTGGATTATGGCCGTTGCTGGATGCATCGGCGTGGCGGCGGTGACGCTGGCCGATGAAGTGCAGTTCAAGTCTGGCGACCGGTTAACTGGCACGGTGAAGTCGATGGCGGACGGCAAGATGCTGTTTGATTCCAAAGTGGCCGGCCCCCTCGTGTTGAAAATGGACGATATCGATACATTCTCGACGGATGCGCCGATCGAAATCGCCCTGTCCGACGGTTCCATCGTAAACAAAAAAGTGTCTCCGTCCGAAGGCGGGCAGGTTTCCATCGAGGCTGGGCGAACCCTGCCGTTCGGCAACATTGCCAAGCTGAATCCTGATAAGCCCGCCTGGAAAGGTATCGTTTCGGCCGGCGCCACTTTTGTGCGCGGCAACACGAAGAGCGATACCGCGAGCGTCGGCGTCGAGGCGGCACGGCGCACGGATGTGGACCGCATCACGCTGGGCGCGGGTTATTACACCGCCAAACAGCGCGATGACTCCACACGCCAAAACGAAACGACCGCCGACAACTGGTTCCTGAAGGGCCAGTATGACTACTTCTTCACGCAGAAGTTGTACGGCCACGGCAACATCCGGTATGAGAAGGATCGCATCGCCAACTTGGACATGCGCCTGACGCCGGGCGTCGGTCTCGGTTACCAATGGATCGAACGGGCTGACCTGAACTTCTCGACGGAAGCCGGTGTGAACTGGGTCCATGAGAAGTACCAAGAGCCGAGCGAAACCCGCACCTACATGGCAGGCCGGTTGGCCTACCACGTCGACAAATCCTTCAATGACTACGTGAAGGCGTTCCACAACCTCGAATACATCCCGAGTTTCGAGTACGTGGCCAATTATCTGGTGAACACCGACGTCGGCATGCGCGCGGCCCTGACTTCCCGTCTGGCGCTGGAAGCCAAAGCACAAATGGCCTATAACTCAAAGCCCTCGGAAGGCCGCGACAAGAAGGATCTGCGCTACATCCTCGGCGTCGGCTGGACCTTCTGACCGGCGCGATTCAACGACGTTGAATCGCAACCGGATTTGGGAGTTGAGATTTAGGATTTAGGAGTTTTATACACAATTCCTGAATCCTAAATTTTAACTCCTAAATTTTTAGACCACGTAGCTCAACAGCCAGGCGATCACCACACCGGTGATGCCGATGATGCTCTCCATCACGGTCCAGGATTTGAGCGTGTCCTTCACGCTCAAACCGAAGTAACGGTTAACCAGCCAGAAACCGCTTCGGCATGCGCGCGGCCCTGACTTCCCGTCTGGCGCTGGAAGCCAAAGCGCAAATGGCCTACAACTCGAAGCCCGCAGAAGGCCGCGACAAGAAGGATCTGCGCTACATCCTCGGCGTTGGCTGGACCTTCTGACCGGCGCGATTCAACGACGTTGAATCGCAACCGGATTTGGGAGTTGAGATTTAGGATTTAGGAGTTTTATACACAATTCCTAAATCCTAAATTTTAACTCCTAAATTTTTAGACCACGTAGCTCAACAGCCAGGCGAGCGTTACGCCAGTGATGCCGATGATGCTCTCCATCACGGTCCAGGATTTGAGCGTGTCCTTCACGCTCAAACCGAAGTAACGGTTGACCAGCCAGAAACCGCTGTCGTTGACGTGCGATACCGCAGTCGCACCGGAGGCGATGGCAATCACGATCAGGGCGGGTTCCACCGGCGCCCCCTCCAGCAGCGGCGCGATGATGCCGCCGGCGGTCAGCATCGCGACCGTGGCCGACCCGGCCACCGCGCGCACCAGCAGGGCAATCAGAAAGGCCGCCCAGATCGGATGCAGGCCGACACCGGCCATCGCTTCGGCGAGCGCCTTGCCGGCCCCGCTGTCCACCAGCACCTGCTTGAAAACTCCGCCTGCGCCGGTCACCAGGATGATCAGACCGGCCGGTGCCAGCGACGATGTGGCGATCTCGTTCACCTTCTCACGTGACAGGCCGCGGCGGGTGCCCAGCGCCGTGAACGCAATGAGTGTCGCGGCCAGCAACGCGAAGAACGGATGGCCGATAAAGGCGCAGACGCGACGCAACGAGGCATATTCAGGACCGGTCAGCAGCGCACCGGTCACGGTGTTGATGAGGATCAGCGCCAGCGGCAGGAGCAGGATGCCGAAAACCATCCCGAACGAAGGCAGATCCACCTCGGCTTTGATCTCCGGCTTCTGGTCGCCAACCATATACGCTGGCACCTCAGCGTGAATGCGGCGGGAAATCCATGAGCCGAAGAGCGGTCCGGCCAAGATCGCACACGGCACGCCGATCAGACTGCCAAAGAAAATCACCCGTCCCAAATCCGCGCCCACGAGTTGCGCCACGGCGATCGGTCCCGGCGTGGGCGGGACAAAGGCGTGCGTCACCGCCAATCCGGCCAACAGCGGGATCCCGTAAAGCAACAGCGAACGGCGGGTTTCGCGCGCCAGCGTATAGACCAGCGGCACCAGGATAATAAACCCGACGTCAAAGAAGACCGGAATCGCCACCAGAAAACCGGCGATGGCCATCGCCCATGGCGCACGTTCACGACCGAAGACGCGCAACAGCGAAAGCGTCAACCGCTCGGCACCGCCCGAGACCTCCAGAAGCTGACCGAACATCGCACCCAGCCCTACCACCACCGCGATAAAGCCGAGCGTGTTGCCCATGCCTTTCTCGATGCTGGTCATGACCGCCTCGGGCGACATGCCCGCCGCCAGCGCTGTGCCCATACTCACCAGTAGCAGTGAGACAAAGGGTTGTTGCTTCAATTTGATAATCAACAGTAGCAGCACCGCTACAGCTACCGCCACCACCACCGCCAGATAAGCTGGACTTCCGATCATCTCCTCTATCCTCTCCCCTCGACTTGAACGTTAAAAGTTGAACGTTACGCGTTCATTCCTCCGTCGCGCTGCGCACCACGCGAAAACCGAAATGGCGGTTACTGGCACCACCATTGTAGGTGGGGTTAGCAGTGTTGTTGCGGTCCACCACTCTCAGGCAGCTCGCATCCCGTAACCATGAACCTCCGCGCAAGACCCGGAACGAGCCCGTATCCGGGCCTCTGGGATCCAGATAAGGCGAAACTGGATAGTAGCTGCCCGACCAGTCCCAGCACCACTCCAGAATGTTGCCGCCCATATCGTAGAGCCCGAAACCGTTCGGGGCGAACGACCCGACCGGACTTGTGTAGGGCGGCACTCCGTCGTTGTACGCCGGGTGATAGCCGCGCGGGTCACTGAAGTCGTAGTTGGCATATTTGGCGTCACTGTAGAAATTCGCGTCGGCATGCGTGATGGTATCGCCATGCGGGAAGCGCAGACCGGCTGGTCCGCCGCGCGCGGCTTTCTCCCATTCGGCTTCGGTCGGCAGTCGGTAGCCGCCCGTGCGCCACGCTACGCTTGGCACGGCCTGTCCACTGCGGTAAACCAGCGTCTGCGTCACATTCGTGAAGTAACAGACCGGCAATCCCTCCATTTCGCTGCGCGCGTTACACCACTTGATGGCATCGAACCAATTGAGTGTGTGGGCCGGATGGTCCGCCGCCTTACCGCCGCCCGCGTTGGTGAAGGTATAGCCGTTGGTCACCGCCCAGTCGTACACCGCGCGCCACTGCGCCCAAGTCACTTCTGTTTGGGCCATATAGAAGGCACTCACATAAACCCAGTGCAACGGGGCCTCGCTCGGATTATAGGCCGCCCCTTCGTCGATCCCCATCTCGAAACTTCCGGCCGGAATATAGACCATGTCTGCGGGCGCGGCACGGTCGCCAAGCCGTAGCCGCACCGCCGTATTGGTCGCCTCATGGCGCACAAAATCGCGCCAGTCAGCCGGAGCGAGCGATGATGCACGCTGCACCGCGCAGGTCACAGCGTCGGTAGCCGCGTTGGTCCAAGCGATAACCGCACCGTCGGCGGAAAGCGCCGTGATGCCGGAGCCCACTGGTGACACGATCCGATAAAAGATCTTCTCGTGCGCATAGACAGCTGATACAAGCCCCAGCGATAACACACACGCCTTCCTGCACACCACACACTTCCTCATCGTTAGCGCAAGGTAAACAACGTGCCCTGCGGCGGGTAGACGGTCAGTTGAATATCGTCAACACCGAACCCCTCGTTCTCGCCCGCATAGTTGTGCGTGGCGATCAACTCCAGCACAAGTGTGTCGGCGGTGTGCGGGATGCCCTGAAGGGCCTCCAGTTGCGCCAGATCATAAACATGATCCTTGTAAAGAACGTTCCCGCCGCCGCAGAAAAGATCCTGTCCGCCCTGCGTCAGCGTGTCTTTGATCAACTGGACATCTTCATTCACCCCGAACAGTTCGAGCGAGTGGACTTGGGACTGTCCGCCTTGATCCGGCCCCAGACCGACGCGCAGAATCTCCACGCCGTCAAGCCTGATGATGAAGCGGTCATCCTCCGTGGCGGGATCAAGCGACTCCAACTGCGCAAGGATCATCCCTAGATCAATCTTGGTGTGACGCGGCAGACCGGTGAAGCACAGCATCGCGGAGTTGGTCCCTGCGCTCATCGAACGCAGGAAATACGATCCAGGAAAACCGGCGGTCTGCAGCGTGTTCGTCGGGAACGGCGCATACTGCGCGATAAGCCCCGCAGCGGGCACGTTGTTCGGCAGATCGGCGATCTCGTCCGCAGTCAGCGCACGGTTCCAGATGCGCGTCGCCCCGAGGTCACCGTTCAGCGGCACCTGACCCGACGCCCTGAAATCTTTGCCAAGGCCGAGATAGGACCCCGCGAGCGCGTAGGGGCCGAGTGTTTCCGTCGCGGCGTTACCGCGCTGCACACCATCCATGTATAGGTAGAGCTTGCCGTCGCGGCGCACCGCTGCCGCACGGTGCCAGTTGCCGTCACGTGTCCCGGTAACCGCGCCCGACCAAGCGGTGACCCCTTCCCCTCTAGAATTGGCAGTAACCAGCCTGAACTGATTGTTTTCGGCCAACTCAAAGTTACTGATGGCTGCCAGCCATCCGTGGTAATTACCGAGGAGAATGCCGCGTCCGCTATCGGTGGTCCGGAACATGACCTCAAACGTGTAGTTTGTCTGCGTGACCTGCCGGAGCAGCGGCGAGAGCGGCACGCGCCAGCCTCCCCGCTCCGGAAAGGCGTTGAACGGCTCATACGGCGCATATTCGGCAAGCAATCCATCGCGCGCGACAACACCGAAGCCAGGCGCGCAGTTGGCGGCCACGCCCGCCACCTCGTCGGCGCTCAGGGCGCGCGCCCACACGCGGGCGGTACCGATCTCGCCATCGAAAAGCCCCCAGTTTTGACGCCCGTCCTGTCCGATGTACAGGTAGTCGCCCCCCAGATCGAACTTGCCGTGCGTCCACGTATTGGAACCGATCAACACACCGTCCATATAGAGGTAGGCGTTGGTATCGCTCCTGACGCCTGCCAGATGGTGCCAGTTGCCATCACGTCCCCTCAGATCCCAAGAGGGCAAAACCTGAACACACTCGGATGTCGTGGCTGTGTTTGTGCTCCAATACAACATCGCCTGGCTCCACGCCTCGAGCTGCAGGTTGACCGCTCCGCCGCCGGTGCCGGGGTAGGTGCCGAACAGGACATTCGGCCCTGTGGATGTCGTGCGGAACCACGCTTCCAGCGTGAAGTCACCCTGCGGCAACTGCTTCAGCGCCGAATCGGCGGCCATCGGGATACGCAAGCGCGTCTGCGCCAACTTCTCGGCATCGAACGGTCCCTCGTCATGGCCGGCGGTATCGGGCATGGTGCCGCCGACCGGCACCTCCGCACGGGCCGTATCCCACACGCCGCCCAGACTCGCGGTTCCGCCGTTGCTCAGCCAGCCGTTCCAGAACATGCCGTCCGGTTGCCCCGCATCCACGCGCATCCGGTAAGCCAACTGCCCCGGCGCCAACGTGATCGACGGCAGTGCCTTAGGCGTGAAGGCCAGCGCTTCGCCGTCCGCTCCGCGCGCGTAGACCGCCTGCACCTCGGCCGCCGAGAGAGCGCGGTCCCACAGCGCCAGCTCATCAATCATGCCCTTGAAACAACGCCCCCCCGCAGCTTCCGTCGCCGAGCGGTAAGCGCCGACATGCAACCCGCGCACCCCGTAAAGGTCGAACATCGTGTCGGCTGCCACGCCGGACTTGGTGACCACCTGCACGCCGTTGCTGTACACAGTGAGCGTTACGGTATTCCCGACCGTGGAGAAGGTGTGCGCGATATGAATCCACGTCTGCAAGCCCGTCTTCACGCCCCTGCCCACACCTGTCCCGCATAGCAACCAAAAACGTCGCGGTTCCCGTCCGTGGTCTCATACGATATCGTGTAATTGTCGCGCGACTGAAAGAGGCACTGCCGCGTGTCTTGGGTCTGCTGCCAATACCACAAGGCGATCGTAAAGGAGCGCCCCAGATTATCGTGATGGTAAGGCAACCGGAACGCACTCGTGCCGTCCAGTATCAGGGCGTTTCCCACGATGCCCGCCGCGCCGTCAGCCACTCCGACAGCCGGCTGACCGAACAGCACGGTCGCGTCGTGAAAGGAACTTGAAGTCACCAAATTAGAGAACGCGCAGTCGGCGTCCTCGAAGTTCCAGTAGGCCACCGGATCATCGATACCCGCCTGACCGTTCGCCACCCCAACCAATCCAAGCGCTGCCACACTCACAACCATCGCAGCCCATGTTCTCTTTACCTGTCGCAAACTGACTCTCCTTTCGCCTGATCAAAAACGATTCTACTAGTTGTTAGGTAATGATACCCATTTCCCGCGAAACGGGCAATCTCATCTCTTCCGTGCCCGATTTCAGTGGTTGTAGATTTTCGGTGTTGACCTCTTTCATCTCCCCCGCATAATGGACGCCAACAGGAGAAACGGTCATGATGCGTATTGGAATGATGCTGGGGCTGATTGCCATATTGGCGGGCCATGCAGGTGCTGAACTAACACCGGGGACGGCGCGACTGACGCTTCAGGCGTTCGATCCCGGTAAAAATCTGGTGACCAACGGATCGTTTGAAACCGAGGTCAACGGCATCCCGACAGGATGGCTGTGGGACCGCCGTAACACCGACGCCACGCTCACGTTCGACACGCAAAATCCGCATACAGGACGCGCCTCGATCAAAATCACAAATGGCACTGCCTTTGGCGCGCATGTGTTCGGTACGCTTTGGGTGGCCAGCCCGATCCCGGTCAAACCCAACACGCGCTACACCTATTCCGCTTCTGTTAAGACCGCCGGCACCCTCCCCGGCGTGTGGATCGGTGGCGGCGAGGGCTGGAAGATACGGCTCGGTCTGCCCGCCACCTACGGCCGATGGCAGCGGATATCGCGCACGTTCGTGACCGGCGAGCGGGAAACCACGTTTCAATTGCGCATCTGCACTGAGCGACCGACCGAAGCCATCTGGATCGATGACCTCTCATTGCGCGAAGGTGAGCGGCCGGTGCCAGCGTGTCTGGATGGTGTATCGCCTTCAACCTTTCTGGATCTGGTACCCCCCGCCCCGCCTGAAGTGACGCACCGTGGTCAAACTTTCGCAACGCGCTGGGCACCGGAGCGCTGGCCGTGTGATACATGGACGTTCTGCGCAGATGAATTCAAGGCGGAAGGTGTGGTCGTGGTCGACGATGCGTCCCGACCCGCGGATGTGAAGGTAACGCTCTCTGACGGCGCGGGGAACGTTGTGGCATCGCAGCACGCGACGCTCGCGGCCGGAGATAAAACAGCACGTTTGATGTTGCGCTGCCATCTGGGTGACCGCCGCCCCGAGAAGCTTGACTGGAAGCTTCACCTGATTCGTGATGGGCAGACGTTGACGAGCAACACCGGAACCGTCAACGTGGTTTCCGCACCGCGCGTGCGTGCGGCCGTAACACCAGTGGTCGCCGCACGTGATCGATTGCGCACGGCGGTCGAACAGCTTGAACAGCGCGGGTTGGGCGCAGCATCGCGCGTGACGCTGACCGTACTGGAAAACTTTGTGCCGTGGGTTGACGCGGATCTCGCCGTCGGCAGGATCGACCGCGCGTGGGACACAGTCTACTTGCTCCAACAGATGGCGGCCCGCGAAGAGGCTCGCGCACAAGCCATCCTCAACGGGCAGGCCACCGATTTCCCTGTGCCGCGCTATGCGACCAGTCCGCTCGAAATCTCGCGTGCGCAGACCATCGGGACGCGACGCCACCCAGACGGACGGACCGAGCGCGGACCGGTTCTATTCACCGGTTACGGGCACTTCAGCCAAGTCAGAAAAGATGTCGAGAAACTCCCCGGATACGGCTGCAACATCATTCAGGTCGAATTCGGGCCGCACTCCGTCCTGCCCCAAGAGGATGAAACCAGCGATCGCGCGATCAATGAATTCCTGGCCCTCTGCGACCGTGCCGCGCAGGCGAATGTCTCCGTGAATCTACTGCTCAGCCCGCACTATTTTCCGCAATGGGCGCTCAAGAAGTGGCCGGAGCTTGCCGACTGCCGTGGCGGCTTTTTCAACTTTTGCGTCCATGATCCCCGCGCGCGCGCTGTCCTTGAAAAATCGCTGAGGCAGGTGATTCCCCGCGTGATGAACCATCCCGCGCTGCACTCGGTCTGTCTGAGCAACGAGCCGATCTGCGTCGATCTCTCCGCCTGTCGGATCACGGCGAAAACATGGCCTGCCTGGCTAGAAAAGCGTCACGGAACCATCGCCGCGCTCAACGTGCGCTGGAACACGACGTATGCCGACTTCGCGTCGATCCCGGTGCCCGCGCCGGCCTTCGAGGCGACGCCCGCCTGTCTCGACTTCATCCGTTTCAATAGCGAGACCTTTGCGGACTTTCACCGTTGGATGGCCGATCTGGTTCACGAGATGGCACCTAATTTGGCCGTTCATGCCAAGATCATGATGGGCGCACACTTTCACAAGACCTTGCACGGGGTCTGGTCTGTCGATCCCGAAGCCTTCGCCGCACTGAGCCAGTATAACGGTAACGACACCTACTGCATGTATAACAAGACAGGTGGCATGTGGAACAACGGCTGGCGGCACTGCCAAGCGGGCTACGACTACCAGCGGAGCATGGCCGATCTGTCGGTCGTTAATTCCGAAAACCACCTCATTGACGACCGCGATGTGAGCGTTATTCCACCGGCCCACCTCTATGCAACGCTGTGGCAGAACGCGATTCACGGGCAGAGTGCCACGACGATCTGGGTATGGGAACGGTGCAACGATGATGTGAGCGATCTGGCGGGATCGATCCTCCACCGTCCTGACTGCGTGGAGGCTGTGGGGCGCTGCGGCCTCGACCTCAATCGCTTGGCGCACGAAATCGCCGCGATCCAAAATCTCGCGCCTGAGGTGGTGTTGCTTTGGAGCCGATCGTCACTCGTACTCGGAACCGATCACGCGCCCGTTTTGAATGACACGTACGAAGCGGCTAATTTCTTGGGGCGTCCGCTCGGCTTCGCAAGCGAACGGAAACTGGAGGAAGCGGCGCGTACCGGTGTGTTGCCGCGACCGCTCGACACGGCCAAGGTGCTGCTGCTGCCGCAGGTGACCCACCTGCCGGACGCGGCACGCGAAGGCATCGAAAAACTGCGCGCGGCCGGCGTGCATGTCGTGACGATCGGGGCTGTGCCGACGCACAATGACTGCAACCAGACGCGGGACATTCAGAATCTAGAAACGCTGGCCAAACCGCGTGACGCGCGCGCACTGTTCCCGCTGCTGACGGCACGTGCCGCTGCATGGGGACTGCCGCCCACGCCGCAGGTGACCGATACCGCAGGACAACCCCTCTTCGGCGTTGAGATCCGCTCGGCCCCCTATCAATCCGGCGTGGTCGCTTCGGTCTGCAACCACCTGCGCGAACCGCAATCCATCTCGATCGAGGGACTGCCTGCCGGCAGTCGGACCGATCTGATCACCGGTCGCACACTTGGCGACACCATCACTGCCGAACCGATGGTGCCCTTGCTCATCAGGGCACCCGGCAAATAGTCGCGACGAAGCGTTACGCCTGACCCATCGCGCTGAACTTTTCGTAACGCTGCGCCACGAGGGTCTTCAGTGGCACCGCGCACAGGGCGTCCAGATTTGCGAGCACCGCCTTCTTGACCGCTGCCGCCGTAGCGGCGGGATCGATATGGGCGCCGCCAGTCGGTTCCGGCACAATGGCATCGATGATGCCCAGTTTCTTCAGCGATTCGGCCGTAATCTTCAAGGCCTCAGCGGCTTGCGGTGCCTTGCTGCCGTCACGCCACAGAATCGAGGCGCAGCCTTCCGGTGAAATCACGGAGTACACGGCGTTCTGTAACATCAGAATGCGATCGCCTACGGCGATTCCCAGCGCGCCACCGCTGCCGCCCTCACCCGTGACCACCACAACGATCGGGGTCTTGAGCGTAGCCATAAACTCTAGGTTATGGGCGATCGCCTCGGCCTGGCCGCGGGCCTCGGCCTCGCTGCCCGGATAGGCACCCGGCGTATCGACAAAGCTGACCACTGGCAGGCTGTACTTTTCGGCGAGGCGCATCAACCGCATCGCTTTGCGGTAACCTTCCGGGTTCGCCATGCCGAAGTTGGCTTCGATATTCTCTTCCACACCGCGTCCCTTGCGGTGGCCGATCAGCATCACCTTGCGTCCGCCGATCGTGGCGAAACCGCCAATCAGGGCGCGGTCATCGCCGAACAGGCGATCGCCGTGAAGCTCCACAAAGTCATCGCACATCAGACGGATGTAATCCGTGATGTTGGGGCGTTCCGCATGGCGCGCGATCTGCACAATATCCCATGCCGTCAATTTCTTCTCAGTTTTCTTAGCCATAAACACTCACCTGAAAACGTAATTGGACATTCAAGGGTCGCGGGGTTACCGTCTCAATACCCGGCGTAACGGAGAACCTTCGCGAGGAACGCTTTCAACTCCTTGCGCGGCACAATGTGATCGACGAAGCCATGCGCGAGTGTGTACTCGGCAGTCTGGAAATCATCCGGCAGTTTCTGCTTGATGGTCTGCTCGATGACGCGCCGTCCGGCAAAGCCGATCAGCGCCTTGGGCTCGGCAATGTTGAGGTCGCCCACCATCGCATAGCTGGCTGAGACACCGCCTGTCGTCGGATCGGTCAGGATCGAGATGTACGGCAACCCGGCCTCTTTGACGCGCGCGATCGCCGCACAGGTCTTGGCCATCTGCATCAACGAGACGATACCCTCGTGCATGCGTGCGCCGCCCGAGGCCGACGCGATGATCAGCGGACGTTTCAGCGCAATGGCCTTCTCAGCGGCCAGACGGATACGTTCGCCAGTTCCACTGCCGAGACTACCGCCCAAGAACCTGAAGTCCATCACACCCAACACCACCGCGATCTGCTCAATGGTGGCGGTGCCGGTCAGAATCGACTCACCCACTCCCGTTTTGGCGACCGTGGCCTTGGCCTTATCCGCATACGCACCGCTCGAGTCCTCGAAGGAAAGCGGATCGTTGAAACTGACATCGGCGTTCAACTCCTTGAAACTGCCGGCGTCAGTCAACAGCGCCACTCGTTCGCGGCAACTCAAACGCGCGTGATAATTGCAACGAGGGCAGACCTTGTCAGCCGCATCCCACGCTTCTCGCGCGACGTATACCTTACAAGACGGGCACACCGCCCAAATCGCCTCTGTCGGAACACGGGCCGGAGCTTCGGCCGGCTTTTCAAACCATGACATGATTGGAACTCTCCTTATACTCCCAGAACGAGAATGACAATATCAGAAGGAATGTCATCCTAGCAAGCCCACATCGCGTCACATCGCGAACTACATCGTCATCCGCAAACGCCCGCTGCCGGTGACAGTGACCCAGAGGACGCGCGCCTCCTTCACGTAGCGGAACTCGATCGGGTTGCCATTCCACAACACACGTTGCGGCGGCTGACCGACGCGCGTGATCAGGATGCGATATTCTGATTCGGGCCAAGCGGTGACCGTCAATGCCATCGTGCCGTCATCCGCATCGACCTGCCGCACCTCGCCCGGCACATGCACAAGCGCCCCGGAAGCGAGGCGATTCAAAGTATAGAAAGGAACCTTCCCATAAGCCTCCCCCAGATGGGTTTGGAGGGTGCCGGGGTTAATGGCTGGCCCGTCGGGGCACTGCGCTTGCAACAGAAAATAATCCGGCAACAACCCGCAACGCCGCTCCGCATCGTCCAGCGGAAAACACATCTGAAGCCCCGCGACCGTCATGCCGCGTGCCAACGTGCGCCACAGTTCGGGCTGCACGCGGTCCACGCGCGCCAGATCTTCCAGTGCCGACCGATAGACCAAGCCGCACCACTGAACAGGCTGACCGATCCAGTTGGGCGCACTCCAATGGGTCGCACCGATCACGCCGATCGTGGCGTACAGACCGACCGGCCCCTCGGTCGGTGGCGCCAGATAAAGCATGGTGACACCGGTCCATGCCCAATAGCGCGCCTGCTCCAGATACGCCTCTTTGCCGCTGAGCAGATAACCCAACACATAGGTGCGAACCAGCCTGCCCGCCGCAACGATGTCCGGCGTGTGCAGCGGCATCTCCCACGGCTGCGCGCCGCGCGGCACTTGACCGGCATAATTCGCAGTCATCTTGTCCAACACGGCAAGCGCCGCCGCAATCGCCGCTTCGTCACCGCTCAGCGCGGCCTGTTCCAGCATCTCTTCCGCTGTCATCGCCGTGAAGCCATTGCAATGGTCGCTGCCCAGCGTCGAACCGAAATCCGGCTTGCCGGGCGCTGGCGCGTAACGCCTCCGTCCTTCCGGTATGGATGCCGCCATCTGCGCGGCACGCGGGCCAGCCTGCCGAACCAAGCCCTCAAGATTGCCGTAGAGCAGAGCG
>Ga0208824_1001086_pt1 | contig 25671 bp, 40 predicted proteins | sample AD_JPNTR3_MetaG_FD_184447 | JGI IMG/M metagenome (GOLD analysis project Ga0208824, IMG submission 184447) | Active sludge microbial communities of municipal wastewater-treating anaerobic digesters from Japan - AD_JPNTR3_MetaG (SPAdes) (version 2) | ecosystem: Engineered > Bioreactor > Anaerobic...
GTTTTGATATGGACTTATCAGTTCACCATTTACCACTCTTAAAACTTTATACTTTTTCATTCCTTTACCTCCATGTCTATTAGTTGTCCGCAGTTATGACAATGAACCTCTCCTGATTTATTCCCTTTTGTGCCTACCAGAATATCGTATGAAAACCCATATTTCTCATAGCAGGTAGGACACATATGCCACTTGTCAATTACAATAGGAGTTTTCGGTATCTGCTTTTCAAGTGCTTCTACACAGACATTCAAAATCGCAGTAGGTATACAATCCCAATAAACGACATCATAGTCCCCTACATCTTCAAGTTGAAATTTTATTTCTTTTAATGCTTCTTCGTAGTTCATTCCTTTACCCCCTCTCCTCTAGCCACTTAATAACCTTTTCTTTGTGGCTCTCGATGCCCTACATAAAGGCTTCAATGAACTCCCTTTCATTATTAAACACAATCCTTTTTTGGTTATGCAGACCTGCCTTTTTTACTAACTTCCTTGCCCTTTTTAACTTCCTAAAAATTTGACCAAACTCGGCTCTGATAAACTTGTCAAACTCTTCTGATGTCGCTATCTTAATGCCTTGACTTGTGGAGACTATGACTTTCTGAATTACATCGCTTTCATTAATCGCTTGTATATCACTTGTCATTAACCGCCTTACTCTTGATGTGTGGAAGTTATCCCCACCGCTCCATAAGCCTAAATCAATGGCAATTTCTTCCTGGAGCTTGAAATCGGTTTGCTTTTTAAGATACTTATATAAGTTCCATTGTCTAGTATTCATCTTTGACCTCCTTTCTGTATTCGCTTTCTAACTTCGCCACGAACCAATTATCCATTGGATTTAAGAAATAGTCCTCGTGTTTTTCTAAATCAACCTTTAGTTCCATACCTACCTCCTAAAACGGCAATGCGTCATCAAGTCCGATATCCTCCCAAGTGGGTGGTTCTTCGGTTTTCTTGCTGTCGGCAAAGTAAATTTCTTCAGCGATAACATCGGTCGCATATCGCTTCACTCCGTCTTGTCCTTCCCAGCTTCTGTTTTGTAGCCTACCCACTACAACTATCTGTAGTCCCTTTTTCAAGTAGTTTCTCGCAAACTCTGCTTGGTTTTGCCAAGCGATAATATTAAAGAAGTCCGCTGTCGCCTCCGCATCTTTTTTTGCAAACCTGCGATTTACCGCAAGTGTAAAACTCGCCACGGATACTCCAGATGCTGTGGCTCTAATGTCTGGGTCTTTTGTTAATCTTCCTAAAAAATGTACTTTATTCATCTGCTATTCGCCCTCCCAAGCTTCTATTATTCTTTTCAATTCAATGTCATCTCTTGTCGGTATGCCTAGTTCTTTAGCTTCCCAAGTTACGCCCTCAATTAATCGTGCCATTTCAGCGGTATTGTAGAACCTGGTCTGTTTGTATAGGATAAACTGATTATAATATTTGCCCTCGTACTCCAATACATCGAACCATTTAGCGTAAGGATATACGGTGTCAGCATTTACCGATGCCGGCAACTGGACTACTACAACTTCGTCCTCTGCTTCTAACTGTGTTCCATACTGCAAGACCATCATCTTTTTACACTCGTCTTCGCTGATGTTCATCACACCTGCAATTTGAGCGTTTAAGGCATGAAAGTAGGCATTGGCGTTTAGTGAGCGTTTTTCCTTAAAGGCTTTCAAGGATATGTCAACCATTTTGTCTTTTAGTTTGTCGTACTGCTTAACTACCGACTGCTCATAGGTTGAGAACTGTATCAACCATTCGCCCTTTGGTGTTTTCGCTATGCTTACTAGATTAGCTTTCATCTCTACCTCCAAGTTATCCTTACACTTTCTCTGATGTTGGTCGATTTAGTGTATTTTTCATAGACATCTGGCAAGTCTGACTTTAAGGCTTTGCTGTCAACGGTCACCCTCTGATAAGGCGCTACATAGGATATTTTAACTAACTCATTTTCAAATGACTTTATATCCTGCTCACGCATCAGTTTAGCGATGTGTCCTTTTAGTTTTCTTTCTTCCGTTTCCAGTTCGGCTTTTTTCGCCTCTAACTCTTGCATATGGTTTTTTACTTCTTCTAGCGCTTCCAAGATATTGTTGCCTATTTTCAAGGTTGGCTTGAAGTATAGTTCACCTTTTCGCTCTGCTTCAAAGAGTTTATCTATCTCAATGTCGCTGATAGGCTCTAATTCGGTCAATTTAGGCTTTTCGCCTAGATGACACAGCAATAACCTTGCTTTTTTATTAGGCCCTAATAATCGATTATAGAGCGATAACTGCCAACGGACCACATCAAGCGTGACTGATGATCCTGTCTTTATATCAAGTATAAAATCATCACCTATCTGGTCTATCGTTCCGGCCAACCAATCATTATGGACCCTCACCTCTGCATCTGTTGCTTTTAGGTTGTGTTCATTGGTGAACTTGATGTATTGGCCTAGCTCTTCGGTAAATCCTATCACGCCACTTAAAACATAGTCCTCTATCTCTTGATGTATCATGGTTCCCTTGTCGGCTGCTTTTTGCAAGACTTCGGCATCTACAAAAGAAAAATCATCAGATAGATTGTGCTTTTTTAGCAACTGGGTAACTGATATCAAGTCCTTGCCATTTAGAGTATATTTGTGATTTACTGCATCAAACTTAATCATTTTTTACCCTCCATATGTGCTTTTTTTGTCCTGATAGCCTTTACCGCATCATCGTGCGATAACTTATCAACCGACTTCTTTAAGTAATCCGCCAGTTTATCAATGTCGATGTCTAGCCTTTGCATCTCCTTTAAATCTTCGGCAGTTATCGGATTATCAGGAACTTCAAAAGGTGGTTCGCTTGTATATTTTGTCCTGTCATTTGACCAGTATATGTCTGCTCCCATGCCTAGTGCTTTACACGATACCGATATGGCATCCGTTAAGGCCATTTTAAAAGCCTCATCATTTGATACTAGCTGTCCCCTTTCGGTAGCAACGATCATTGAGCCACCTATTCCCTTAATTGCTTCTGACCATTTATCATCTTGCTTCACAAATAAAGAGATCTCTACTTGAACTGACTTTTCGCCACTATGCGTTTCTATAACATTCTTTTCATCTATTGTGTAATACCAGCCTTGACCGACTACTCCAAAGGCTTCAGTTAGTGCCTTTATCCTCCACATAGGATTAATGTCTGTAAATCCTTTTAACTTTCCCCCTCCGATTTCCTTTTGTGCTTCTTTAGGAACTGCCCTAAATTGTTCATATAATTTCATCATTCGCTTTCCTCCTCCCTTGTCAAGTCTTCTACCGTTACTCCTAATACCTTTGCTATTGCTAGTGCATTTTTAAGGTTCGGCGTGGACTGACCATTTTCCCAAAAACTAACCTGTTTATTACTTACTCCTAACACCCTTGCCAACTCTGTCTGCGATAACATTTTTCGCATTCTGTGTTTTTTTAAGTTCTTCACCAAATACACCTCCTCTTTAGCTTCTATCCATTGTTTAAATCCTTCGCTTTTTTGCATTAGTTCTTGTTTAGTCTTTAAGTTTGTCATTTTTTATTTCCTCCATAACCTTTACTATGGTTATATTATGTACCTAAAAGTAAAGACTGTCAAGGCTTTTGTAGACTTTCTTTTACAATTTGTTAAATTCTTTTTTGTATCGGTTTGTATCGGTTTATGTATCGGTTTGTATCGCAAGAAAAAAAGAGCCATGTTTCAGGCTCTTTTCGGAGGAAGGACTATAAATTAAGCATTAAAGCTTAATGTCTGAAAGATATTTAATTGACTTTAATTCATTGATTGTGTGACAAACATAAAGGATGTCCTCGCTCCTTATATCTATGTGGTTGTATCCACCACTAGATCCATTATATAGTGGCATATATGTTCCAATGCCACCTTTTAGACTATGTACCCTAAAGGCTTCTTGAAATTTGTAGGCGACATGAATGGGATGCACTTGTTCACCGCCTACATAGTCTACCCAGCACTTACAGTCAAAGGCTAGGCCTCTTGTGTGCCGGCTATTAGGGACTCCGCCTATTCGCTCGTTAGTTTCTTTTGTCCTGTACCAACTTAAACCTTGAGTTGTATCTACCAACCACCCTGTATTACTTCTCACCCACTGAGCGATGTCCAGCAATTGCGGACAGTATTTCAAAGTTAAAGTTGACCTGTCTGCCAGTTCACGCCATCGGAAATTTTTACTTGCCCATGCCTCACCGCTGATGCTTATATCGCAAGGCATTTCTACTCCATCAGTATTTACTATAGCAATAATTTTAATAATCATATTGTTTTCTCTATATCAGATTTAATCTTCCTTAAAAGATTAAGATATTCTTGCTCTTTGTTGGTTGTTGGTTGCGGTGTTGTTGGCTGTGTCGCTTCGACTGGCCATAAGCGCTTTTTAGTAGACTTCTCCCATAGCGCCCAGTTATTGCGCTGCGCACTTTCAAGAGCCACTTTATAATCTCCGTTTTGTGACTTTATCGTGCCATCTTTTGTTGCCTGTACATAAGGCAATATTACCCAAGTAAAACTAGGTTGCTTCCATTCCATGATATCCTCCTTTAACCATATAGCAAAAACTGAATATACTCCCCTGTTTTCGCTCGGACTGTTTTCAATTTTTCCGTTTACAACCATACAGGTGGAGCCTCCGCCATCAAGATTGATAGCGTTGGTCATTCCCACGCTTAAACAAGCCGGATACAACTCTTCAAGTGTTAGTCCCGCTTTCCCTGCCTGCCTGCCATCTGCCGTCATTACTATTGCATTTTCTCCATCATATCCAAGTATGGTTCGCGGATGTTTTCCGTTAATTGTAGACAACATATTCGCTACACCTTGCGTCAACTTGTTTGAACCGTTTTGCATAATTACCGGAACTCCACTTACGAAGTCGTCAGATTGGATATTGTCGCAATGAGCCACTCTCAAAGTGTTTTCAAAAATCCCTATCCCTTCAAAAAGACTATCTTTAATCAAATATCTACCATCTATTTTTAAGGTGTAAATTGGCGCCATGCCTTTTGTACCCCAATAGAAAAAAGAGCAGTTGACTACTAGAAAAGGTTTCTTTGTTTGAGCATTGTACCATTGTAAAGGTGTCTGACCATTACAAAGATATATCCCTGCTTTTTCTATCCGCTCTTTAGGGATTTTTGCAACTGTTAAAAATCCTGACTTACTAATCATGGCAATTTCTCCAAGATGTCGGCATCATCTTCCAAGATATCTGGATAAGTCGTCCAGTAATGCTTTGCTTCTTTTAGAGCCTTTTCTATTAAGTCACTCAAGGCTTCTTTTGTTAGAAACACTTTAATCAATGCAGGCATCCAAGCATAGGCCTTATCTATTACCATCTGGAATTTTCTTGCACCTTTGCCCTCGCCCTTAATCTGTTTTTCTGCTTCTGTTACAAGGACTATCAAAAGTCTGTACAAAGTTTTCTTGTCTTTTTTGAACAGTATAATTCCAATTATCAAAGCGACAACTAAAATTATAATTGTGTCTAAATGTCTTAATAAAATATCCATTTTGCCCTCCTTATTCCTGATTAAATGCTATCAATCTATATGTTGAATAGTGGTCCCAGTTCGGACCTGTGACTTCTATTGATGTACCTGAAAAGTTAACAGTTATGACACCTGAACCTGAACACCCTTCATATCCGCCATATGTAACATATCCGTGGCTTATAGTCCCTGCATCTCGTTTTATTAAAACAAATGTAGTCAATATAGATGATTGATAAGGGTCATTATCTGCCCATATCACGACTGTCATTTTTGTTGACAAGGTTATCCCCGTAAATGTAATCGTTCCAGCACCTGCTGTCGGTCCTGTGACATATGCAGTTTGTACAGTTGGCGGTGATGCAGTTCCTGTCACTTCCACGCCGTTAACCCACGCCTTTTTGCCGTTCAGGATATCGCCTGCGACCGCGTCACCAGATGAAGTGTCTACTACTTCGGTTTTTCCTGCTACGCCTAAAATCGTAACTCCTGCTTTAATATTGCCTGTTATTATTTTGTCCTGCTCTGCGGTCGCGATTTTAACTTTTCCACTTCCTGAATGATAACCTTGCGCGATTGTGACTTCGGTCTCCTTTGCTGAAATGTCAGTTGATACTGTGCCGTTATTCGTCATTGTACCTGTCACTTGTGATTGCGGATTAGTGTTGTAAAATGTCTTTGTCGCGAGTACATCGCCGACAGCAGCGCTTCCTGTGAGTTCGAGCGTTCCTGTTATTCCTGTGTCCGCATCGCTTGAGAATGTTTTGTTTTTGACTACATCGCCAGCGACAGCATTCCCCTCTGCGCTGGCTTTAACAAAAAAATCTGTACCACTATACCATACTGAATATGCCCTTCCAGTTTTTATAAGCGGTGCCTCTGATGTGTTGGCTTTGTATAAATTCTTCGCTCCCAGACCGTTTATATTAATTGTGGTCGGGTTAGAGTTATTGTTCCCGCCCGCTATAAAAGTTAAGGACTTTCCCGCTTTCAACTCAAAGTGTGGAGCGTCAACTTCTATGGTCGTTGTGCCTGTCGCAGTCGGCCAGTCGGCAATAGTGGAGTTCGTTTCAATGTTCCTCTCTATCCTATTCATCGCATCAGCAGTTATGGCATCGCTGCCTTTCCAATCTGTTTTTATAATCATTTTATCCTCCTAATATCTTCGTAAAGGCAGATACAAGAAATCCGATGATAGAGCCTACAAGTGAGCCAATAGCAGCGATTTTGATTTTTTCCCATCGCCCTAGCGGTGCTTTTTCCAAAGTGTCCAACCTGCTAAAAAGCTTCATTGTCCTTTTATCAACTTCATCTACCTTATTAGTTAGTCGGTCTAAAGATATCAATACACTTGTCATCTGTTTATTGATGCCATCAATGCCATCAACTTTTTTCTCAATGCCATCTAGTCTTGTTTCTATTTGTGCCACTTTTACACTCACTTTCATAATGTCCTGCGTCATGTCTTTCTGCCTTTCGTTTTTTCTTTTAAGGTTCCATCATATTCTAAATTATTATAAGTAATCATGTATTCTGAACTTTCGTATTTATCGGTTACTGAAATTTTATCGCCTAGTTTAATTCTTGGGTCGCCTCGCCAGTCCAACTCCACATCTCTGCGACTGTCTTTATAAGTCGCTAGTAGCACCTCTGCCATGTCTTGAGCCTGTGCTAAAGTTTGGATTAAGGGATTGCTCCCAAATCTTAAAGTCAACTCCCCGTTTTCCTGTATCGATATACTGTCCGACCTTGTCGCTCGTTGTCGGTTCACCACTTCTAAAGGCTCGGCTTCTACTTCCAATTGATAACTCCCCACTCCCTCAATTGTAATTGAACCTCCCCATGAAAACCACTGTTCATCTGTTATAGTTCCATCGCCGATTAGGTTTGCGACAGGATTTATGCAAGGCTCTTTGTTGAAGTAAATCACTTTTACTTGTTGACCGCTGATGCTTACAGGGTCTAAATCTTCATAAACTAATTCTTGTGGCTGTGGTCTTAATGGCTGTGTTTCCACTATAATGCGATTATAGACACTTTGCCAGTTAGTAGGGTTATTCTTTGACTTGTAGTCATTAGGAGTCAAATTGGCGACCACAGGCTCTTCTGCTACCCTTTCTACGATGACAACTCCATCACGGTTGCAATATGCCCGACCTAATCCCGCTTCAACGATTATTCTTAAAGCTTCCCTATGACTTACAGGCTCAAAATAGGCATAAGGGATTATTGTGTCGGATAAGTCTATTTGGTATTCTTCCACTCCCGCATCTAAAAGCACGATTTCGGCCAGTTCATTCAAAGTCTTGTCCTTGTAAACTTCCGATGAGTAAAATTCCGTTTGTCCCAGCATGGTAATTCTATCCCAAGCGAACACACTTGCAAAAAGTTCATTCTCTGGCACTTGCCACTCGCCCGACCAAAACACTCCAAGTTTTGACAATATTTCTTTTTCTGCGATGTCAATTATCCTTGTCATCCACAATTTCCTCAAATTCCTTTTTTGTAATTATGCCTTTGTCCATTGCTGCTTTAACTCTTTTCCTGTCCCACAACTCCTGTTCGTAGTATAGTTTTATTTTTTCAAACCAAGTCATAACTCCACCTCACTCATAATTGCTATAAAGTCTATATCTGCTCTTAATTTTAGATTATCAATTAATAGCAATCTTTCTTTTCTTTTCATGTATTCTTGTTCACCCAAATTAAAAACTTCTAATGCTTCGTCATAACTTTTAAATTCCAATCCATTAAACCACTCATTATTTGCTTGGTCTATTTCTTGTGTTTCAAAACTTAGTTTCTTATCTTTTAGCATTTGCTCAATTTCGTTTTTATGTTCTTCTGATATGCAATTTTCTTGTATCTCAATTTCATCTTCAAGATAAGTTATTTTATATCTATACAATTCTGCTTTTCTTCCTAATAATCTAAACATTTTATTTCTCCTTTATTCTAAGTCATTTCCTGCATCCCACTTATTTCCATACACTGAATTTCCTGTTCCACCATCTACAACTACTGCTTTACCCATGCAGTTATTAGTTGCTATAAGGTTATAGTTATTGTTAGTTCCATTCAATCTGATTGTGTATTGTCCAGAGGTGTAGTCGTCAGGTAGACCTGTTCCTCTTATGCAGGTATTTCCTGTGACTGTGTTTGTACTGCTGGAAGTTAAGAAGATTCCATAAGAAGTATTATTATTACAGGCATTTCCTGTGACGGTGTTTGTACTGCTGGAATTTAAGTAGATTCCAATATTATTATTATTACAGGTGTTTCCTGTGACGGTGTTGCCACCACTGGAAACTAAGACGATTCCATAAGAAGTATTATTATTACAGGTGTTTCCTGTTACTGTGTTGTTACTGCCGGAATTTAAGAAGATTCCATAATCATTACCATTACAATTGTTTCCTGTGACTGTGTTGTTGTTACTGCTGGAAGTTAAGTAGATTCCATAAGTATTATTATTACAGGTGTTTCCTGTGAAGGTGTTATTGTTACTGCTGGAATTTAAGTAGATTCCATAAGAAGTATTATTATTACAGGCATTTCCTGTGACAGTGTTGTTACTGCTGGAAGTTAAGATGATTCCATAAGTATTATTATTACAGGTATTTCCTGTGACGGTGTTATTGTTACTGCTGGAAGTTAAGAAGATTCCATAAGAAGTATTATTATTACAGGTGTTTCCTGTGACGGTGTTGTTACTGCCGGAAGTTAAGCGGATTCCAATATTGTTTGAGGAATCATAAGTTGCTTTGTTGCCATCAATTTGTAGGTCTTTTATTTTGCAGTAGTTCGCGGAAGTTAAGGTTATAACACCCTCTGAAGAACTACTATCATACATTCTTTTTAGAATTGTGGAATTTCCATCACCTGAAATGGTTACATTGCTTTTATTTAAGTTTATTTTTGCAGTAATATTATAAGTTCCGTCAAGGATTATAATTTCACCACCATCTGCTGGAAGTGCTGTTATTGCAGCATTTATTTCCACTTGGTCGGCTGTGCCATCGCAAAGGTAATCACAGTCTGCAAGGGTGTGTCCTGATTGGGTTGTGCCGACTACAACGGAGGCATATTTTCTGTCCTTTATCGTGTCTGCTTTTGTGCCTATGTTAATCAAAGCACTATTTACATTAGTAGCACCATCAGCGATATTGAAAGTGTCGGTGAAGCTAATATCTTCTGCCGATTTTTCATCTGCTGATTTTAAGGCACTATCAACTATATCCCAATTTTCCGCATCGTTGTCTATCCAATCTTCAAAAGTGTCCGTCAATTCGGTTTTCTTTAAGTCATAATTAGGTGTTTTCATTATATATCTCCTATTACCACATCTTTATAGTCATAAATTCTAGGCTTGTATGTAGTTTTTAAACTCGGTCTAATTCTTCTATTGGGCTTAATTGCTCCATGCAATTTAGAGCTCTTATTCCCAGCATCAAATTTCTTATTTTCATTATATATCTTCAAAAACAGTTCCGCACTTGCAACGGTGCCTATTGGGCTGTGTTTTAGTTCGATTTCTTCTAGCACCGACATCATAAATATATCATCTTCGGTGTAGGTTTCCTGTATGGAAGTTAGGACTTCGCAAATCTTTACATTGGTAAAAGGTTTAGACCACTTAATAAACTCAAATTCATGTTTTACAACTCCGACCGTTGCCTCTATTTCTTCAAAGTAAATTATCAAGTCATTGCCCCTAACTTTAATAGTTTTCAACAGTCCATCTGTGCCATACAATCTCACATCACAATCAATTGGATATTCTTCCCTTTTGCCATCGCCCGTGATTGAAATTGACTGTATCGGTCTAGCGGTGTGCTTTAAAGTCAAGATTGGATTATCATCAAAGGTTCCATCTTCTTTTGCCAACTGGCTTGAAAAATATCCGACTTGCATATCGCCATCATGCAACTGGTAATTCCCATCTAGTCTACAAGTGCCATCTAAAGTTAAGTATTTTCCGCCCATTTCTTTTATGCCATCTGCGACCTGATTAGGCATAGCGATATTGTTTTGACCGTTAGAGGTCGCCTCAACATATTGGTCTATAAAAGGACTGGTGTAGTCAATCTTTACTTCCGCTTTTATATGTCTGACATCTTTACCGTATCCCATCTTACACTTCCTCCAAAACAATGTTTACATCCTGTTTTAAGGATGAGTTTAGTCTATATGTGGAATAACTTAATCCCATTACCCTAACCGTATATGTATTACCCTCATCATCTATAAACTCAACCGCCTGTTTCGTTAAATAAGGCTCTTTGAATATGTTGAAGGTAGTTTCCCTTAATCCCTCGTAAACTATCCCAAATCGCCATTTGTGCTTAATAACATCAATGACCTGTTTGCCAGACGCCACCGTGTCAACCTTGCCAATCATGACAGGTGCTTTAGATATAGGATTTTTCGGTTTAATTATATTTTGTCCATTTAATCTCATGTTGTCCCTAGCCTCATATTCTCTTGTAGCCTTATATCCTTAAGCATTCTTTCTAATTGTTTCAATCCATATTCATCGCCGATAAAGTTCCCTATATGTAGGTGAACTTCATTAGTTGTAGCACTTGGAATATCGTATTCAAAACTCATAGGAATTGCAGAGGCCATATCTCTTTTTACTTGTTGCATAGATTTTTCAAAGCCTACACCAACTCCTAGACCCAAATTCCAACCTACATCATCAGCCATGACTTTTGATGGTGAGCCTATCTTGAAGACATCCTGCACCCAACCCACTACTGTTTGACCAAAGCCAGTGATTTTGTCCCAAAGCCAATTCATACTGTCTTGTATCCCTTGCCATAGGCCTTTGATAAGGTCGCCGCCTACTCCCTTTACGCTTCCGATGCCAACCTTTAGGCCATCAACTATTGATTTAATAATTTGTGGAATCATCCTCACCAAATCTGGAATTGCTTTTATCAATCCCTTGGCTAACTCTACTGTAAGAACCATGCCCATAACTATTATCTCTGGCAGCATCGTAACTATTGCCTTTATCAATGCATCAATGATAATAGGTATCGCCTCGATTAGTTCAGGAATGGCATCTATCAGTCCCATTGTTAGTGCCATGATCATGTCCATCGCCACCCTAATTAGCTCTGGCAAATTATCCAGTATCGTATGAACAATTGTCATTATGGCCTGTATCGTTACAGGTATCAAGTCCGGCAAAGCTTTTGCTAGTCCATCTACTAAAGCAATTAAAACATCCATTCCTACTGCGATTATATCTGGAAGCATATCAATAATACTCGCTACAAGTACCATTATTAATTCCATACCAGTTTCTACTATGTCTGGCAGCTTATCTAATAATCCGCTTACAAAAGTGTCTATAAATCCCATCGCCGCATCTAACATATCTGGGAATGCATCTATAATATCTTCTACTATCTCAAGGACTGTATCGCCGATTATCTCGCCTATCTGTGATATGTCGCCCTCTGCTTCTTGGATAGACTTTGCGAACTCGCCGCCTCGCCTTGCTATCTCTTCTGCCATCTGTCCCAAAGCGGGAGCCATGACTGCACCGATATTATGCTTCAAAGCATCCATAGCGTTTGTTATTCGGTGCATGCCGTCATCAAAGGCTACAAGGTCATCAAGTGCTTCTTGCCCTAGTACATAGCCCATATCGTGAGCCTCTTGACCTAGTTCTCTCATGGCATCACTTCCAGCCTTAATTAAAGGATTTAAATCCTGCGCAGACCTGCCCATTAAATCCATGGCTATGGCATCTCTTTCAGTTTCGTTTTCGACTTGACCTAAAGCATCTATCAACTCAAAATAAACCTCTTGACTGTCCCTTAAGGAGCCATCGGTATTTAACACCTGTATGCCTAACTTATCATAAGCCTCGGTCGCTTTAGCGGAGCCGTTGGCATAGTCACTCATTGAGCGTATGTTTCTTGCCATGGACCTTGAAAGAGTGTCAAAGGAAACATCAATCATCTCGGTCATATATTTAAATTCTTGCGCCTTTTCGGTAGACAGTCCAGTCACATCAGCCAAGGTCTGAATTTCATCCGCATACTTGGCGCTATCAACTGCCATGTCCTTTAACCCTGTTGCCATGCTTTTTAGGGCGTTGCCCAATCCCTTTACCCCTGCAATGATAGCATCTGCAATTAATTTACCCTTAATCACATCACCCAGTACAGATGTTTTTTCGCCTGCTGTTTCGGCTTCCTTCCCCATGTCCCGCAAGGGCTTAACCGTTCCATCAGCAGATGTTCCTGCATCTTGGATAGACTTGTTGTTTTTGTCCAACTCCCTAGACATTTTATTTAAATCTGCCTCAGCATAGTTTAAGGTTTGTTGCCATTTTAAAGTTCGCTTGTCAGTTTCTCCGTATTGTTCCGTGGCGGACTTTAAAGCTTCTCGAACCGTGGATATCTTTTCTTTCTGTTTATCCATTTGTTGTTCAAGAACTTGATTTCTCGCAGTCAAAGCTTCAACAGACTTATCGCCTTTATCAAAAGAAGATGATACCTTGACCATTTCAGAGCCAAGAACTTTCATCTCATTATTGATAGATGAAATTGCCTGTCGGAACTCCTTTTCGCCTTTTAAACTTATACTTGGTGCTATTGACATATCTCACTCCTAAAAGGGAATTACCTCCCCTATTGTCAGTTCTTTTTCTCGTTCTTGTTTTAACTGGTAGCCTTGCCCTTGGTGTAGCATAAGCGCCTCATTATTCCATAACAACTTATATGCCTCCCAGCAAGCCGACCACTTTCTTGGTGTCATCCGCCCAACTTCCTTTTCGCTAAATCCCATCTTTTTACCTATCATTAGGATTAAAGCAAAGTTCACAGGATCGTTAGGCTCATCTAGTTTTTTTCTTCACCGCTTTCTGTGGGTGAACTATCTGTTACAACTTTCTGTATGGTTTCCATGATCTTTCTCATGTCTGATGTCCCGCCAACTAGCATGCCAGCTTGCTCAATAGTTATAGTAGCCCTTTCTTCGCCTTTTTCAAAATTGTTTGTTTCAATGCCCGCATTAACGAACATCCACAAAGTCCATTTTAGGGTTGATATGGCTTCGCCATCTTTTTCGCTACCTAAAGCCTTTTCCCATTCCTCAAGGCCTTTGTACTTTTCCTGTATAGCTTCCATCACGTTTAGATTAAAAGCTATAGGATATTTCTTTCCTCTTATCTCGAACTCATGTATCTTATCAATCATATTTCCTTCCTCCATAGAAAAATTTTAGGGAAGGGTTTTAAACCTCCCCTTTAATTTAAGTAGTAATAATATATTCTTCTTCCATCACAAAACTGTCTTTCATCCCAGCCTTGACCGCTATCGCTTTAAGCATAGTGCTTGCAGTTATTGATATTGCATTGGTGTATTCATTACTATCAGTAGTCGGAGTTAATCCGTTAGTTGTGTAGTATATTGTTGTTCCACTAGTTGCGCTCGCCAAAGCAACAGATTTTGTTTCGCCATATGTTCCGCCTTTAATTGAGGCTACAGGTTTTGCAACTTGTTCCTCTAGCTCGGCTAGACCATACAACCATGTTTTTGCATTTTCGTATGTGTCAAATAATTGTTCAGTTTTCCAGTTGCCATTATCATCTGGGAGTATTGCTCCCTCTATGCTAGGTGATGTAAAAGCCACTCTGCCTTGCTTGGTTTGAACAGATACATTAGGCTCTTTAAACTTCACCCTATGTATCCATATTGCCCTAAATTTTCTTTCACCATCAACCATCTGCACCTCGTTTATGCCGATAGATACAAAAGGCGCTTGGTCATCTATGTTTGATACATACACTCCACCATCTAATACTTTGCCCAATAAGTCGGCTTTAACTTGTGGAGATATATCGGTTGTTTCCAAAGTCAAAGTTCCGCCTGTAAAGCCACTATCAATTTCGGCTACTATGTCATCGCCATAGTATTTCTCATCGTTAAAGTCAAAAGTAAAATCAGCACTTACTGCCTTTCCGATTACTCCGCTGTTGGTCGGTGCTTTATATATGGGATTTCTTAATCCTATTTTAGCCATTTTATTTATGCCTCCATTTCTATTTCCATGTCAAATACTATGTGTACTTTGTTTATATCTTCTTCAACATAAGGATAAATTCTCGGATGAGTAAATCCTTCGTTGATAAAATTTTGTTTCAGTTTTTCCATTGTCGCAAGATAATTCGTGCCTATCGGTACAAAGTAGTGAACTTGTACTCCGCTCACTTCTTCAGTCGCTAGATCATCACCAAAGGCCTCACCAGATATTAAAGAAAAGTTATACACGATATACTCGCTCGGAGGTGATTTAGGTGCTATGTCTGGATAAGCAGTTATGTTGCCTACTGCATTTCTTATCTTTCTAAATACACTCATGTAAATTCCTCCATCTTCTTTTTCATCGCTGCAAGGACACTGGGCTCTGCTTTCTTTTCTGTCTGCTTTATAAAAGGTCTTTTCACTCTTATTCGCTCTGGCCATTTAGGCCACTTAACACCAAACTCAATATATCCTAGTTTCGCTGCATTTGAAGTTCCTCTTCTATCTCGCCCTGTAGGTGATACTAAAATGTATTTGTCGCCCTGTTTGCTTTCTCGGACATTGGACACTTTTACACTTCGCTCCAAGTCGCCTGTGCCATCTTTAACAATTTGATTGATTGCTTGCTTTACAAAAGGCAACATGGCCTCACCTCCAGCCTTTAAGACTTCATCAAGGACTTCTTGGGATTGTAGTTTGTTCAACTGCTCTAGAAAGTCTTTAGGTGGAGTATATTCAAATCCCATTTAATCCACTCCTTTATCAGAACAGTTTAACTCCCAGTCGCCTTTATGATTTTGGAAGGCTCTTACGACATCATAGACCTTGCTCCTGTAAACTACCAAAGGCTCACCTCTGTATTCTTTGACAATAAATGTAATTACTAAGTCTACATCAATTCCCTTAGCAGCGTAGAACTCCGACCGCCTTACCGACTGGACATCCGCCCATACTTCTTTATCGTGTAGGGTTTCTGCCCAAAAGCCATCGGCATCTTGAACTCTACTTATTCCGCGTAGTCTAATTTTGTTGCTAAAATACATTTATTCACCTACATCAATTTCAGTATCTTTGTCTACATAGACTTTCCCATCTTGGCCTAGAGCTGACCACTCATACCAACCATCATCCAAGTAATCAAAGACCGCATTACCCTCTGCATTAGTTTGTGCTAATTTATCTCCAAGTTTCACTCTTATGTTTGGGATTTCAGTCTTAATGGTCAGCCTAAACCAAGCATAATCTTTAGACCTCATCATCTCGGACTTTAACTGCTCGTAGCCTTCTCGGTTCAAATCGGCTTCAGGATTATTTAGACCAAACTTCCATCTAACATAGCATCTAACAGCGCCTAGTATTCTTGCGTTGTTTTCATCATCGGCTTTTTTGACACCTACTGCCTTTAAATCGGCCCGGCATTCCTCGATAATGTCAACCAGCTCTGCGTTGATCTCAACATCATTCTCCACCCTTATCGCTCTTCTCATTTTTGCCAAGTAGGCATTGCTTACAGTCATTTTTTATACCATCCTTAAATATAGCACTACATCCTTACCACTCAAAGCAGTGTTTAGGGTGATTGTGTTTTTTGCCAACTCATCATCATCGGTTACTACTGTTGGCCCTGTTGATTCAAGCGTACCATCAATATAAGCCTCAACTAAAGGAGCCTCATCAAACTTATAAGGTAGTCCAAAGCCATCGGCCCAGCCTACTGATATGTTTGCATCGCCCTCTGTTAGTTTTTCAATAGATATGCTGATGATTTCGGCAAAAGCCCTGTCGGTGCATTTGACAGATGTACCTGCTAAAGTTACAGCCTCCTGGATGACTTCACCGTTCAAATCTCTTCCAATTATTGTCACTTTTTTTGTGCAAGCAGCACTTGCTTTCATCTGGAGAGTTCTTGCGTAAGGCATGCCACTTGATTTAAAGGTTGAAGTGTAGTCATCGGCTGTAAAGGTCTTGTCAGCAGCTGCTGAACCTGCTTTTGCATCGATGATTTTATTCACAGCGCTCGCTGCCATTTGAGCGTCAGTGTATTTAAACCTCACTGTGTGGATGAACTCGCCGACTACTCCAAATACATCGGTGCCTGCTAGTCCTAAATATTTACCCATTGTTACTCTCCTTTTATTTTCCTGCTGTTAAAACTTTTGCAGTCTTTACAAATGCTTCTGGTACTGCCACAGTACAGTCAAATATGGCTGTCGCCCTGTACAGTACAGAGTTACTGGTAAATCCAGCAGCAGCAGATGCTTCCACCTTAATGTCATCGGCTAAATTAGCAACCATTTTTTTGAAATCTCCAAAGAAGATATCGCCAGCTGCTACATTGTCATCAAAAAGGATAGGATATCCAAATAATCTATCCATTTCAGGATTTAAGATAGGATATTTGCTGTCATCTCTGAGTTTAGCCAAATGTACCCACATTGTTTGCCTGCTCATTAGGAATTTAGCTCTTTTGTGGTATCCACCTTTTAACAATCCGATTAAGGATATTAGTTCATTGGCTGTAGGGTTATTGTCTGCCCATTGGATAGCAGTAGACTTATCAGTCCAAGTTCTAGCATAGTCAACACCTTTAGGTTGAGATGAGCCTGTTCCATAAATCAATAAATCGCCAGCCTTAACTAAAATTGCTTCAGCTAATTTATCAACTAGCCACGCTTCAAAAGTATTGACTGACATCTTTTGAACTATAGCAGAGATGGATATCAGCTTCATTATTTCATAAGCATTCAAAGATACTGTGTCTAGTACATCAGCAGCAGCGCCTTGTACAGCGTTTTCTGTGTGCAATGTCGCAGCATTATTTACATTCTCTACTCCGAACTTAACCGCTCCTGGTACTCTCAAGAGTTCAACTTCTGTTAGTAAAGGTGCGATTTCTTTTAGTTTATTAAAAATCTTATCGGAAGTGCTTTGAGCCATTACTCCCGCTACATCAGTAGAAGCCATTTCATTCGCTCTTTGCTCAACTTCGGTTAAAGGCTTTCCCTGAAGCGTTTTCAAAAAGGCGTTCCTGTATTCCTGTGTGCTTCTCACTTCAATTGGTGTCATTCCATCAAAGTTCATTTTTGTTTCTCCTCTAGTTTCAATTATTTGTGGTACAACTGCACCTGCTTCCAAAGCAAGTATTTTGTTTTTTCTTTCTTCTAAGGTTTCCAGTTCTGCTTTTCTGTCAAGCAAGCCCTGCCTTCTTTCTGCAGCGACTTCCACATCTTCAATTTTCGTTGCTTTTCTAACCTGTTCATCAAGTGTGTCCAACTCCTTTGTCACTTGCTCAAGGTTCATATCTTCTAAATTCATTTCTTACCTCCAAAATAAAAATATTTCGCTTTTGCTATCTCCAGCTTTCTTTTTTGGACAAGTCTTTCCGCCTCTTTTTCTTTGCTTTCCGCATTGAAAAATCTCCTCGCAGAAATTGAAGTAGCATCATAGCTCGGTATATCAACTGCACTTACATCGTACAGTTTGTCTATTTTTGTTATTGTTCTTATTTCTACATTTCTTTCTTCAGTGCTTTCTATTTCTTCCATTTTGCTTTCTTTGACTGTAAAAGCAAAACTCATGCGGTCAATTAATCCGCTTGAAATGTCATTATAAAGTTCCTCATGACCTCTATCATTTTTTCTTAATTCTGCTTTCATTTTAAGGTTCTTAGAGGTCACTTCTAGGCTCAAGGAGTTATTTCTAGTTCTGGCAAAAACTCTGCCACCATGGTTGTAATTAAAGATAACATCGCTCATGTCTGCTTCATCAAAAGCCTTTGCATCTATTTTTTCCCTGAACTCCCAGTACTTACCTTTGTACAAAACAGCCTCTACATCAAACACGCAAGGAACTCCTTCAACGGTAAGGCTCTCGCTTCCATCTTCGTTTTTTCTGACTTCTACATTGGTGAGTTTAAAATCTCTAAACTCTACTCCTTTGTTTTCCATAAGTCGTTCTATGTTCTCAATCTCAATCGGTTTCTTTCTCATCTGTTTCACCTTCTTCAACTCCTTGTATCTCGTCTAAATTGTCAATGTCTGCATATTCTTTTCTCACTAATCGCTTGTCACCACCCTCAACGGGACTCATGTTTAATATTGCTCGATATTCATTAATTGACAGCACTCCTCTATCAATTAAGGACACCATCCCTAGTTTCACATTGGCAGATGCATACTGAAGTTTTTGGCTTTCATAAACGATTACATTGTTAAAATCTCTTTCTCTTTGGGTGAAGATTTTATTAGTCAACTCATATCCAAAAGCAATCAGCACAGGTTCAATCTCTGCCTCATAAAGAGCATCGTATTCATCAGGCGTTAATTTTGACAATATAGCCTCTTCACTCACTCCAAAATATCTGTATATATTTAGTCGCAACTCTTCAAGTGTCTTGCTGTCGGCTATGGTGGGCTCCATTTTCACTTCTTTAAAATCCTCTGAAGCGTCCATGTAGCCTATCCCGCTACTACCAAAATTTGTCATATAGTCTTCCATGAAAGCATCTCTTGCCTTTTTCTTATCCTCTGGACTTAAGATTGCTTTTGTAGATTTAATTATCCCTCTTAGGTTAGCAGTAGATTTTATAGCGTTAGAAATCCCTTGATTTGCAGTTTCTAAAACATTTATGCTTTTTAAAATTGCATCATTGTTATCTCCAAAAAAGTTGGATTTATTATAATCTTTTCTTAAGACTGCCAAATCTTCCCAAGCATAGTATCTCGCTCCGCCTGCAAATTGGAATTTAATAAAAATCTCATCACCATGGGTAACCGCCTCATATGTCGCATTAGGCAACGGATACAGTCCTTGGCAATTTCCTTTGTCATCTCGTTGAATGTATATAAAGACTGTATTGTATATTTCTAACTGGGTTCTTATCTTATACAAAAAGTCTTTTCCGTTCATATAAATATTAGGTCTGTACTCCAATAGCCTTTGCAGTCGCTTGTCTACTATCTTCCCATCTCGCAGCACTTTTGGAGTAGCCTTTGAGGTGTAACTAGCCAAAGTTCTGATACAGGCCCTTATTAATTCATTGGCGTATATGTCCGCACCAAAGCTTGAAAAGATAGCATTGTATCCGCCAAGTTCTCTAATTCTCGTATATTCACTTTTCCTTTTGAATATTCTGTTGAAAAATCCCATTATCTCAAATACCTCATATATTCCTCGTAGTGTCTGTCAAGACCTACCCATCCATTTAGCAAGGCCACCATGCCATCTATCCTTAATCGCTCAGCCACCTTTACAGGTTGGATGCTTTGTATCCCATCCCGGTTCAAAGTTTTAACACCTGTGTTCAACAAGCACCATCTCAGTATTGGGTTATTTTGATATATTACTTTTTTTTCTGTTAGTGCTGCACCTAAATTTTTCATCGGATAAGTCCAAGTGAAAGGTCCTTGCGCTATTTTTTCCATATCAAAGTCATTCTGTTCCATTTGCGGCACCCAATAGCCTGATAAGGCTCTGTCATAAAATACCCATAAAGGCCTAATGTCCCATGTTTCAACCAACCATTTAAAATATTCTGTAACCGCATTGTAGTCCACAGAAGCACCAGGACAAATCTCAAGCCATCCTTGCTCCGCCCATAACTTATACGGGGCCTCCCTCGCTGATGTTTCTTCTACTAAGTCAACTCTAGACTGTGGCAGAAAGTATCTTTGCAAGACATAGGTTTTGTCATCATTGGGTTTTCTTATTAGCACTCCAGCACAGGTTAGGTCTATAGTTGAAGACAGGTCACAAAAGCCTATTGCGTAAGAACTTCTTAGATATTCCATGTCGACAACCTCTTCGTTTACTATATCCGCATAGGTCAACCATCTCTTTGATGAGTTCTCTGGGATGTTGAAGTCTTTGACTAAAAGTGTAGGTAAGAAAGACGGATCTCTTTTCGCTCTGTCCACATTCTCAGATAGGGCTTGGAATGATTTGATAGTGTGTAGGCCTGGATTTGCCTTTTCCCACATTTCAGAATTAGTCCACTCGTCCCGATTATCTAGTTCATAAATTAAAGGCAACATCCTGTAATCCTCAAAGCCTTCCTCCCACATGGCCACACTAGAAGCGTAACGATATTTATCATCAAAAAAGCCTTCTCTTACAAATCCATTGGTAGATATTAACCATGCCATAGGTTGTTCCCTTGAACTCATGGACTGCCACATGACATCAAAGATATCTGATGTCCTCGCCTCATGCCACTCATCCAAAGAAAAGAAGTGAGCATTCATTCCATCCATGGTTTTGGTTTCACTGCTCAAGGCCTTATAAATAGACATGGTAGACTGAAAGAAAATATCAGATTGTCTTTTGGTGGTTAGTTTTGAGATGTCTGGACTTTGAAATCTCATGTTTACCGCTTCGTCGAAAATTATCTTTGCTTGGTCTAATTTGTTTGCACAGGCATATACTTCCGCTCCAGCTTCTCCATCTGCCATGAGCATATACAAAGACACTCCAGCAGTCTCGGTAGATTTTCCAGTCTTTCTTGCTCGGATGTCCACCACTTCCCTAAAACGCCTCAAACCTGTTTCTTTTTCAAGCCAACCAAAAGCTAGTTGTATTTTTGCTTTCTGAAAGAGGTCTAGTTCTATTCGCTTACCCGCCCATCTGCCTTTTGAGTGTCGGCAAAAGGTTTCAATAAACTCTATCGGTCTTAATCCAGCTTCAATATCAAAATAATAAGGAAACTCAACTGGAGGTTTCTTCATCCAATCGCATTCCCTTTCATACACAGCCTTAACTTTTGTCGATACAACAGTTTTGCCTTTCAATATTTTGTTTAAGTAAAGTTGTGGATAATTCATTTCCCTTTCAAGAATTTCAGCAACGCACTATCGGTCGCTCCATCATCTTTGAACTCCTTTATTATTCGCATTAAAGTCTTTACAGTTCCATCAGCGTTTCTTGCGGTTGTGTTATATTGTGCCATCGCCGGATGCACATATATATTCTTCCGACCTTTTACATATTCCTTTTCCACTGTGTAACCATCTTCTTTCATCTGTGCTTTTAACTTATCCATCATCTTTATTAAAGTCAGATATCTTTCAAAGGTGGTTACAAAGAAGAAATTTTTCTGCACCCCATCCTGTGAGGCTAATTCCAATATCTCATCCGCTTGTTTCATCAAGTCTTTCGATAATAATTTACCTTTACTCATCTTTTCCAAAGTCCTTCCATGTTTCCAAAAATGTTTTGATATTGGCAGTCAGTCAAACAAGGGTTCGGGTCCTGATTGACAATTAATATCATTTCTCTAAATCGACTAGGGGGACTACCTGTCCATCCACAAACACATACTCTTCATCCACATCTATGCTCTTATTAGTTATCTTGCTGTGGCATTCTTTACACAGTGTGGCTAAGTTGTCTGGGTTCATTGATATGCTCATGTCATCTATATTATCCTCCGTTAGTTCTATGATGTGATGCACTTCATTCCCGGTCATTCCGCAGTCCCTGCATGTGTACATGTCCCTGCTTAGTATTATCTTCCTAAAGTTCCGCCATCTTCGTGACTGAAGGAACCTCTGCCTTTCTGTTCTCATATCATGCAAAAAAGGCACTTTAATAGCACCTTCTTCCTCCTACTAGATATTTTACTACAATTTGCATTAATTGTAAATAGTTATTTTCTCGCATCCTCTTTGGTTTCTCCTATTTGGCAAAACTCTATTCCGTTATAAAAGAACCTTGTTTCAAAAGGATAATCATCAGAAAAGCCATTTTCTGTTTCTTAGTTCTTGCGTTTCAAATTTCAGCTTGTCGTACATGCAGATTACATGATGATTTCATAATGCCTCCATTTCTATTTGCTTATATTTAATTTTTGCTTTTGCTGTGGTATAGAGTTTTTCTGTCTTTGTTAATCTGTTTGTTGTTCCTCTACTATATGTTACTCGTTTTTTAATTTCAAATATGCAGTTAAAGTTATTGTCGCTTATTTCATATGATGAGAAGTAGACAGGATAAGGTCTTGTCTTCGCCCATTCATAAAATTCCTTATGGTTAAATTCATTGCCTTGATATGATGCTGCGTTCTCATATGGTATATCGCAGTAGACTACATCACCGTCTTTGTGCTGATATTCCCTATAATCGTGATTATGCAATTCTAACTGCTCTAACCGCTCTAACTGCTCTAACTGCTGTAACCGCTCTAACTGCTCTAACCGCTCTAACTGCTCTAACTGCTGTAACTGCTGTAACTGCTGTAACTGCTCTAACCGCTCTAACTGCTGTAAATCTAATCTTTTTAATTTTGAGTGTTTGATAATATTTCGCAGATATAACCGTCTTGCGTTTATGTCCTTGACTTCATCGCCTATAAATAATTGATTATGTTTTTTTGTGTTCGGCATTGTAACTTCATGTCCTACCACATTATTGAGTATTTCGCTTTCAATACCGAATACGATGAAGTTATGGGCTTCTTTTTTCAGTTCCTCAATATCTTTACCGAATAAATAAGTAATTCCGTTATTGGCGAATGACCATACATACTTGATATATCCGTCTGTGTTTTTCTTTTCGTGGAACTCTTCTCTTGTTATGAATTTCGGCTGAAAGTTCTTATATGAATATTCTCCATTAATTGCTTTTTTAATCAGTTCAGGCAATAACGGGTCAATATCATTATAATAAACGCTTTCCCATTTTCCTGACAATAAGGCGCAATGCGTTATCGCACCGCCACCACCGAATAAGTCTACAAGCCTTTTGCCTGACGGTAACTCTCTGATTATCTCTTTTGCTATTCCAGATTTTGAGCCTTGAAATGGCAATCCGTAGTTCATAATGCCTCCACAGCCTCACCAACATCAACCCTCTTCCATACTTTAGGCTTTATTTTTGGTGCATCTACCATAAGGTTGCTAACCTCTTCTTCAATCTCAACCAAAAGTCTTGTTATTTTCAATAGTCTTTCTTTCATAGCTTCCTCCCTTTCGCTTTTCTAGTATCTTTTAACCCACCTGTTTTTGTAAACCTGTCGTTATATCTGTTTGCTCTTACCTTTGCCCTGCTCTTTGCGATTAAGTCGTATCGCTCACGCATTTTCTTATAAACTTCACAAGTGGAATGGCATCCTACATGTCGGTCTGGGCAGTTCAAGCAGTTGGTTCGTTTCTTCATAATGCCCTCCCTATTGCAAAAACAGCCAATATCGCCGGCTTAAGCGCTTCTGCTTCCTTTTTCATTTCTTCTTATCCTCTTCCATTTCTTTTATCATCCACAAGGCAAATAGTCCTACACTCAATGTAATCCCTCCTGCTAATGCCAAAAGCAAAAAGATTGCGGCTATGTTTAAAATTGTTTCCATTTGTTATACTTCCTCCCATCTCGGTAATCCCTGTATGTTCATATTTCTGAATATCGCCTCTAATACATTGACAACGATGGAATTTCCCGCCTGCTTATAGCATTGGCTGTCTGATATTCCCGCTTTCTTGACTTTGAAGAAGTCTTCTCTTGCGAAACCCATCAAAGAAAAACATTCTATCGGCATGAGCTTGCGTATGCGGTAGTTTCTATAATGCTCGATTATTTTAACACTATTTCGCATAGCATTACTACCGCAGTTCGGTGCAATTCCCTCGTTTATATCTGCGACAGCGAATTTCGGCATGCGGTTACCGCCTTGACAGCTATCCATTGCAGGCGAAATGCCATTCATATCATAAATCCTGCCTGCTTGTGCGTTTGCTTCTTGATCGTATATCTGCGCTACTTGTTTAAGTTCGGGAGTACCCATAACTACGCCGTGAATATCCTGTGCAGTTAAAGTAAACATAGGCTCGCCATCTTCCTTAAATCTTCTGCCGTTCTGCCTTTTTTCTAATCGGTCAGGAGTAAGGCAGGGTTGGCAAGTTATATCATCAATAATAAAGTTATCATCCATTCGGGACCCGGCTTTTGATCTTATCGCTTTGCCGACACAGTTTCCGTCTGTGGGATTAAAAGTAAACCCGTTACCTTTTTCCTTTTGCTTGATAGTGTTTTTCATAAAAAATTCTACTAATGCTTTGCTTATGTAATACTTTTCAGGCACTTCATCTTCAAGCAGGTCCTTAACCCTTAATTCGAGCTTTATCGGTTTAGGGAATTCATAATAGTAATCGCCCAAGATTGATACCATATAACATCTTTTTCTATTTTGCGGTATGCCATAGTCCTTTGCGTTCAATACCTGATAATAGTTCCTATATCCGAATTCCTCTAATCGGTTGCACCATTGGAAGAAGTGCTTGCGGTTCTTCTCAAATAAGATTGCGTCTACATTTTCCATTAGCAGGACTTGCGGAAGATTTCCATTACATTCTTCTAAGAGCCTTTCAACTTCCCATAGCAAGCCAGATCGTGTGCCGCTGCCCTTTGCCATACCTGCACCCTTGCCAGCCACGGAAAGCGACTGACATGGAAACGAGTAAGTGACTATATATTCGTACTTGTCTTTCTGCTCAATCCCCATATCCGCTGCGTGCCATTTCGTGATGTCAGATACCTTAAAGTCAGTTCCGTGTATCGCATTGTACGAGGTCACGGCGTATTTGTCGAATTCGCATATCCTGTAATGCTCGAAGTCCGCTCCAATGTTCTTTAGAGCTTTCGCCTGCGATCCAATGCCTGCGAATAATTCTATCAATCGTATTTTCTTGTCTATTCTGATTTCGCTGCTTCCGCTGAATAGCGTTATCTGTTCCATACTCACCTCATCAGTATCGGCTGAACCAGTTTTATGTAGTTGCCTTTTTCAAATTTCTGAAAACGGACTTATAAAATTCTCTATTTTTCCCATTATCTAACTCATGGTGACATTCAGCACACAAGGTCACAACATTTTCTTTTATGCCCAAACCACCTTGACTTCTTCCAATAAGATGAGCAAAAGTCAGCATTGATGGTCTACCGCAAATTATACAATGCCTGTTGTCTCTTTCCCATACTTCTAGTCTTACTTCTTTGCTTGTGTTTGTATAGTGTTTTCTTTTCATAGCGCCTCCATTAAAACATTCTTATTTGCGACTGTTCCGCTTGTATTCTTTCATTGGCTAAGTCAAAATACTCCTTATCCAATTCAAAGCCGATAAAGTTTCTTCCC
>Ga0208824_1001090_pt1 | contig 25648 bp, 18 predicted proteins | sample AD_JPNTR3_MetaG_FD_184447 | JGI IMG/M metagenome (GOLD analysis project Ga0208824, IMG submission 184447) | Active sludge microbial communities of municipal wastewater-treating anaerobic digesters from Japan - AD_JPNTR3_MetaG (SPAdes) (version 2) | ecosystem: Engineered > Bioreactor > Anaerobic...
CGCTTGTTCCCATAGTCGGCAGGTTTCTCCCAGAAAGTCGTTGGCTGGAGGATCCGTTTCGCAGAAAATTTTATCGGAGGTTGTCGTTCCATAATATCCAATGGCCGATGCCGATATAAAAGCTTTCGGTTTGTTGCGCGCTTCCGAAATTTTATCGAAAAGCAGATTGGCAGATTCCACACGACTGTCGATGATAAGTTTCCTTCTCTGTTTCGACCATCTTTTGTCTCCGATGTTTGCTCCGGCCAAGTGAATAATGTAATCAGCCGTTTCGATGGCCTCTTTTTCAATCGTTTTTTTGCGAATATCCCAATAGTAATGTGGAATATCGGCACTTTTTCTGGTCGTTCGGCTTAAAATGGCAACCCGATACCCTTTGCTTCTTAATTTATCGTTAAGCTCTCGACCGATAACACCTGTTCCGCCGGTGATTAAAATTGTCTGCATTATCGTCATTTCTTTTTTAACCGATTTATAACGATTAAAGAGTCCGAAAAGTTGCAGGTAAACCGGTTAGCATTTCTATGGGTATATAGAAATCTTTTCACGATAGCATTGTTTGTCAAAGGATCAACGCAAGATATACTCATTGAGGCAGGAGTTTTGTTGATATCCATAAAAATTATCGTGATGAATTATAGAATCACTGTTTCAAACAAAGTAATTTTGGAAAAACCGGATGAAATAAGGGAGACTATGCGTAAAAAAACAAATGATTCGAAGTAAATATCTGGATCAAAGATTATTCGTTTATTTTCTTGAATTCGATCACGAAAGAGTTATTCCATATCGTCATTTTCATCCTAACCCTGCGAAAAAACTCACCCATAAGGGCACTGAAAAATCGATGATCATTCCGTGAAACAGTGCTACAACCACATAATCGGTGCCCGAATAACGGGTGATGACGGGTAGTGTGGTATCCATCGTAGTAGCGCCTCCGGCGCAGATAGGCGATAACGGCCCAAAATGTTTCACCATCCACGGGGCAAAAACGAGCACCATAAATTCTCGAAATATATTGGCAAGAAGGGCTATTGTGCCAAGCTCAGCACCCCGATAACCCGATATGAGTATGCTCGAAAGCGAATAGTAGGCAAAACCGGCGCCAACACTCAAACAATCGGTTAAACTTCGCAATGGCAAGATGAATGACGCGATGGCAGCTGCAGCAAATGTTCCGAGTGTGGTGGCAACGGGCACCCACACGATGCGGCTGCCTATGGATCGTATAGCCAAAAGGGCTCCTTTACTCGAACCGATTTGTATTCCCACAAAAAAGAGAAGGCCATAGAGTATCCACTTCGATATGCTTGCCGAAAGCAGAACATCAGGCAGAACGCCCGATAATGCGAGCACCAATCCAATGCCAAATATAGCAAGGTAGAGTAGCGAGTCTTTCATACTTTGTTTTTTTTACGTTCGAAAAACAGCTTGTAAACTATCCTTGCGCCAATCAAACTTCCCAACGTGGCAAGTGCTGCAATGACAAATGCATCGAGGCCTATAGCTCCGAAATTATTTACTACTTCTTTGTTGCTTCCCACCGAAACACCCAAAAAGAACAACAGCAATAGAATGATGATTTGGATGACACGACTCACGTATTTCGTAAAAGCTGACCTTCGCACTGCGTATCCCACTGCTACTCCCGAAATTATGCTAAGTAGAATTTGAATCATTTGATCAATTTTGAGGGTTTATTCATATCGCTCATATTTTGCGAAACAAAAATAGTAAATAACCGCTGTTCTGAGTGTTCGTATTACGGCTTTGTTATGTTTTTGTACTTTAGAGTATAGCATTGATGACAGATAAAAATTGTTAACGTATTACCTAACTCTGCAATATCCTGACACTTTGTCGATATTTCATGCCTTGATCCACTGAAACCTTCTGCTGATACTATTTATAACGCAAAAAAGTATTCTTTGAAACAGGGACAAAATTTAAAAAAGAATAATCCGATAAACATATTCATAATAAAGTGTAATTATTTAACAATTCAACATTCGCCTTACTTCTTTTTAGTAATTTTGGGCTTAATATTATACCTGTTAAAACTTAAATGAATTTATGAGACAAACTTTACTGTTTATTTTCATTTCGTTGTTTTCTTTTTCTCTGTTCGCCGAATCACTGCCTACACTCAAAGGAAAACTCGTTGGACCTACCGAAAAAGACCCACTGCCTTATGCCACTATTTCTGTTGCCAAAGCAAATGCTCCTCAGTCCATTATCAAAAAACTTGCTACCGACGAAAAAGGTAATTTTTCCACCGCTTTGTCATCGGGAAAATATATCCTCACATTTCAATTTGTAGGTATGAAATCGCTTCAGCTACAAATTGAGATTAAGGAGGAAAATTCTTCGATAGATTTGGGTACTATATTACTCACCGAAAGCTCAACGCAACTTGACGAGATTAGTGTAGTGGCGCAGAAACCGTTGGTGAAAGTAGATATCGATAAGCTTGTTTATAGTGCCAAAGATGATCCCGAGGCAACTACCTCCAACGTGCTCGACATGCTTCGCAAAGTACCTATGGTTACGGTAGATGGCGAAGATAATATACAGTTGAAAGGTTCGAGCAACTACAAGATTTATCTCAACGGTAAACCTTCGAACATGATTTCGAGCAATCCTTCGCAAGTGCTCAAAAGCATGCCGGCAAATAATGTGAAAGACATTGAGGTAATCACTGAGCCGGGCGCAAAATATGATGCGGAAGGGGTAGGAGGGATTATCAATATTATTACCGAGAAACGTTCCGACGATGGCTATTCCGGTTCGATCGGTGCAAATACCGACACCTACGGAGGTTATGGACTTAATGGAAATGCGGCACTTAAATACGGGAAATTTGGATTTAACGGTTACGCAGGATACAATCATTTCAAACGACCCGAGTCCGAATCGTCCTTCGTACGCGAAGATTTCGATCCGAATCCGGTAAATAATTTGACTCAAAATGGAAAGACTTCGGTCAATGGAAATCACCTTTACTTCAATCTCGGATTGAGTTACGAACTCGATACGCTGAACTTGTTCAACGTATCCGTTTCGCGATTTGGCGGAAAATTTACTTCCGATGGCTACACGAAAGCTCAATCCGTCGGCAATCAGAATTACGGTTACAACTCCGAATCGTCTTCCACTTCGGAGTTTGGTGGAATAAATGTTTCAGCCGATTATCAACGTACTTTCAAAAAGAAAGACGAGCTATTGACGATGTCATATCGTTACGAAGAAAATCCCAATGATCGTGATTTCGAAACCCATTACTACGATGTTACCGGGAACTATTTTTATCCCGAAGGTTATCGGCAAAGGAGCAAGAACAAAGCCGGTGGTTCCGAATATACCGGACAAATCGACTATACCAATCCTTTGACCAACAAACACAGTATCGAAGCCGGATTGAAATATATCTACAGAGACAATAACAGCCGCGCCGACAATACTTTTTATGACGTAGTTGCCGAGGAATGGAAAAACGACATAAGACGAAAAAATGATCTCGACCACACACAAGGGATCATGGCAGGATATGTGGGTTACGGCTACAAAACCGGCAAGTTTGGTGTTAAAGCCGGTTTGCGAGGCGAATACACGGATCAGAACATTCATTTTATGAGTGCCAACTATACCACTATTCAAAACAATTTTTTCGATTTGGTGCCTTCGCTCACGCTTTCATATCAGATCGCCATGACACAAACGCTAAGAGTGGGATATAACAAACGCATTTCGAGACCCGGAATTTGGTATTTGAATCCTTACGTTGATGATTTAAATCCTGTCAATATTACTTATGGAAATCCCAAATTGGACTCGGAACAGACTCACAACTTCAATCTTACTTTTGGTTCTTTTTCACAAAAAGTGAATTTGAATGCCACACTCAACTATGCTTATACCAAGAATGCCATTACCTCATACAGTTTTTTGAAAGATAGTGTTACCAATAATACCTATGCCAATATAGGGAAAAACCAGAGCATTGGTCTGAATCTCTATGTCAGCTGGACACCAACGCAGGTTTTGAGGATGTATGTGAATACCAATTTTAACTATACCAATATCGAAAGTTCAACAAACAGTGATTTGAGAAACAATGGTTTTGCCGGACATGGCTTTGGCGGATTGACACTGACGTTACCTCACGATTTCAGAATTGGAGCCAATGCCGGTATTTTTTCCGATCGCATTCAGTTGCAGACCGAACAATCGGCTTATTATTTTTATTCGTTCAACGTTCTCAAAAGTTTCCTGAACAAAAAATTGGATGTCAATCTTTCCGTTTCAAACCCATTTTCGGAACACATAAAGTTTAAGAGTACAACTACAGGAGAAGGTTTCCGGCAACAAATGCAGATGATGCAGCCCATGCGGTTGCTCAATTTGAGAGTTTCATACCGTTTTGGTGAACTGAAATCTTCCATCAAAAAGGTTCAGCGCACTATCACAAACGATGATTTGAAAAACGATGCCGGCAGCAGTCAGGGAGCAGGTGCTACTCAAACCACGACAACTACCGGAAGTTAGACACTTCACTTGTTTGACGGTATAAAAAATCGTATCTTTGACCCCGTTTCAAGGATACGATTTTTTTATGATGCGCATTGATATTCTTACAGTTCTTCCGGAAATGATAGAAGGGGCACTCAATACTTCTATATTGAAGCGTGCCCGGCAAAAAGGGCTTGTGGAATTTGGCCTACATAATCTTCGCGACTATTCCACCGACATTCGTCATCACCGGGTGGATGATTATCCTTTCGGAGGTGAAGCTGGTATGGTGATGCAGATAGAGCCTATCGATCGTGCCATAAGTGAGTTGAAATCGCAACGCGATTACGATGAAGTCATTTTCACTACTCCAGACGGCGAACAGTTTACACAAGCTACTGCCAACGAACTATCACTCAAACAAAACATCATCATCTTGTGCGGACATTACAAGGGTGTGGATTATCGCGTTCGCGAACATCTGATCACGCGCGAAATATCTATCGGCGATTTTGTGCTTACTGGTGGAGAACTTGTAGCTGCCATGATAGCCGATGCAGTGGTGCGTGTGATTCCCGGAGCTATTGGCGATGAACAGTCAGCACTTTCCGATTCGTTTCAGGACGGATTGCTGGCTCCGCCTGTTTACACCCGTCCTGCCGAATACAAAGGTTGGCGTGTGCCCGACGTGTTGCTATCGGGACACGAACGCAACATCGCCGAATGGCGGATGGAGCAGTCGCTCGAAAGAACGAAACGACTCAGGCCCGATTTGTTGAAATAATTATGTATCGAAAGGATAGCCGGAAAACTATCAAAAGAGCATGACTCGATTTGTTTCATGTTGTGGTCAAATTCATTATACTTATTCGCCAAGAATCTTTTCCTCGGATGATAAATATTGTTTTAAATATATAGCTCTATGTGAAATAGTGTAGGTAGATAAAAATTGAGGGTGCCTCATGAATTACGGATAGTTCGCTTATTGCTAAAATTCCTCTCTTCCTTTTCCATTCCCCATTATACATTATCAATTATCCATTTTCAATTACTTTCTCGACCTCATCTCATCATCGGGGTACCCAATCTGCGCAGAGAGCGTGCCGCCGGGCAAAAGACAAACTGTTTGAGCCGCCGTCAGGCGGTGAGTTATTTGTCTTTGAGCGAACAAGCAGCTATCGGATTGATGAGGAGATAAAGTCTTGATCTTTTTTGCATCAAGGCAAAAAAGAATGTGGGGTTTGGGGCAAAGCCACAAGAGTCAATGATCCCAATGAGTTGAGCAAAAAAGCTGCTACCTCTTAAGATAATTTTTTCACGTTTACCCATACAAATTCATATAAAACCAAAAATATTTTGCCACACAATATTCGGAATCCGTGAATTTTATAAAAAAAATCATATTGCATTATTTTTCATTTGCTTAACTTTTATCTATTATCTATTCGAAAACTTATCCGGCATAAGGTTATAGATCCAGCGATGTAATAATTTCTTCACTTTATTGTAGCTTGTTTGTAACACTATAGTTATACCTTCGCGCCGAATTAAAAATTAAATTAAAATAAATAGAATGAAAAATAGTGTGTCGAGTGCATTTTTATTCTTGCTTGTATGTTTTGTATTTTTTACGGGAGAAACTTATGCACAGAAGCGACTTTTGAAAGGGAATGTAAAAGATAATTTTGGAGTACCTCTTGTTGGCGTAAATGTGTTGGAAAAAGGGACCAGCAACGGTACGATTACGGATATCGATGGAAACTACTCACTAAACGTTCCCGTCAATTCCACGATTGTATTTACTTATATAGGTTTTGCACCACAGGAACATGCTTGGGATGGTAGTTCTTCAATCAATGTCATATTACAAGAAGACTCTGAAATGCTTGATGAAATTGTGGTTACCGCTCTCGGTATCAAAAGAGAAGCAAGGGGATTAGGCTATTCTACAGAAAACCTTGAAGGAGAATCTATTTCGAATACGATGCCTAACAACTGGTCAACAGGTTTATCGGGGAAAGTTGCCGGTCTGAATATAGTAAGTCCCGGGGGGCCTTTATCATCCACAAGGATATCCCTTCGAGGGGATGTGTCGCTTAATATTAACGGAAACAGTGCATTGATTGTATTAGATGGTGTGCCGATGAGCAATTCCATTACCAATCCAGGCATGGCTTATGGAGCGGGTGATGCTGCAGAGCTTTCCATCGACTATGGCAACGGTTTTGCTGATATTAATCCCAACGACATTGCAAGTATTCAGATATTGAAAGGCGCGAGCGCTACTGCATTATATGGATCTCGTGCAGCAAACGGTGTTATTTTGGTAACTACAAAATCAGGAGAGAAGTCAAAAAAAGGAATTGGAGTTGATTTCACTTCTAATCTCAATGTCGAAGATGTGATGAAATGGCCCGATTACCAGTACGAGTTTGGTCAAGGACTTCCATCGAATATAGGTAAACTCGGAACGGAATATGCCGGACAACTCTACTATTCCTATGGTGCCTCTCCTGATGGGAATTCCAGTACCAGCGGGACAAGTAGCGCTTACGGTGCGCGTTTCAATCCTAATCAATTGTATTATCAATATGATCCGGAATTTCAGGGTAGAGCCGAGAAACCAACGCCTTGGATTCCTTATCCAAATAATCGAAAAGATCTTTTCAGGATAGGGTATACGTTAACCAACACGGTTGCGGTTACCGGAAAAACCGAGAAGGGTTCTGTTCGTGGCTCTCTTACGTATGCAAAAAATGAATGGATTTTGCCAAACACCGGGTACAACAGAATGACGTTGAGTGTCGGTGGGCAACAACAGATCTCTGATAGGTTGAAAATCGATTTTCGGTCAAGTTATACTCATCGAAAAGTGAATAATACTCCCGGACTGGGTTACAACAGTAATTCGATTTCCTATTTTCTTATTTTCCAGAATCCGAATGTGAACCTTGATTGGTTGCGCCCTATGTGGAGATTCGGCCAAGAAAATGTGAGGCAATTACAACCATATAGTTCCTTTATTGGTAACCCATTTGTGATTTTGTACGAATCTGAAAATCCATCACAAAAGCATAGCAATGTCAGTTCTTTATCGGCAACATTCGATATCACTCCTAAACTTTCATTGATGGTGCGGTCGGGAATTCAACTTTCCTCTGAGCAGAGAGAACAGCATCGTCCGATCAGTGATGTGGTTTTTGGAAATGGATTTTTCAAAAAAGAGAATGTATTCGATTATGAAATTAATTCTGACGCATTACTCACATATCATGATCGTTTCGAGGACGGCATCAATTTCGATGCCTCTATCGGTGGAAATCTGATGCAATCGAGATATGATCTTCTATCTGCATCCGTAAATGGATTGAAAACCCCTGGAGTTTACAAATTGGCAAATGGAGTTTCCAATCCGTTTGTTGTAACGAGAATCCGAAATAAGGCCATTAATAGCTTGTATTTTATGACCAATTTGTCGTACAATAATGTTCTTTTCATGGATATTACAGGACGCAACGACTGGTCATCTACTTTACCGAAAGAAAACAGATCGTTCTTTTATCCTTCGGTAAGTGTGAGCGCAATTATGAATGAGATTGTTGATATGTCCGAAACAATAAGTTTTATGAAATTGAGAGCTTCATGGGCGCAGGTGGGTAATGACACGGATCCTTATAAAACATCTCAATATTACAACACCAGTTCATTTCCGGGATCACTTCAGTTGCCTACAACACTCTACAACAGAGAATTTAAACCCGAAATTTCGACCAATTATGAATTGGGGTTTGACTATAGAATGTTTGAGGATAGATTGGGGATTGATTTCACCTACTATAATAACAGAACGAAAAATCAGATATTGGATGCGCCAATCGATCCTACTACAGGATATACTCGTGCAACAATAAACTCCGGAACAGTACAGAATTATGGATTAGAAATTGAGCTTAATGCAATGCCCGTTGTCACGCGAAATTTTCGATGGAAATCAATGCTTACTTGGGCCAAAAACAATAATAAAATTCTTTCTTTAGCCAAAGGGTCTGATGAAAATCAGGTAATAGCCACTGTGGGGTCTGTTGTTTCTTTAATAGGTACTGTTGGCGGATCTGTAACCGATCTTTGGGGTTACAAACTTGTAAGAAATGATCAGGGAGAGGTAATAATTGGGCCGAATGGCCTTCCTGAACAGGCAGCAGAGATTGAATTTGTCGGTAATGCAAGTCCCGATTGGAAAGCCGGATTCTTTAACGAATTCAAATACAAAAATATCACTTTTAATTTTCTTCTCGATGGTCAAATGGGTGGTTTGGTTTATTCTCAGTCACATCATAAGATGACTGAACAGGGAAAACTGGCACATACGCTGAATGGACGCCTACCGGGAACTGAATACTATATTCCTGCCGATGATCCACGGATTACTTCCAATCCCGGTTTGGTAAATTTAGGCGGTATATATATGGTTGCTCCGGGAGTTGTCAGAAATACCGATGGCACATTCAGTCCCAATGAAAAACTGGTAACCGTTGAGGCTTATAACAAAGAGTATTATAGAAGGGCAAACGTAGAGACGAACACGTTTGATGCCTCATTCCTTAAATTACGTGAAATCCGTCTCGAGTATGCATTTTCTTCAAAGTTATTGTCGAAATCTCCTTTTTCGGCATTTTCACTAGGTTTTTATGGTAGAAATCTTTTGACTATTACAGACTTTCCTCTTTATGATCCCGAAATTGCTGCTTTGGATGGCGATGCAATGGTGGTGGGAATTGAAAACGGATCACTCCCTTCTACAAAATCTTATGGTGTAAATTTGAATATTAGTTTTTAAAAAATAATAAAGATGAAAAAAATTGTAAATATAATTATCCTTACAATAATCTTATTTTTGGGTAGAATATTTGTTTCATGTTCTAATTTTGACGATTTGAATACAGATCCTACACGAATGCAGGAATCCAATCCCGGCGTTTTTCTGAACCCTGTTTTATATGAAGTAGGCAGCTATAACTGGAGCAGATATAACGGTTTTACGTTTCACTTAATGCAGAGTGTCGTAACAACAAACAATACAGGAGGATTGGGTTGGTATTACATTACCGATGCTGCAGGAGATGGCCATTGGAATGTTTATTATCGGTGGCTCAATAATATACGTGAGATGGAAAAACAGGCCGTAGCTCTCAACGAACCTAACTATCGTGCTATTGCCAAAACTCTCAAGAGTTGGATGTACAGTATTTTGGTCGATAGTTTCGGGGATATTCCTATGAGCGAAGCAACAAGGGGTGACGAAGGAATTTTTACTCCGAAATTCGATACGCAGATAGAAGTGTACAAAACAATTCTTCAGGATCTGGATTCGGCAAATCTTCTGTTTGATGAAACCTCCGGGCTCAAATATAATTCTGAAGGTGAAATGTTATACAATACCGATAATGCGTTGGTTTCGGGCAAGTCGGTTGGCATTAACAAATGGAGAAAATTTACAAATTCTCTTCGAACCAGGGTCTTGTTAAGAGTACTCTCTGTCCCGGAATTGAATGCGGAGACAAAGCTGAAAGAGATGTTTAATAACCTTGCTGTTTATCCTGTTTTTGAATCTAATGCAGACGCTGCAGAGCTCTTTATTTCGGGCGTTTTTCCTGCAGAAGCGCCAATGACACGTCCCCAAGATTTTACCTCCTATAAAGTTTTATCGGAATTTTTCATTGATAATCTGAAAAAATGGGACGACCCAAGGTTACCTATTTTTGCCAACCAAGCAACCAATAATGGGCAAAAATCTTATGTCGGATGGCCGAGTGGATACAATATTGCCCCGTCTTACAATGCTTCATCACCTAATCAGGGAATTGTAAAACCTCCCTTAAAAATTACGCTGATGAGTTATGCCGAACTTGAATTTATAAAAGCTGAACTGGCTTTTAAAAATATTATCAAATCAGATGCTAAGACACATTATGAAAGTGGCGTGCGGGCAACTATAGAAAGATGGGGCGCGACATTACCGGTAACTTACTTTGATAACATCGAAACTGAATATAATAATACATTGGATAGAATTATGATTCAGAAATTTTATGCTTTGTTTTTTTGTGATTATCAACAATGGTTTGAATACAATCGGACGGGTTTACCGATAATGCCCGTTGGAGATGGTGTGCCTACCGGTAATGTGATGCCAAGACGTTTTAAATATCCCGCTATACTTCAGCGAAACAACATGAATAATTATCTGGCTGCAAAAGAAAATATGGGGGGAGACGATTTTAATATTCTACTTATTTGGCAAAAATAAAATAAACATTAAATTTGCGATAAGAATTGCTTTTTTACCTAATTATATATCCACAATTAAACTTATCAACAATCCCAATTAATTTTATGCGCTATGAATCAGAAAAAATTTTTACTTGCCGGATTTTTATTGTTGTCTGTTTTGGCTTTCGGACAACGACCCAATACCGATGGAATGATATATCTCGATGAAAACCGTCGCCCTCTATTGCGCGAAAATATCATCATCCCCGATGTGAACGGATATAAAGTGCTGAAATGTGATTTTCACATGCATACAGTTTTTTCCGACGGGCTGGTGTGGCCCACCATTCGCAATCAAGAAGTTTGGGAGGATGGATTGGATGCTTTCGCCATTACCGATCATATCGAATATCAACCCCACAAGGCAGATGTAAATACCGATCATAATCGTGCACATGAGTTGCTGAAAAATGTGGCGCCAAAAAATAATCTCATCCTGGTTAAAGGATCAGAGATTACCCGCAATACACCTCCGGGGCACTTCAATGCTATTTTTATCAAAGATTCGTCTCCGTTTATCGAAGATAGAAAAAAAGAGTTCGATAGAGACGCTCTGATGAAAGCAGCCGAACAAAATGCTTTTATCTTTTGGAACCATCCCGGATGGCAACCCAATATTGAGGGATCTTATGAATGGCTTCCATTGATAGACGATCTTTATAAAAATAATGCCTTGCACGGCATTGAGGTAATTAACGGATTCGGAGTTCATCTGAAAGCTCTTGACTGGTGTGTGGATAAAGACCTGACCGTGATGGGATCTTCCGATATTCACAATCTGATCGATCATGATTACGATCGCAGTAAAGAATATGTGCACAGAACTATGACGCTGGTGATGGCAAAAGACAGAACCCCCGAATCTATCCGCGAAGCTCTTGATGAAGGTCGAACTGTTGCTTGGGCAAGCAAAATTTTGGCCGGAAAGGAAGAGCATGTACGGAATCTTTTCGATGCTTGCGTTCAATTAATGCCTTCTCATTTTACGGAGAAAAAAGACAACGGAGACACAATAAATTATTATGAAATCCGGAATAACAGTGATCTTTATTTCGAGCTGGTTTTATCGGAAGGCAATGCAACGAAACAAATCATATTGTATCCGCGTTCTTTTCAGATAATTTCTGCTGCCGGAGGACAATCATCTCTTTCTTACGACGTCGTCTCTACATATATTCGCAGTAATAAACATTTGAATGTTAGTTTCCCGTTGAAATAAGTTGTCTTATTTGACTATGGATATTTAAAAAAAGTGGATCGTCGGATTCACTTTTTTGCTTATCGCCTTCCATTGCCTTGTGGATGTTTGCCGATTATCAGAGTAAAAAAATGTCGAAGTTCATTATTTCTGAACTCGTTTGGTTTAGAACAAGTCTCCGGGGTTTAAATTCTTGCGATGGCAATGTGACTCATAATCCGGATAAAGACAAGCTTTCAGATTGTCTGTGAAGCTTATCTTACTTCAAGTGACTTATATTTTGCTAATTTCTGCAAAATGAGCGATGGATGACGAATGTGTGCCTACTCCATATCTTCTACTTCTCGAATGTCTTGCTTTTTCTTTTTGCGAAGAAGTTTGTAATATACGATGCGTAGGATTACCACAATGAGCACGACCATTAAAATTGCCACGAAAATTGGAGCAATGATGGCCAACGTGGAAAGAATGATAGCAGATACTCCTTCGGTCGTTGAAAAGACCCAATTTCCGGTGCCTGCAGTAATCTTACTCGACATCAGTCTCGAGATTGCACTTCCACTCTGGATAGTTGCAGCAGCACCTCCACCAATGATAAATCCCATAACCCATTTCATCCACTCACTGTCGGACGGAAAGACCGATGTCATCAAAAGTGTCCCTGCGGCTATCGACAAAGGCATTTCGATGCTATCCATCACGTTGTCGATAAAAGGAATGTAATAAGTCAGTACCTCACCTATTGCAGCTACTCCAAAGCAAAGTAGTGCGGGAGTAGATCCCATCCATACAAATGCATCGTCGAGAACGAGAAATCCGAAATGAGAGGCCAGTCCCACAACCAATAAGGGGACAAATACCCTGAAGCCGGTGGAAGCACTTAATCCGATTCCGAGTGCAATTGCACTGATGGTTTCGATATTGACTTCGGAAGCTATTTTCAGAAGAGAAGCTACTGTAATCATGTTGTTTATGAGAAAATTATCTTGGTTTCAATCCGCATGCATCTCCTGACGGTTCATCTTGGCTATGAACCCAAATGTCGTCGAAAAGTTCGGGATGTCGTCGAAATTTAGCCAGAATATAAGAGCACGTCGGAATGATTTTATAGCCATGTTCGCGTGCGTAAGACACAAGTTTGTCGAAAAGTTTACCGGCAATACCTTGTCCCTCGTATTCTTTTCTCACGCCTGTGTGGTAAGCATTGATCACGTCACCGTTGATTGCGAAATCGAGTTCTGCAATTTGATTGCCGCTTTCCTCTATGAAAAAGGATCCTTGCTGATAATTGTCTATTTTGAATTGGATTTCCATATTTTCTTGTTAAAAGCGTTTTAGCGAATACTCTTTGTTTTTTTATGATCCAAAAGTAAGAAAAAGTTTCGGAATGTTATGAAGATTTTGTACAGGTTTTGTATTTTTACTTCTTTATAAAGACATTGTCATGAAACGAATCAATCTCTTTTTTCTTTTTTCTTTTTTATTGACTACCTGTTCGACGGCTTTTGGAGTTAAAATCGACACTGTATTTACTCACAGCAATGCCATGAACAAAAGTATCAAGGCAGTGGTTATCGTGCCCGATACATACTCACAAACAGATCATCCATATCCGGTTTTGTATTTGCTACACGGCTACAGTGGCAGCTATGCCGATTGGGGACGTTCGCCCGAAGCCGGGCTGATAGCCGATACTCATCAGATGATGGTGGTGTGCCCTGATGGTGGTTTTGGAAGCTGGTATTTTGATAGCCCCGTCGATTCGACATTTCGATACGAAACCTATATTTCGAAGGAATTGGTTGAGTGGATCGATAAAAATTATCGAACACATCCTACCCGTGAAGGAAGAGCAATCACCGGACTGAGTATGGGAGGACATGGCGCACTTTATTTGGCATTCAGACATCAGGATGTGTTCGGTGCTTGTGGAAGTATGAGCGGAGGGGTAGATATACGGCCGTTTCCTCAAAATTGGGATATCGCTAAGCGACTGGGCTCGCAACGCGAATTTCCCCGAAGGTGGAAAGAAAATTCCGTAATCAATCAGCTTCATTTGCTTACGCCCAATTCACTCAAAATTATTATTGATTGCGGTACAGAAGATTTCTTTTACGAAGTGAATAAAAAATTGCATGAAAAATTGATCTATCAAAATATTCCACATGATTTTATTTCACGTCCGGGTCAGCACGACTGGAATTATTGGAGAAATGCGATAAAATTTCAGGCCTTATTCTTCGATGAATATTTTAATTCAACCATCCGACAAAAATGAATAAGCTTTTTCTCTTGCAAGTTTTTTTGATTGTCGGGGTCAGTATTTTCGCTCAATCGTCCGATTTACCTTTCAGATTTGCATTGGTCACCGACACTCATATCGGAAGTTCGACGAGCGAGGAAGACCTTTCGCGAACGATTAACGATATCAATACGCAATCGGATATTGCATTTGTGATAGTATCGGGTGATGTTACCGAATTTGGAACCGATGAAGAATTGATGACTGCCAAAAAGCTCCTTTTGGCATTGAGAAAGCCATATTATGTAATTCCCGGCAACCACGATTCCAATTGGTCGGAAAGCGGAACGAACAGCTTTAAACAGATTTTCGGTAGTGAAACCTTCGGATTTGAATATGGAGGATACAAGTTTCTCGGTTTAGCTTCCGGACCAAATATGCGTATGGGGCCGGGTCAGATTCCGCGTGAAAATATCGCATGGTTGCACGATCGACTTCGTGAAACCAATGTAGAAACACCCATCATTTATATAAATCACTATCCAATGGATCATTCGTTGAATAATTGGTTTGAGGTGTTGGATGCTTTACGCCCTTACAATGTTAAACTACTGCTTTGCGGACATGGTCACGCAAACAGACCTTTGAATTTTGAAGGGGCGAATGCTGCAATGTGTCGCTCTAATTTGAGGGCAAATAATGCTTATGGCGGATACAATATTATTACAGTCTCTTCTGATTCGATTATTCTTCAAGAACGTCTTGTTTCGGGAGAAACTTTGTTGCCTTGGGTACGTTACTCGACTACAGAGCGGCCAAAGTGGATTGTAGATCCTCCTCGACCCGATTATTCGTTAAATGAGGAAAATCCTTTTGTGGAAAAAGTATGGAGTATAGAGGAAAAAAGCGATATCGGGGGAGGCATGACTGTAGAAGACAATCTGATTATTTATACCAATACGGGTGGAGAAATAAAGGCTGCGAATACTTCAAACGGGAGAAACGTATGGTCGTACCAAACCAAGGGAAAAATTTATTCTACTCCCACTGTATATAAAGGTGTAGTATGGTGTGCTTCTACAGATTCGTGCATTTATGGTTTGAATGTCCGAAGCGGAAAATTGCTGCATAAATTAAAAACGGATAAAGCAATTGTTTCTTCCCCTGTATGTGTCGAAAACAAGGTGATTGTGGCAGGAGGTGATGGCCATTGTCGAGCATGGCGTGTTGACAATGGACATTTGGCATGGGATTTTGATAGTGTTCGAAATTTCGTAGTTACTCGCCCACTTGTCAATGACGGAAAGGTATTCTTTGGAAGTTGGGGCAACGAATTCTACGCTCTTGATTTACGCAATGGGTGGCTTAAATGGAAGTGGAGTAGCGGTCAGACCAATAGAATGTTTTCGCCTGCACAGGTGTGGCCGATAGAATCGCATGGAAGAATTTATCTGGTTTCACCCGACCGTTATATGACCGTTCTTGATAAAAAGACAGGGAAGGTCATTTGGAGATATTCTGACCCTGTAAACCGTGTTCGGGAATCGATTGGTATTTCCGAAAACGGAAATACCGTTTATGCCAAAACAATGGAAGGCAAAATCATCGCTTTGGACGCAACCGTCCCTTTCAGAAATGTTAATTGGATTTCCTCCGGAGAGAATATGGGTTATGAATTAGCTCCAACGGCGGTGGTCGAAAAAAAAGGAGTGGTCCTCGCTCCCACCGATAAGGGGTTGATTTATGCATATCGGGCAGACAATGGCTCTTATCTTTGGAAATACCGTATTTCCGATGCTTTAATCAATATGATATTGCCGGCCGACAACAATGAAATTTATGTCTCCGCAATGGATGGAAAACTACTGAAACTAAAGTTAAATTACCCGTAAAAAAATTTCTTCGCAGATTCTCCTATAGATTTTCCTGATTCTAAAAGGCCTGTGTTTTATATACGAATCAAACAATTTACACAGGTTTATTCTTCTGTTTATTATAGATTTAATGTTCTATCTGTTTCGTTCGACAGAAAAACACAAAACATGACAACTTAAATCTGAAAATATGTCAGTTGGTAAGAATATAAAATGATATTGAATAAAAAAAGATCTATTCCGATAAGTTTGGCACAAAATTCGCAATATAGGAAATGTCGATTTAAAAATTAATTCATTCAATAATAGTATAAACTTTAATTTTTTTGAAGCGTATGAATATTAGACCATTGGCAGATAGAGTGTTGGTTAAACCGGCTGCCGCAGAAGAAAAAACAGTAAGTGGAATCATTATTCCGGATTCAGCAAAAGAAAAACCCTTGAAAGGTGACGTAATTGCCGTTGGAAACGGTACAAAAGACGAAGAAATGGTAGTAAAAGAAGGTGACAAGGTTTTGTACGGAAAGTACGCAGGCACCGAAATCGAGATCGATGGCGAAAAATATCTCATCATGCGTCAATCTGACATTTTAGCAATCTTCGCTTGATATTTTCGAATAATGAATATGGAAAATTCGAAAATATAAATCAACTAGTTTAACAATCAACAAACAAAAAATAATATGGCAAAAGAAATTAAATTCGAAATGGATGCGCGCGATCTTCTCAAAAAAGGTGTTGACGCGCTGGCCGATGCAGTGAAAGTAACATTAGGCCCAAAGGGAAGGAACGTGATTCTCGACAAAAAATACGGTGCGCCCCAAATCACTAAGGACGGTGTAACAGTTGCAAAAGAAATAGAGTTGGATGATCCGTTCAGCAATATGGGGGCACAATTGGTTAAAGAAGTTGCTTCGAAAACAAACGATGATGCCGGAGACGGTACAACTACCGCTACCGTATTGGCACAATCTATTATAGGTGTTGGATTGAAAAACGTAACTGCCGGCGCCAACCCGATGGATTTGAAACGCGGAATCGACAAAGCTGTTTCAAAAGTAGTAGAAAGCATCAAAAAACAGGCTGTTGAAATCGGAGACGATCTGAAAAAAATTGAAAATGTAGCAAAAATCTCTGCAAATGGCGATGAAACTATCGGTAAACTTATTGCCGAAGCCATGCAGAAAGTCGGCAAAGAAGGCGTCATTACCGTTGAGGAATCAAAAGGAACCGAAACTTATGTAGATGTAGTTGAAGGTATGCAGTTCGATCGCGGATATATCTCGCCCTATTTCGTAACCAATACCGAAAGTATGGAAGTAGAGTTTGAAAATCCTCTTATCCTGATTCACGACAAAAAAATATCGGCGATCAAAGATCTGCTCCCTATTCTCGAAAAAGAAGTTCAGACCGGACGTCCGTTCCTTATCATTGCCGAAGATATCGATTCCGAGGCTCTTACTACTTTGGTCGTTAACCGCTTGCGCGGATCGTTGAAAGTAGCTGCCGTAAAAGCTCCGGGATTCGGCGACCGTCGAAAAGAAATGCTTGAGGATATTGCCATCTTGACAGGCGGTACGGTTATTTCGGACGAAAAGGGATTGATGCTCGAAAATGCAACGATCGACATGTTGGGTAGTGCCGAAAAAATTACGATCGACAAGGATACTACAACCATCGTAAACGGTGAAGGAGACAAAGCAGCCATCGAAAGTCGTATCGGACAAATTCGTGCACAAATCGATAAAACTACTTCGGACTACGATCGCGAAAAATTGCAGGAACGTCTTGCCAAATTGGCCGGTGGTGTTGCCGTGCTTTATGTAGGTGCTCCTTCGGAAGTTGAAATGAAGGAAAAGAAAGATCGTGTAGAAGACGCACTTTCTGCAACCCGCGCAGCTGTGGAAGAAGGAACAGTTCCCGGAGGTGGCGTGGCTTATATTCGTGCCATCGAAGATCTCGAGGGATTGAAAGGCGAGAATGATGACGAAACTACCGGCATCGAAATTGTGAAACGTGCAATTGAAGAACCTCTTCGTCAAATTGTCATCAATAGCGGTAAAGAAGGTGCCGTGGTAGTACAGAAAGTTCGCGAAGGGAAAGACGATTTTGGCTACAATGCTCGCACCGATAAATATGAAAACTTATATCAAACAGGTGTCATAGATCCGGCGAAGGTAGCTCGTGTTGCTTTGGAAAATGCAGCTTCCATTGCAGGAATGTTCCTCACGACAGAATGTGTGATTACCGACAAGAAAGAAGAAAATCCCGCTCCACAAATGCCAATGGGTGGAGGCGGAATGGGAGGAATGATGTAATTGTATAACCTCTGATAAAACAGACGAAAGCGTAGGACAAAGAGATCCATCTCGAATGTTCTGCGCTTTTTTTGTTTACGGGAACAATATAGGTTTGCGGCTTGTTTAATAACTTATTTTGGAGGCATTAAATGCTTTTAATTAACATTCAAATAACGAACTATTTTTTTGCATAAGTGCTGATAAAACGTAACAATTTCGTAACGCTTTTCACAATTTTTTATTGTACTTTTGTAGCGCTTAATTTAAAATTTCTAATTAATAATTGGCTATTATGATTAAAAAGATCAGATTTTTTGCAGCAACGCTTGTTTTGACGATCGTTGCGGCACTGCAGGTACATGCACAGGTGACCACTTCGAGCATGAGTGGACGTGTTACCGACGAAGAAGGTCCGGTAATTGGAGCAACCGTTGTTGCAACTCACGTTCCTTCGGGGACTACGTATGGTACAGTAACCAATACCGAAGGCCGTTTTTCGTTGAACGGTATGCGTGTAGGGGGTCCTTACAGGGTTGAAATTTCTTACATTGGTTACGGAAAATTTGTTGCTGAAAATATTACCCTTTCGTTGGGCGAAACTTATGCCCTGAATGTAGAACTCCGCGAAGAGGCGGTTACGCTTGGCGAAGTAGTGGTATCAGCTCAGCGAACTCGGTTTTCGAGCGAAAAAACGGGTGCATCCACCAATGTTTCGACTTCACAAATCGAAAATATGCCAAAAATGACCAGAAGCATAACAGACATTGCCAAATTATCGCCTTATGCTTCGGGGATGAGTATTGCTGCCGGAGACGGACGCAGTACAAACTTCACCATCGATGGTGCTAATTTCAACAATAATTTTGGGTTAAGCGATCGCTTGCCGGGAGGTGGAAATCCAATCTCGTTGGATGCAATCGAAGAAGTTCAGGTTGTTGTCGCTCCGTACGATGTTCGTCAGACCAACTTTATCGGTGGAGGCATCAATGCTATTACGAAATCGGGAACAAACACTTTTAAAGGATCGGCATATACTTACTATTATAATCAGGATTTGAGAGGAAACAAAATTGGTGATATAGATTTTGGAGAAAGAGCCGAAGAATCGAAAGAAATTTATGGTATGACATTGGGCGGTCCCATCATCAAAAACAAATTGTTCTTTTTTGTTAATGGTGAGTATGAAAAAAGGCCGGGCCAAGTAGTTACTTGGCGTCCTTCTCCAAACGGAGTTGCCGATCCCGATAAGTCTCTTTCGCGTGTAAGTGTCGCAGATATGGAGAGAGTAAAAAATCATCTCTTGGAAAATTATGGTTACGATCCGGGATCTTATACAGATTATCCCGGAGATGAAACCAATATGAAACTGCTAGCCCGCATCGACTGGAACATTAATACTAAAAACAAACTCAGTTTACGCTATAATTATACAAAAAACGAAGCATGGAATCCTACTAACGGGAATTCTACGGATGCCGGATACAGGAACAGAACAACGGGATATGACCGTATTTCTCAGTACGGAATGGCCTTCTCCAATTCTTTGTATTCGATGGACAACATTGTGAATACATTCTCGGGTGAATTAAACAGTCGCTTCTCAGATAAGATTTCAAATCAGTTTATCACGACTTACTCCAAAATAGAAGATGTAAGAGGTTCTAATTCTGCCAAGTTCCCATTTATCGATATTCTTGCCGGACGAGATGCAAATGGGGTTCCTATCGTAGAACCATATATTTCGGCAGGATATGAACTCTTTACATGGAATAATGGAGTTAATAATGAGGTGATCACTGCAATCGATAACTTCACCTACTATTTAAACAATCATAAAATTACTGCTGGATTAAGTTACGAATATCAGATGGCTAATAATGCCTACATGCGAAATGGCACGGGCTATTATAGATATGCAAGTATTGACGATTTTCTGAATCAGGCTGCTCCTATTGATTTTGCACTTACTTATGGTTACAATGGTGAGGAAAAACCTGCCGCAGAAGTCGCTTTTCATCAGTTTGGGGCTTATGTGCAAGATGAATTCAGTGTTTCTGAGAATGCAAAAGTAACTTATGGACTTCGTGCCGATTATATTACTTACGTTGATAATCTTATTCGCAACAATGCCATTTATGATTTGGATTTTGGCGGGAAAAAAATAGATACCGGCAAATGGCCTGATGCCAAAGTACTTCTTTCCCCCCGCGTCGGGTTCACTTGGGATTTGAAAGGTGATCAGTCTTTAAAACTCCGTGGAGGTTTAGGTGTGTTTACCGGAAGGTTACCTTTGGTATTCTTTACCAATATGCCTACCAACTCGGGCATGGTGCAGGGGAGTTTCAGAGCAGTTACAACCTACAAAAATGGGATGATAGACAAGTCTGATCCAATCTTGGCGACTTTGGCCGGCCCGATGATTACCGATGTCAATGAAATGATTGACAAATTGGGATTGAAAAAAACAATTTCACCCGAAGATGGAGCGCTTCCGAGCGAAATAGCAGGAATTGATCCGGATTTCAGAATGCCTCAGATATTTAAAACTTCGTTGGCCGTTGATTATCAGTTGCCATTTTCATTCCCAATGGCCGTGACCGTAGAAGGCATCTTTACTAAAAGTATCTACAGCGTAATGCTTAAGAATTACAGTTTAAAACCTGTGGACGAAACTTGGCAACGTTTTTCGGGGCCCGATAACAGATATATTTATCCCGCAAATTACCGATACCAATCGAGAAACGCTTTTGTGTTAAGCAATAATACTGATGGTTGGGGTGCTATCGGAAATATCACCGTAACGGCTGAACCCGTTAAAAGGCTGAATTTGATGGCGGCTTATACTATTACCGAATCGAGAGAAATTACAGGAATGCCGGGAAGTAATGCCGGTTCGGCTTATGGTGGCCTTTTGGCTATCAACGGGCCACATCTTCCTTCTCTTCAACGTTCGCAGTATGTAGTTCCTCACAAGGTTATCGGGTCTGTTTCTTATCGTATTCCTTATGCCAATGATCATTTGGCATCGTCAATCAGCATTTTTTATTCAGGCGCGTCTCCGAGAGAATATAGCTTTACATACTCAAACGATATGAATGGCGATGGATATAATACTGATCTGATTTATATCCCAAAGGCTAAAGGTGATATAAAATTTAAGACGACGGAGGATGAAGATGCATTTTTCAAATTTATGAGTCAGGATAAATATCTGAAAAAGCATAAAGGAGAATATGCAGGAGCTAATTCTGTTATGGCTCCGTGGGTACATAATTTCGATTTGAGGTTTGCTCAAGATTTCAAGGTAAAAGCAGGGAATTCGACCAATACGTTACAATTTACGGTAGATATTCTCAACTTTGGCAATTTGCTTAATAGTGAATGGGGCATTTCTAAAAATATGTCGTCGGCCAATGGCGGAGCCATTCTCAAATATGAAGGAAAAGATGCATCGAACGTACCTACATTTTCTTTTGTGAAAATAAAAGATAAAGACGGAAATAATGTATATCCGACTCAAACTTTCACAACAAATTACTATTATGGTGAGACGTGGAAATTGCAATTAGGATTGAGATATATTTTCAATTAAAAAAATAAATTTATGCCGATGTTTATTCTATAATTCTCGTTACAATATTTGATAGCAATGAAAAAAGCAAAATTGGATTTTGAGATGAGAATTTAGTGAATCGTTGGAAAAATTATGAAATATGAAAGGAGTTCGAGATATACCGGACTCCTTTCTCTTTTTTTCTGAACCAATAATTATCATGTTTCAGTTGTCGGGGGAGAGTAAAAAAACAACTTTTTTATACAGATTGTTTATTACAAAAATCCGATTAATCTTTTATTATTTGTTACTTAATTCTAATTTTACCCCCTGAATCAATAAACTCGTTTGCCATGTCTCCCATATTTTTGTTTATAATTGTTGTTTTGGCTGTGGCATTGCTGCTTTTCATGGTGTTGAAGCTGAAAATCAGTGCTTTTATAGCGTTGCTCATCACAGCCATTTTTGTAGGGATAGCCGCGGGAATGCCGCTGAGTTCCATCACAAAGTCCATTCAAGAAGGTATGGCAGGCACGCTTGGTTTCGTGGCGACAGTTGTCGGCCTTGGAGCTATTTTCGGACAAATTCTCGAAAGTTCGGGTGGCGCTGAATCGCTTGCTCATTACCTGATCAAAAAATTGGGGAAAGATCGTGCACCGTGGGCGCTTACACTTACAGGTTTCATTGTTGCCATCCCGGTTTTTTTCGATGTTGGGTTCATTATTCTTGTTCCAATTGTTTATTCTCTTTCTCGCGATACCCGGAAGTCGCTACTTTATTATGCAATCCCTCTTCTTGCAGGTTTAGCTGTCGCTCATAGTTTTGTACCACCAACGCCCGGTCCGGTTGCCGTAGCCAATATAGTTGATGTACCGCTCGGATGGATTATTTTGTTTGGAATATTGCTGGGTTTGCCGACTGTTGCAATTTCGGGACCTGTTTTCGGGAAATTTATCGCAAAAAAAATTTATTTGGAAGTACCTCCCGAAATGAATGTAACTTCACCGGATACAGATTCGGGCGATTTTCCCCCTTTCAGACTCATTGTTTGGATAGTTGCAATTCCTTTGTTGCTGATTTTATTGAATACGTTTACAGGAGTAGCTGTTTCGTCGGGTATGATTGAAAAATCCGTATTAACTGATGCTTTGGAATTTGTGGGACATCCGTTTTCTGCTCTTATTATTGCTACCCTTGCGGCTATGTATTTTTTGGGAATCAGACGTGGAATGGATAAGAAAACCATTCTCGACTTGAGCAACAAGGCACTTGGACCTGCCGGAATTATCATTCTTGTAACCGGAGCAGGCGGAGTGCTCAAACAAGTGCTTGTGGATAGCGGAATAGGGCAAATGATGGCCGAATCGATGGCCGGTTCACCCTTGCCACCTTTGGTGCTGGCGTGGGTACTTGCAGCTGTTGTGCGCGTTACGCAAGGCTCGGCAACGGTAGCCATGATTACGGCAGCAGGTATCATAGCTCCAGTGATAGAACAGTTTGGGTTGAGTGATCCTCAGCGAGCTTTGATTGTTATAGCCATTTCATCGGGAGCAACTATGCTTTCGCATGTCAACGACAGTGGTTTTTGGCTGGTCGGGAAATATTTGGGGATGAACGAAAAGCAAACTTTGCAAAGTTGGACCATCATGGAATCGGTAATCGCACTTTGCGGATTAGCTTTTGTGATGATTACGAGTATCTTTGTTTGAAACAAAAGATTTCCAGAAAAACATAGGAACAAGTAGTTTCAATCACTACTTCCTCCTATGTTGTTGTCCCACCAAGACTTGAACTTATGATACCGTATGATAGCTATTTTGTGTTAATGCGTTTTATAACAGACTGATAAACATAAATATATAAATTACATTTTTAAAGATTAGTAAAGATAAATAAAAAGAATTATCATAAATTCGTTTGTAAATTCGTTTGTAAATTCTATCTTTGTAAAAAACAGAAAAGAATGAAAACAAAAGCAAGGTTAAACATACGCAGAAGTGAGGACTTGAAAACTTCGAAATCTTTTTCAGTATTTTTTAGAATTAGTTTCGGAGCGGCAGATTTTGACGATCAAAAGAAATACGTTGTAGTGAATTATTTCACGGGACTGCAAACCATAGCCAAGTATTGGAGAGTTAAAGAAGGCAGGAGTAAAACAGACAGTTATTTAAACGGAGTGCTGGAGCGTGCCAACGTTCGCATTCACGCACTTTGGAGCGAAATGAACTACAACGGTAAACCCGATATAGAGGATTTTAAGCAAAGGCTGGCCGACGACAAGGAGCTTAACGAAATTCTAAACAGGAAGGCCGTAGCAGTGAAAGGATATGTTTCTCCATTTGATTTTATAGAAGGATACATCGGCAGAGCGAACGTCGGTGAAGGCACACGTAAGGACTATGCAAACACGCTAATGCACCTGAAAGCATTCGATGAATACAGAGGCCGAACGGCAACGTGGAGAGAAATGGGCTATCAATATTATTTGGAGCTTGTGAACTACCTGAAAGAAAAGCAACTCAAAGGATCAACCATCGACAAGATCATCAAAAACCTGAAACTATTTTTACAACAAGCCGATTTACAGGACAATATAAGCGTAAACCAAGACTTCAAACGAATTATTTCGGGTCGATCATTATTCGCAAAGACAAGCAACGAGGAGGTGGATCATATTTACCTCGATGAGGCCGAAATAAAGATGATCACCGATGCAGATATGCCTGATGCAAGACTGTCCGAAATACGGGACTTGTTCATCATTCAGTGCTGGACAGGCTTACGAATAAGCGATTTGAGCCGTTTAGAGCGAAGACATATTTCAAACGGACTACTATCCATCAGAACGAAAAAGACCAAAGAGAGCGTCGTTATACCCGTTGTGGACGAATTGCAAACCGTACTGAATAAATATCCCGAACAACTGCCAAAAATACCGACCGACCAGCATTTTAATCGAGAAATAAAAAAAGTATGCAAACTCGCAGGGATCGATGAGCCGACAATGGCCGAAGTTAAAACAAATGGTATGACTGTAATTAAACAAGTGCCTAAATATGAATTGGTTACATCACACACGGCACGCAGAAGTTTTGCAACAAATCTTTATCGGAGAGGCATACCCTCAACGCAACTGATGCTTTTAACAGGACACCGAAGCGAATCATCGTTTTTACGATACATCAAAGTAAGCCGAGAGGACAATGCCAGAGACGTGGCAAAGAAACTAAGGATAAGCTAAGAGGTGCACCCCCCCCTATTGTTAACTAATGTTAAATGTGGTTCAGTGCTCCTCGAAATTTTTTTTATTTTAAAATTATCATCAATTCGTAAATATTTTCAGACTACTCGTAAAAATTTCGGATATTTGTAAAATTTACCAACATCATAAGTATCTAATTATAAAGCAAATTACAAAAACATACTTATATTTCTAACAACTTTATTAAATAAACCTTGTTTTATTAAAATATTTTATTTATCTTTGTATCGAACGGTAGAAAAAATCTACTTCGTTCAAGGCGATCTATAAAATAACAAAGGGAAAAAATCCTGCGCTTATTCGGCAACGAGTAGGTGTGGGATTTTTTTGTTTTATAACTATCTATTTAATTTTTTATATTATGGCAACAACAAAAA
>Ga0208824_1001095_pt1 | contig 25595 bp, 30 predicted proteins | sample AD_JPNTR3_MetaG_FD_184447 | JGI IMG/M metagenome (GOLD analysis project Ga0208824, IMG submission 184447) | Active sludge microbial communities of municipal wastewater-treating anaerobic digesters from Japan - AD_JPNTR3_MetaG (SPAdes) (version 2) | ecosystem: Engineered > Bioreactor > Anaerobic...
TCCAGTGTCTGGATGGGGGCGACCAGGCAGTTGCCCGTGTCGGCGTAGGTCATTCCTACCGCCCACGCTACGTTGGCGAAAATCTTCCCCCACCGGTTCAGCCTGCCTTCGTCCGTTCCCGATGCAAATGATTGCCACTGCTCGACCAGCTCGATCCAGTTCTTGCCGCGGAACGAGTGCGAGTCAGCACCGACCGGGAACAGGAAGGTTGCGCAGTCGCCTGCCCAGGGCAATCGAATGCACCCCGGGTGTTGCTTTTCGAAGAAGTCGCCGAACTCCATGATCTTCACGAAGCCTTTGGCGATCGCTTCCACCGCTTCCTCGCCCTGCTGGAAGGCGGCCCTGACCTGCTTGCTGAATCCATCGAGGTCCGCGCGCATGCAGAGCGCCTGAACCCGCAGCGGGTTGTCCACGGTGAAGCTGCCTGCGTCCACCATCGCGCTTGCCTGAATGAATGGTACGCCGGCCATGAGGGGCGACGCACGGCGCTTCTGGCGGTAATCATTGACGAGCTGGCGGAGCTTGGTCTCCAGCGGTGCAGTCTGGCGCTCGTCGAACAAGGGCGCCTTCTCCCGGTCGCGCAGGTTAACCGCGGACCAGCCATCGGACTGTTTGCCTTCCCATGCCTTGGGATACTCGGCGTGTCCGGCCTCAGTGCGGCCATACAGCAGGCGCTTTGCCGGCTTGTTTGCCGCCTCGCTCAAGGAAACCGCAGACGAATTCGACGTGTGGCCGCGGCGCACGATGATCGCGGGGCCGTGGTCCATGCAGATGGCAAAGCCATGCCATTCGTCATCCATCTCGTCCGCGAGGGTCTCATACAGCACGCGAGTGAAGATGTAGCTGAACGCCATCGCCTTCTTGAACGCATCCCGGTCAAGTCCGCCTTCCAAATGGAAGTGCAGTACGGTTCCCTGAACCTCGAGCAACTCCAAATCGAACAGTGCGGCGGCCTGAACGCCGGCATGCGTGTAATCCTCGATTACCTGCAGGAAGCTTTGCGCCTCCTCTTCCGATTCCGCCATCTGCAGCCCTTCGACGGGCCTCAACTCTGAGTACAAATGGATTCCCTGCGTCCATGCGTAGCCCTGCCGTGTGCTGGTCAAAAGTTCCCGCAGGCCGACCGGTCCGAATGGCGGAGGCTGCACTGGGCGAGTCACTGGGTCGTTGTAAAAAGTGGTTGGCATGGCTATTATTTCTTTCCGGTGTTGCGATCGATTGGCTGGTGCAGGGAATCAATGCCCCGCTCCTTCAAAAAATTGCCGAGGTGCGTATCGGACCGGACTCCGAAGTCCCGCCCGTATTTGCGCTCGATCGTTCCCATGTGCGTGTCATCCCGCTTGTCACGGAGTTTGCCGTCTTCGCCGCGGCTGCGGAGGCCGCGCATTCCAAGTGCGTCTTTCACCGATGTCCTTTCTGCTTTTGGCACTTCCCAAGTGTCATTTAGGCAATATAAGCTTTGTAAGCATACACTGCAAGTGTAAAACTGCCTGCCGTTGCGATATATGAGTACAAGTGGCTTGTAATAAGCCACTTACAGAATAGAATATTTCTTGAAGATTGGGCTAGAACTCTATTTGATTGCCAGTTTGCTCGGGGAACATCTCTGACAATCGAATCCTGGCTACGGCAGGATTGACTTCGAAAATGGTGGCCAATTCACGCGCCGCACTCTCCCGGTTGGCGGCCGGAAGCATGGGGCTGCCGGTCACGAGCGTTTTCTTTACGAACGGCTCGATCGCCGCGCGAACCAGATGCTTGGGCAAGAGAAAGCCCCCTATGGCTCTATTCGCTTGCCACTCCCACCAGCGCCCGTCATATCGGCGAGTCTGCTGCCGGGTTGTGCCTGGGTCTACGTCGTTGTCCCGGCACAGGAAGCGCCTCTCCTTGAGCGAGACGTTTGCCTGGTCGGCACCGAACGAGGTCTGGCCTTCTGTCTGGATGAACAGGCACGGATGGAGCAGACAGTGGCCGCCTTCATGGGCCAGGGTGCTTCGGAGGCGCCGTTCCGAGCAAGATCGACCATCTTCCAGCTGGGAGGAGACCGCCACGCAACGGATGGAGCCGTCGGGATTGAACGCGGTGTAACCCAGGACGCCCGGCCCGAGATCATCGTACAGAAGATTCTGGGTGAAATGTTTTTCCAGAAACCGATCTATGCGGACGGCCTTTGGTGACTTGGGCAGAGAGCCTGCTTTGGTCAGCGCTTCCAAACACATCTCGTCGATCTCCTCGGGGGAGAACCTCAATTGGTATTCAAATGGACCAGTCGACGATCTGAAGCGCTGCATCTACCCTCCGCTTTCCGATAGTTTCTTCGCCAATTCCTCCGTGGTCACTTTGCCCTGGTTCACCTCGTCGATGGCAGTCCGGAACGCGAAACCCAGATTCGGGTCCTTTTCGATCAACCGCTTGAGGTCGGCAAGGGAGCCTCGGTAATCGAATTTTCGAAGTTCTTCGAGCGGGACCTTGAAAAATTCAGCGATCTTGGCCAAAACCGCTTCCGACGGATTACGCCGTCCCAACTCAATATCGGAAAGGAAGGGTGGAGTAATCCCAATCTGACGAGCGAGCTCACGCAGGGAAATGTCTGCCTCGTCTCGCTTCTTACGGATGAACTCGCCCAACGTTTGCATAGTGTAAGCTTACAGCAGCGTTCACTGCCTGTAAACATGTTTCGCGACGTTTGCAACTTGGAACCCGGGTTTTGTGTGAACGTTCCTCGAACCACCCGTCACATGCGATCACGATGAGAAACGTGCCCGCATGAACTTGAAGTAATCCTGGTCGGATTTCTCGCGTTTCGCCTGGACGAAGTCTCCAACGTCCTCGCCGACGAAATACCGCAGCCGAGTTGAGCCGGTCCTGCACATCAAGGCGGTTCACCAAGGCCCCTGGCAGCCGGGCCTGGGAGTCCATGGCGGGCTTGCGCAAGGTTGCGACAACATTCCAGCCTTTGGCCAGAAAGAGTTTGGCCGTCGCCAAGCCGATCCCGGAGGACGCACCGGTAATTAGAACTGTCTTGCTCATACGGCCTGATTCTCTCAGGACCTCGGCGAAAAAGCGATTCGCAGGAGTTGTTTGCATTATTGCTTCGTAAATTGGTAGGTCCCCTGTCGGCTTTGACGATTGCCGCGTTGCCGGTGTCATTAAGTTGTGCCCGGTCTTCTTCCATCAATCCGCGCTGGCAAGCAAACCTGGGTGCGGCGGAAGCAGCTCCTCTCGGTGGCTTGAGAGCAGGCGTCTAAATGCTTAAGATCTGCGCGTGCTCACAACCGGTCGCGATGAACTGCTGAAGCTCCAAAAGGAACACTTTAAGCGGCCTTGGCCTCGTTGGGAGAAATTGGCTGCCGCGCGTTTTCTGAGGATACTGTTTCCGAGGTTCACGGCTGGACATTGCTTGTTCCAATGCGGCCGGGGCCGATTGGGCATGCTGGCGATGGCCCTCGAGATTGATTAAGCGGTTCTCACCGGCTCGGTCGGGCGCTCTCTCAGGAAAATATGAGCACCGTCCTCCGCTGCGGCTTGGCTGGGGCCCGCAGTACAGTCGGAGCAGCTGGCGCCCTTGAAACGTGGTTGTTCGGTGCGGGTCGGACGATTTTGGCTTTCCCAGCGGCTTCCGAATGCGTCCTCCAGTGACTCGAGGAACTCTTGCTTCATTAGGTCCATCGTGTCGTCGAAAGATTTTTGGAGGTTTCGGGCGTCTTCCTCGCCGCGCATGCCGAAGTACGGGAAGTGGTGAAGAAAATGGCCAAACACCTGCTGGCAGTCGTCAGCGTATTTCCTAGTGTCCAAGATGTGGTAGTGCCAAAAGGTGTCCACCGCGTCGTTCACGACGAGCAGTTTCTGGGGGTATTTTAATGAAAGGGCCAGGAATCGACGGTACCAAATCTCCACCTTGTCGGTGTATTCCTCGGTCCATCCTTCGCCGCTGTGCGGGTCCATGAGTTTGACCTTGATCGGCCGAAGATCGAGTTCTTCGACGCGCTTTGCTATCGCCTGAATTGAGTTCATGTTAATTTGATGCCCATCTTTGGATCTGAAGCGTCTGCGTTGGTGTCACTGGTCGGAAAAGTCACCCGACGACGAGATGTCCTCTTTTCGTGGGTTAGGGCAAGGAATTGTTCCATGGCCTGAACGGTGCATTTGGATGCGAGTGCGGTGCGCAAGGCCTCAACGTGCTGGGCTTTCACCGCGGGCGCATCGAGGTCCGGTAGATCCGCGCGGAAAACTTCCTCCTCGAGGAGCGTGTCACGGATCCAGGTCAGGAAGTCGTGGCCGGTTGGATTAATGATTCCTACCGTGAGGTGCAGCGTGGGGTCGGCTGTTCCTTCGGCCGAGTGCCAACAGCCTCTGGGGAGGTAAATTAAGTCTCCCTCTTCGATCGTCCCTTCCCAGACCGGAACCGTTGGCTTGTCAGTTTGGGGACCTGCATCCATGCCAACGCCTATGCGCAAGGGGCTGGGCTGGGTAATCCCGTAAATGCGCCAGTGCTTTCTTCCGTGTACCTGCAGTACGAGCACGTCATGACCGTCCCAATGTGTGGCAAATCCACGGGAGTTGTGGGTGCCCGCGCAGACATTGACCATCACCGTGGTCTTAAGTTTAGAGGAGATAGATTCAGCGAGTCGGGCAAGCTCAGGATTCAACTCGTCAACCGCCGCAAGGTGGAGCATCGCGCCTCTCGCAAGTTCGTTTTCGAGGCCGTCAGCTCGCACGCGTGTGTACCGTGCCCCACGCCGATCGGTCAGATAATCGATGTACGACTGCGGGGGTAAGGTTTCGCCGTTTCGAATTAGGCGAAGCCGGGGGTAGTCCAGTCGGTGTTCGTGAAGGATTTGGCTCAGGGTCGTCCATGGAAGAAGCAACCTGAAGCGACCTCTATCACCCGGAATGTGGCAAAACTCCTTTCGCAGATAGCAGCTCAGGAAGTCCGTGTACGGGATGGGACTCAGGATCTCGTCGAGGGTGGATGGTGGCGCTGGGCGCAACTGGCGCCCCCGTAGGGGGGTGCCTGGGTGCAGATCGTTAACAATTTGCTCCAGAGCCTTCAAGGTTTCACGATACCACCGGTTCGAGGTTTAGCAACTTCGCGAGCCGGAGAGTTGATGGTGGCTCGAAAGATGGCGAGCCCCTGCCGGGACCCTTTGCGAAAACCTGACCACAGCAGGCCAGGTGGCTTGCCGCGGCTGCTCGGGGAACAGTCACCGCCTGGCAAATTAGGAGGCCCTCGCTGCCCGGACCAGCGGATCCACGGGAATTCCGCTCGTTTGGCCCGATCCGATAAACGTGGACGCTCGCTGATGGAGCGGTGAAGGCGTTGGTGAGATCGAACGGATGTGCCTCAGACCTGGCCCTCAAGGCGTGCATCCTAAGCGGAAGGCGTAGCCTGAAGCGGTAGTTGGGGGAACCGAATCGGGGATCTCCTCGCGATCTGCCGTGGCCTCCAATTGCATTCCTTGCTATGGTTGCCGTCGAAACGATGAATGAATCAACGCCGAATCTGTTCAACGCGCTCTTCCGCTTTCATCCGAGGGACGGCCACGCCCCGAAGGAGAACTTCCTGAGCGAGGCGTTCGCTCACGTGCTGCCCACACCCGACGCGGCGTGCAGCGCGTGGCTAGGGCTCGAAAGCGGCATGTGATTTATGTCCAAAACGCCACCACCTCCGCCCAAGCCAGAACAAATAATCGCCGACGCCCTCAACGAGCAGGGATATTTGTTCCAGCACAAACTCACCGCAAATTTGTTGGCTCATGAAGCAAGCAAGAGTGCCCAGCATAACTGGCAACTGGAGGCTGTCGAGGTGCCCGTATCGCTTCCAAACGGTGATGAAACGAGAATCGACATTGTGTTGCGACATGGTCGGGACAGTGTTCCCGTCCAGGCGGTAATCGAATGCAAACGTTCAGCGCGGGACTACAAACGATGGGTTTTCTTTGCGCAGAGTGAAATTGCTCATACACCGTCGCCAAAAAACTACTACGCAGAAAAAGCGCACCTGTCGGGCGCCTGGAACCATGAGGGGGAACCGAACGTTGTCCATTCCATCGACCCCAAACCCGCATCGCCTGAATGTCCTGTTTTTGACTACGGAATTGAGGCGAAGCTGAACTGGGATAAGCGGGTTTCAGCGACAGACGCGATCGAGGATGCCTTCCAACAGGTCACGCTGGGACAAGCTGGCTTAGGCCTCAGACTCAGAAAAGCGCATATTCTGAACTTCCGCATTCTGCCCGTGGTTGCCACGACCGCAGAACTGATGTCAGCGGATTTCGATGCGGAGAATGTTTCATTAGATCGAGGAGCCATAGATGCCAAGGACATCAAAATTTCGCCGCGAAAATGGCTGGCGGTCAATTTTCGAGTCAATCAAGCCATCTCAGCGTCTGTGCCAACGGGATTGCATAACAAGATTTCACTCGCTGCAGACCTCACCCTGCGCCAAGTGCGAACCATCTTTGTTGTGCAATCCGAACACATCCGGGAATTTCTTGCTTGGCTGGAAAAAATATTCCCAACTGCTACTTAGAAGGCCGGCTGAATGAAACTCGCTCGCAGATTTTCCCAGCCGGCTTGCACGAAAGGCCATTCAGGTTAAGCCAGGCAAGCTCGTAAATGGATCGGATGAAATGAGCCCGCACCCGAAGTGCCTTCTTCGAAGCTCGGATTTGTGAAATCGCGATCCCAAGGAGCGCAAAATCATTCAGAATGAGCCGACCACTTTGTTTCTCCCGTTTGATTTTCAACCCCCATACTGGCCCTCCGCTCACACCGTGAAACGTGGGTGGTAGTTCGTTGCCTTGGTCGTAGCGATTAGTAGCTTCAACATAATCCCAACCGCGGGCGGAAAAAATTCCCTTTGGCCGAATCGCATAGAAAAAGGCCATGTGCTTGATGATCTTCCGGACAATGTTTCCCTCCCGTTTTGTTTGGTGATACGTACCCGGAAAACCGATCACGGTGAATGGCATGCCGAACTGTCCAAACTCTGTCGCAATTTTCCCAAAGTCTCTGTCGAGCGACCAGAACGAACTGACGGCCCTCACCGCACCCAACTGCGGGCTGGCCAAAAACTCGACAAACGCCAAATCCGGCTCCCCGTCAGCTGTCGGGATTCCCAAATCATGTTTCACCAGTATCTCGGGCGGCAGGACCACAAGGTGGCTTCGTTTGAGAACCAGCACGAGTTTATCGCCATCGAAAGAGCCAAACCGGAATTCCGGGGCGTCAGGACCATGAACACAGTGGTGGGCTGTTAATAACCCACATCGCTTCCCTTTCTGCACCAGCACGCCACTCCCAAATATTTCGAATCTCAGGGGATTCTCGTGGGTGACATGCCCGATTGCCACTGAGTAGTCCGCCAGCGAATAGCCCGTTGCGTCCATGAACTCTTCAGGAACATCTGCGAATTTCAGGTGCTCAAAGCCGCGGGTAGTTTTTGGGTGCTGGCGCATATTACGGGGGCGCTGCAAATAGGCTCTCAATGGGGACCGGGGTATGAATGACGGTAAATCCGACCGCCTCATAGAATACCAATAGCCAAGCGCCGCGCTGTTCATCGGGTTCAACCTGCCGCCAGAACCGGAATTCGTTGAAATTGCCCCGATGGTCCTCCGGCGTCTTGGTTGCAATATCGCGGATGATCCTCAGCTGCTGTTCGGTGTCCCCTTTGGCGAGGGTCGCAGAGTGAAAGTCCAAGACCATGAAATGATGGCCGTGGTAATCAAAATCTGGGTAGAAGTTTGTGAGCAGCCCGCGCGTCACATCGGCAACACAGTCGAAGAACTCCTTCGCCGGAGTGCTGAAGGCAGCCACTGGGACTGGGCCTGCTGGCGTCATCACAGTCTCATCCCGCATTGTGCCAGCAACCTGCGCCACGAACTTCGGCTGTCGGAGCTTTTTCAAGGTTGAACCAAACACCTTTTCGGTCAGGATTCTTTGCCCGCCTTCGTTTCTTCGTAGCTCAAGCGCGGCAACCATGCGGAGGCGTTCATCAACTCCGCTGTGTTTGCGGTTGTGCCTGTGGCAGCAGGGCACCGTGATTAGATTTGCAGGCTTTGGATCGCAGAAGAACCCGTCAGGCGGCACGTGGTCTCGTGTCGCATGATCATCCCGCAGCCGACCTTGATGCCCCTTGGGAATCGGCACAAGCTCAACACCGCAGATGTAGCAACGTTGAGGAGGTTTCATCAGATAAAGGACCGCCGCGGCACCGCTGGTGCCTGGCCTTGTCGCGGGCCACCCACGCTTACCGGCACTAAAACGATTCTAGTTCCCCTAAACTTCATCAAAATATCGGAGACCACAGATGGCGACTTTCGATGCAGGTTGGAGCATGGTTTCGGCCGAGTTGTCGTTAGGCCGCGCGGCGTGAGCCATCCTTTAAGGCCAAGACCATCCTCAAATTCGTAGCCACCGAAGTACTGACGGAGGCCACTCCACGGGGCATCGTTGCGAAACATGACCTCCGAGGGGATGGGTTTGGAGCGCTTGTGCTCATGCTTGTCCTGGGCAACGTAGGTCCGGTTCTGATTCTCGGGCCCGACCTGCCCCCAGCCAATATCCCGGAAAGGCTCTCTCGAGGCTTTCTCCGCCATCTCGGCAATGCCTTGTTTCTGATCGCTCATTTTCCGCTCAAACGCGCGAACATTTTTAACACGTGCCGCCCATGCTGCAAACGGCAATTCAGCCATTTCTCAAGTCTCGAGCCTCACTAGCCTGATTAGCTGCCGATTGCCCCTTTCTTTGCGCCACCGTATACTCATGGCAATTCGAGACACACGGACGCATTCGCAAAATGATTTTCCTCAGCTACAGCCACAGGGATTCCAAATGGAGCGAGGACCTGCTCGCGATGGCCGCCCCCCTTCAAAAATACGGCGGGATCACCGTATGGTCAGATGCAGACATTGCGGCAGGGTCGAAGTGGCGCTCCACCATTCAGAATTCCCTCGACAAGGCCGCAGTGGCGGTCCTGCTGGTCAGCCGGCACTTCCTGAAATCCGAGTTCATCATGAATGTGGAGGTCCCGGATATTCTCAATGCCCGCGCGAAACGAGGAGTGAAGGTGCTGTGGGTTCTGGTGTCGGACTGCCTTTACAAGGAAACTGCGCTGGAACAGATCCAGGCGGCTCTTCCAACCAGCGCTCCCTTGGAGGGCATGCGCGAAGCCGAAAGAAGCGCGGCCTTGAGGGGGCTCTGCGAGCAGATGAAGGCGGCGTGGTTGGCCTACGAACGGCCGGTGATCAACCCGGCTTTGAATGGGATGCGCGTTCGGCGGAAGATGGAGAACCTGGCTGTCCTCAAATCGCCAGCTCGGCGTCGTGTTGAAGTCTTCGTCCGAGCCGACAACAGCGGCGATTGGTATCACCAAGGACCGATCCGTGAAGGACAAGTCGGTCGGACCTGCTTCATTGGCAGCGAGAAGACCAAGCCGGGGACGGGTTATCACATCGTGGCGCTCACGACGAATGTGGCGGTGCCCCACCAAGGCGGGAAGCCGACGAAGCCGCTTCCAAAAGAACGCACCAGATCAGCTGAAGCTCGCGTCATCCGGCAATGAGCACGAAGGGGGTGGCCTCTGGTCATGCCGCGGGCAAGCTACCCCGATACAGGGTCAAAAGAGAGGGCTCGCTGATGACCGTTGTCTGGCCATGTGGGCGACCACCATCGCGGCCAAGAGAGAATCGAAGGAGAGCGAGGGCCGCTTCAAAGCCCCCGACGCCGCCAACAATCGAAAACGAAACGGCTATGGGCATCCGGCCGTCCGAGTTGACAACGACGAGCATGATCACCATCGCGATGACGCAACCAGCCCAGCCTGTGCCAGCCCACATCGTTAAGCGGTTGCACTCCTCGATTTTAGTCTCTCTGGCAAGAGAGCCGCAAGGAAGACACCTCATAACTTTCGTCGGGATTTTGGCCTCAGGCAGGCAAGACCTTTTGAACTGGGCGCACAGCCACACCAAGAGCGAGCGGAGCGAAGGCGAGATGACGGTGAGCGAGTGGTTTGGGTCGCACGATCTAGAGATCGGCGCGTCCTGTTTCGTGCGAGGAAACGGAAATCACATCAGACGTTGGTTGTTGAAGCGGTTCGGTCGGGGCGCAATCTCGATTCGAAAGCAGGGTGACGGCTGGAAGCTAACCAGGCTAAGGGCCGATCCGAATTAGCAGTGCGTTTGCGTTCGCGCAGATAAACTGGGGCTGGACCGGCCAGCCGTCCCCCATGGAATGTCGATGAGGACCGATCAGAGACCCAGCGCCCTTCTGACTGCAGCAACGTCGACCTGCGCGGGTGGAGCGCCCTCAATGTACCTGCGGAGGCGACCGATGGGGACCACGGACACCTTCTGGTCGCCCTTTTCAGGCAGGTTGCCATTTGTGGCGATGATGGCCCGGACTTTGACGCTCATGCCGGCTCGTCGCAGGCGGTCGAAGACCGAGTAGGACGCGCGGCTGGCCTGTTCATAGGGGCTGAAACCCTCGCCAGAGTGTGCAAACTCCCGGCTCCAGTTCTTGACCTCCACGACAAAAACGCCCGTTGGGGTAAGGACCAGCGTGTCGATCTGGGCGGACATTAACGGCTTGCCCTCAAAATGGATGTAGCGTCCCGCTTCCATCTTCACGTCGTTGAAGACCAGGCAGCCGGCTGGCAGCGCACTGAGTTCTTCGATTACGGCCACCTCAGCAGCTGCGCCCGCGAACTCCCTGGATGTCGCGACCTCTCTCATCGCGGTCAGATCCTGCTTGAGCCTTTCTTGGATTGTGCGCTCTCTGGCCGCCGGGTCCAGGAAGTTACGCACCGTCTGCTCTTGGCGGCTCGCCCTCTCTCGGGCCTCTGAGTTGCGGCTTCGCAGTTGGGCTTCGTATTCCGAGAGGTAATTGTTCAGTCGTTCTGCCCTCAGGCGGTCGAAGAAGCCGCTGGAAGACAAGGCTTCCACCGTGTCCCGCAGCATGTTCAGCTTGGGGCGGACCCGGGCATTTAGGCCCTGTTCCACATCTTGCAAGCGTTGGATTTGTTGTTCAAGGCCCGGTTGTTTCTGTTTGGCGAGTTCGCTCGCGTCGGTTACGGCCCTTTGGACGATGGTGGGGGCCGCGGCTTCGCTTGCCGCCACTCTTTGCTGGAGCTCCTGAGGGCTCGATGCACTGCGGAGTGTTGGAAAGCGCTCCAATTTGCGGACCACGTCTTTCCAGGCTCCGCTGGTTCCAACGACATTATCCGCGGCGGCATGGGTCGTAATGGGGAATTCCGGATACTGGAGCCTGACCCAGGTCGAGTCAAAGGTCGCCGCTGACGGCAGTGTCCAGTCAATGCTGGGCAGATACGCCTCAACGTCGAGTTGCCGCTCCCAGAACCTTCGGCCGAGCCGGAAAATCACGAATCCAACCAGAGCCAGGCCGCCACAGATAAGCGCAACGAGGACCAGCGCCTTGAGGAAGGCGATAATGGCGGCGCCGAATAGAAACAGCAGGACGGCTATTGGGCCGATGAGCCCCTCGAGATCGTCGTTTCGGCGCCTCCCCACGTCTCCCCCCTATTTGCCAGCGGCCGGTTTCGGGCTCAGGAATTGGCCCAGGATGCTTTTGTAGGCGCCTTCGAGGATCGAGCTGGTCCGCTCGTCGTAGGCTCTGAAGTCGGCGCGATGCCGGCCGGTGACCTCGAATGTGTTCTGGCGGTGCCGTTGATGGCCAACTTGCACCGATTTGGCAAGTTCGTTGAATTGGTCCGAGGTGATATCCACGAAAACGCCGTTCCGCTCCAGCCAGGCGTGCGATTGCCAGGTCCCATCCGCGGCAACGCCACGCTCTCCGGTGACGTGCTCGAATTCACCCAGACCTCGCTCCCGCAGGTAGCAGCCCAGGAGCAATGCGGCATCTCCACAGCTTCCGGACGGAAAATCCCGGAATGTGATCGGGAGGAGGCTCTTGTCGCAGGACTCGATGGCGAACCGAAACCTGGTGGTCGCAAATGGCAGGTCGTATGCCTTTTCCGTATAGCCCATGGCCACCTCGAATGGGATTTCGTAAACGCCTCTGCTCAAGCTCTTCTCGGGCCTGTATCGCGCCGGGAGCTCAGTTATCTCGACTTGCTTGCACTCCATCGCCAGGCGCCGGGATTCCTGCTCCGCCTTTTCGTGCGCGTAAGGGCCGTTGAGCAGTCGGCGCAGCATCTCCTGCCGCGGCAGGCCGCTGCTCTTGGCGTCGTAAGCCCTCCCGTTGTGCTCGATCCACACGTGAACAGGATTGGAAATCAAATAGGCCTGGGCAGAGAAATCACGGCTCAAGGCATACGCGAACGCCCAGCAGGCGCCCTCGGTAAAAAACTCCCGAGCATCCAGAAGATGCTCATCCAGCATTCTCTGCAGCTCGCCGGGGGTATTGATTACTTGGGCCATGTGGGTGGAGACTGGGTGCTACCGCTTGCGGACGAACTCCCCCTTCTCGTCATAGCTGGGCGAGTGCCATACGCCGAGGTATTGCCAGAATTCCTCGAGAAGCGGCCGGGCGATTTCCGTCGCGGCCAGGTCAAAGGAGGCCACCAGCGAAGGCGATGTCTCGATCAGGTCCGCGTCCACCGGGTGGTGCTGAATCCAGTTGCTTGGGTCGAACGCCATACCGTATCCCTTCAGCCCCGGAATGACTAGGCGCAGAAAGGCCGGCTGTTGAACTTCAAGCTTTTTGAGGATATTGACCGCCTGGCCTATGCTGGTGAACAAACGGTTTTCGACGGCCATCCAGGGGATGGTCTTCGACTTCGTGAAATCGTACCCGAAATCCATGGCGTTGGTGTTTTCGAACAGCACAAAACCGATAGCCAGGCTTCCGTCCTTGAAGAGCTGAACCAGCGACTTCTCCGCCCTGCTTTCGCCGCCGTAGCCGGCGACATGCACTCCGAATCGCGACACCTCGACACCCTAGCTTGAGCAGATCACCGGCTTTATATCGTTCAGGTGCTGCTTCATCGTCGCCGGATTCAGCTTCACCAGCCCCTTGAGCGATGATGCGGACGCCACCTGCAGCCAGACGATCGGGACCTCGACCACCCCTGCTGGCCACTTTTCTTTTCCCATTTCATGGTGAGCGGCCACAAACTCCGGGAACTGGGATTTGAAGTGTTGCTCCGCCTTCTGGGCGGGGTCGGTGTAGCCCGCGAAGATGAGTTCGCCCTCGACCTCCCGCCGGGCTTGTTCCTCGGCTATGGCTTTCCACTCGAGGAGCAGCTCGTTCGTGAAGTGGTTACGGTCTTTGTCCACCATGGCGTGGCACGCGGCGCAGAGCCAGATGCCATTTTCCACGGCCCGGCGCTCCTCCGCCGTGAGGTTCGGATTGAAGCGGGGCCCCCCGGCGGTCGCGGCCGTGATGTGGGCCGCCTCGGCGATGAGCAGTGGCGCTGAAATGTCCTTTGTCGGTCCTATGGTAAGCCTCCTGCAGGTAGGACAGGAGCACCGGTAACCAACCCGGTCTCCAAGAATTCGCTTCGTTTTAGCGGAGAAGTTCTCTCTCTCGGTCGTTGCGCTCATCAGATTCGCCTTTTTGTTTCGCGCGGTTCGTATAACGCCAGTGATGATACCCTGGCAAGCAAGCGTGCAAAAGTCGCCATTATCATTTCAGCGGTTCGGGACGCAGACGGCGAACCACGCGCGGAGTGGGGCGGCGCCGGCGCGTTGGCGACCTGCGGGTCTTTTCTGGTGGGAACAGGGAGTGCTCCTGGCCAATGGCCGGAGCCCTGTTGGAGGTCGTGTGCAACGGATGCCAGCCAACGAGCGATCACCAGCTTGGGGAGGTGCGCTATCACCGAAGGAGCCACTGCCCCCAGCGCAAATGCCAACCGGAGGTCGTGTGCGCCGAACGCCCAGGGAAGGGTTCCGGCCAAGACGATGATCAAGCCTCGGACCAGATAATATGCCCTGGTCCGGTAACGGGGCGGCAATGGCAAGTCGCGGCACAGAAACCAGTAGGCATCCACCAGTGCCGCCGTGGCCGCCCGCGCCTTACCACGCCTCCTCCTCCTGGTGGCTAGACTAGAAATGTCGGCGACTTTGCAGTCATCTTCCAGAAGGAAGAACGCTTCGCGAAAAACAAATCCGCGGTAGAAAGACATTGTGAACAACGATCTGCAAAACACCGCGTTCCGGGAACGGTGGGCGTATATCGCCGAGCCGGGATGGGAAGTCAACCGGGAGGTCTTCAACCGGGTGGGGCGCCGCCGGACTAAAGTGCTCAACTGCGCGATTCCGCTGGCACATGCCAAACGGCTCACCGATACAGTCTTTCCGGCAGGCTGGCATGCCGACAAGTGTCTTGTCGCCAGTGTCGGCCGTAAGGCCCGGCCGGAGCTGGAGAACTGGGAATACACCCCACAAATCCGGGCCGTGCCCCAACTCCCGTTTTTCAAGAGTTTGCCGTCGGAGAACAGCCTCTTGGCGCTATCTCCCTGGTTCCAAAGCCCATCCCAAGCAACCGGCATCGCCATCAACGCCCGGCACTTGCGTTACCATTACCAACTCTGGAATGAGTTGCGGCCCAAAACGCTGCGCGGCGTCCATACCACGCTGGTCTATGTCACCCCGCAGCTTGGCTACAGCTTGGCGCCTCATATCAAATTGGACGAGGCGTTCCACTATTTTGCGGCGCTCTCGCGATGGGCCGGGCCGGTGCAGTTGTTCCCAGCCAATTACCTTTACCCAGATGCATCGCTCGGTTCAGCGCAACGCGCGCCGGCGCCGATCTTCTCCGATCTCCTTCCATGGGTGGGAGGCAGCAGCTTCCCACTCATTGATGGGACGCCGGACCCTTGGGGCAAGATTGCCAGGTTTGAGGGACCGGATTATTTCTACGGCTACCCCTTTAATGCCTTAACCAATCCGGTAGAGGACATCACCTTGCAGCAGCGGATTCTGGGCAGCACGATACTTCCCAACGGCCAACTGACACAGGCGCGTGTTTCCGAAACCCGTGCGTATGCCACGCTGGACGCAGAATTAAACCGCACCCTCAAAATGGACCGCGGAGCTTTCCAGGATCTCCATTGCCTCGCTCGCGGCGTGGTCACTCATGACGGATTGCCGTTCCAACTCCCGGTCGAGATGCAAACGGCCGTCTTTGCCATCGTGCTCACGGCATGGGAGTTGGAGATGGACCATCCCGGCAATTTGACCAGCTTCACCCTGAAGACCCGGCACGCGGCGATTCGGGGCTACAACTTCTACCAGCGGATTGAGCCTTACTACTCCAACTTCATGCGGCTGGTTCACGAGCTGGCCCAAGGTCCGGATTTCGAGGTCTATCCGCTGGCCACGCACCTGACGCATTCGTGGTTGGGCGGCAACCTTTGCCTTTCCAATCAGCAGTCCGGGTCGGAGAAAACTCTCGGCCCGCAGTTCATGCGCAGCTATTACCACCAGCAACTGGACTGGTTCATGGGCGTGTTCAACCTCTGGAACAACGTCGAGTTCCGCAAGGGCACCGACCTGGAAGATCAACTTGAATTTGCCGGCCTGGCGATGCACCAGATGCAACCGCATCTGGCGTTTGACTCCCATTATTTCCAACGCCCACTCAAGCGCGCTTCCTTCTGGCCCGACCTGCATCCCGAGTGGCTGCGGTTGGACCAGGAATGGCGGGCGGATGAGCTCCCTCAGTTGGGGGAGCGCTGACCGAGGACGGGGGACTTGATGCGTGTGAATGCATTTGAATGACTAGAGATGCTGCACTTCCATCTATCTTCCTATCCGCGTCACACAGGCGCCCACTACAGTGTCGGGATGAGCCCGCCTTACGATTATTCGAAGAATCCCGAAATTATCAGGCAGCACGGCAAGCGGAGGGCAAATAAACTCAAAGGTGAGGGATCTGTCCTGGTGCAGCTTCAGGATGAACGCGCCGAACAGGTCCGGTGCCGGCTGACACCAAGTGAAGCCAAGCACATGGCCGACGAGTTGCGCCGATTGGCGGCAAAGTTGGAAGCAGAGCGAGCGAAGCTGCGGTCAGCATGGACGAAAATCAAATGTCGTCAAACAAGCAGCCGATGAAAGTGCGTCAATGGCTTTCACCGTCGGCAGTCGGCAGAACAATTACGCTGGTTTCGTCGCGGCAACGTGCCGCGCCAAGAAACGCCGCCGATAGCCTTGGCCCATGAAACCAGCAGAAATCGCCCGCTTGGGTTCCGCCGGGCACGTCCAGGCACTCTTGCTCGCCTGCGGCCTCAGACAAAGGATCACCCCCGCTGTACTAGCGGCTGCGGCTGAACTGCTCGGGCCAGATTCCTGGCGAGAGGACATCCTTGTTGAGGCGCGCCAATTCTTCGCCCAACGCGCGGGCATGATTCCGCATGGGCTGGAGGAACTGCCTTCCCGATGGCTGCAGCAGTTGCCACGGCACCTGGAGAACAGAGAGATGGGGCCTTTCATGATCACCAGTCTCACTTTTGACCAAGGGCTCCTTTGCGCCGCCTTTGCCCATGAAATCTCCAGTCCGAGCGGGCGCATGACCGTTTGGGACGATCTGCGTTTTGTCTTGAATCTGGCCCTTCAGCCAAACCTCTGGCACACCTTGTCGCGAGATGAGGAATGGGATGTGTGGAAGCGCTGCCCCGCGTTACGACGGGAATTATTCAGCTTGGACTGACGAACCCATCGGCGATCTGAGGCGGTGTGAAAAGCCATTTCGCAGGCAACGACGAGGCGAGGATGATACATGCCAAGCACACAGAGCGCTATTGCCACCCGTGCCAGCACCTTCGTTTCGTTAATGCCGTTTACGGTCCTGACTTCGCTAGCGGTGAATACAAGTGTATGCACCCGGAAGCCCATGACCTTGGTGCAACCCATCCGACCCCGAAGAGGCGCGGCTTGCCGTTGAAACTGATGCCTTGATACAGCAGCAGGGAAGGCCCATCGGACCTGAGCATCGACAGCCCGACTGGTGCCCGCTCCGGCGCAGAGCTAATGAGTAGAGAAACGTTTCAACCACGGAGGCACGCGATGGGGCCGAGGCTACTGGGAGCAATGCCCGGAGGCACTGCTGGTTCCATGAGCATTTTCAATTCCCCGGAGCACCTCAGCTTGCGTCAATGACCCCGGAGAAGAGAGTAAGCCGTAGTGGCACGATGGAACTGCCCGCACACGAGCAAGCTGTAGTGAACGAGTTTGCCAGTGTGATCCGCGGCACAGGACTCACGGGCTGGCTGTGCTTGCACGGTTGGCGCGTGTGGCCTTTGAGCTCTCAACCGGTCCGCAGCCCTCGCGCCAGGACAAACTCGCGTTGGCACTGGCCCGTGGCCTAGCGGCCCGGCAGCAGCTTGCCGAAGCAAAAGGGGGAAGTTTGTCCGCGAGGGAGGTGGCCAGCTTGCTCGGCATCTCCAAGACGGTGGTGTTGAAGCGGCTTGAAGCGCGCCAACTACTCGCGTGGCGCGAAGGGAGCAGGCAAGCGGCGCGGTTTCCACGCTGGCAGTTCGACCGGCGTAGCCGTGTACTTGCGGGCTTGGAGGCGGGCTCAAAACGCTCAATCGCGGTCAGCGCTTGGATGCGTGGGGGAAAATCCTTTTCTTCCTTCAAGCCCAGCGCGGCTTGAAAGGCAAGCGACCACTGGATTTACTCCGCCAAGGCAGGTTGGAGGACGTCTGTCTGTCAGCCGAGGCGTATATCGAGTGACGCCCCCCGGCAAGGATGGCGCCTCTGCCATCTGCACGGTGGTTTGCGCAGTCCAAAACCCGGTGCCCTTCACCACCGCCGGTATGGTTTGGTTCCATCGGCCGAGGAGGCGATGGAGACACCAAATCTATTTGCTCTCGGTCGGGGCGACTCCTCGATGGGTTGACACGTAGATTCCGCGGTACCAGACCACTTCCCCCATTTGGTTCCATGCTCTGACAGTGAGATGGATTCCCTCCGTCAGGGCGATGCACTGGCCTGAGTCCAAGCGTCGCCGGAATTGGCGCCACAACAACGAGTGCCCACTATCAGTTCGCATGGTCGTTCGTCCTCTTTTCCTGTAAACCGCGCCGCATAGTGTTTGTAAGAGGCATTTGTGCCCGTTCATCGCACGCCTCTGGTTGGAGATCCGACTGCGTTCCTTGGCAAGAAGCAGTCTTGCCTTGCCTCCACTTTCCCCGGAAAACGCACCCTCCCCAGTCTTAAAATGGATAAGGAATGAAGCAGTCCGAACGTGACCGACGGCGCCGGATCCGAGGCGCCAGGAGAAGGCAAGAAGCGCCGCAAGAGCACGACCGCGCACCCCGAGGGCGGAACCCGCGGTCCGCCAATATATTCCTCCTCATCACGGGGAATGACAGGCGCACGCTTCACAACCCGGAAGAGGTTATTCGACCACTGCGGCGCAAGAGAAGGAGGAACCATGAATGAAACCATAGATGCGAAAGCTTCTCCGGACCGACTGGCGCTCAGTAATCCGCCTGAAACCGGATCAACAGCATGGCCGGTACCCGAATCGCAACGACAACCCCCCATGCAGGGCATGAGCCCGTTGGGAACTCAGCCAATTGAAACCCAAGCTCGCCCGTCGCGAAAAGAGCGGAAACTCGCGGCTCACCGCCAAAGCGCCAACTCGGGAGCCGCGATGGATTCTGGCGAGGTTCATCTTTTCCTTTGTCATCGATCCTCCCTGCCGGACGGACCGCAACAGTTTAGCACTACACACGTGGGTCGGTTTCGGAATGTCGAAACGGCCATCGAGAATGCTGCACAGCCGTCTATTCGTGCAGATATCGTTCTGGTAATTGCAGCGGACCTGCTGGAGAAGCAGCCAGATATGAGACTAGGAGAACCTGGTCAAATTAAAAGCTAACTGGCCGGTCCGCTCATGATGGCCGGGGTCATTTAGAGAGTGAACACGAACGGCTCGCATCCAAATCGGTCCTCCACGCCCTCCAGCGCGGCGTCAGAGAACCAGCCGCGTTCTGAGGCGGAAAGACAGCCGCGAGAGGCTATCAGTTACTCCAGGTTCTCAACCGCCATTCAGGCCTCCGGTGACTCGCTGCGGCGTCAGTTAAAGTTGTCCGACGATTACGCTAAGAAACACAACCTCCGCATCAATCGCACCTTAACTGACAAAGGCATTTCGGGCTTTCGTGGGGCTAATCTTCAACAGGGCGCCCTGGGAGCCTTCATTAAAGCCATCGACATGAAGAAGGTGAAGCCCGGATCGGTGCTGCTGGTTGAATCGCTCGATCGGCTCTCCAGGAATCAAGTGACGGAACAGCTCAGTCTCTTCTTGATCATTCTGAATGCGGGCATCGAAATCGTCACGCTGGTGGATGAACGGTCCTACACTCGCGAGTCCATCAACGGCAACCCGACTGAACTGATTATCTCCATCGTCCTGATGATTCGGGGATGGGAAGAGTCCGAGACCAAGTCATTCCGCCTCAAAGAAGCCTGGAAGGCAAAGCGCAATTCCGCCGGCAACCGCAAGCTAACCTCCAAGTGTCCTCTTTGGCTGAAGCCCGCCCCGGACGGCAGGCACTTTGAACCCATCCCTGAGCGTATCGAGGTAGTAACTTTGATCTTCAAACTGGCCGAACAAGGTCTGGGGTCTGCCACGATTTGCAAACAACTCAACCAACAAGGCATCAAGTCATGGAGTTGCGGGAAGTGGTGGAATCGCGATTACGTCCGGAGAATACTCCGTAATCGTGCTGTTCTTGGTGAATTCCAGCCCAAAACCAGGCCGTCTAGAGACACGCGACACATCGAGGGTCCCACCCAATTGGGCTATTACCCGGCCATAGTCAGCGCCGAAACCTTTTACCGCATCAACAAAGGGACGACCGCCCGTCCGGTCCGACCCAACAAGAGGAATTCAGTTTCCAACTTGTTTACGGGGTTTGCCTACGATGGCGAAAGCGGCGCCCCCATGCGCTTCCATGCAATGTGGAATGGCGGCACTTATGACCCGGCTCTGTCACGTCTGTATAGTGCGGCTATTGAAAAGGGAGGAGCCTCCAATTCTTGGAATTACTCCCTCTTCGAGGCCTCGGTGCTTCAGCATCTGGAGAAACTGGATTGGGAAGCGCTGCTGGCGGACCCATCAGACACGGGCCAGGCCGCCGAGCGGAGGCGGCTGGAGGCACAGCTCAAGGATGTGCAGCTCAAACTCCAGCGCGCTGTGGACTTTATTACTGCGAACGCGCTAGCATCCTCGACGTTGGCACAGGCGGTGAGGAATCTTGAGCAGCAAGAGGCAGAGCTTAAAGGGCGAATAACCGCTCTGGAACCCGAAGACAGCCAGCACGCCGCAGTCCGCAAGGCCATGCTGGAGAGTCGCACTGAATTCCTGAATCTGGTTTCCAGCGGAGATCCTGGCTCTCGACAATTGCTGCGCCAGGAACTGAGGGTGCTCATCAAACGCATCGACCTTTGGGCCAGACCTTCGAGCTGTCCTGGCCTCGAGGAGTACCAGCCAATCCTGGCAGAGGCAGTACAGGCGGCCGGGATGACCTGGAAGAAGGACCCCTGCCGGTGGCCCTGCTACCGAATAACCTTTGCCAACAACCAACAACGTTGGGTGCTGTGCGAGCGGAGCCGGCTCAAGCGGCGCGACGCCAAAAAGCAGGACAAAGCCGCCGCCTTGGGTGTTGTCATCCATTTGCCGGAAGCAACCGGGAGCGGCGCGGCCTCTGAAACCCCAGCCCCAGGGCAATTGAAGGCGGAAGATTCCCAAACCCCATGAGCGACATGGCTCCAAGGGCAGGCGAGAAGCTCTCTGGCGATAATCGCTGCGACTCCCTTCTTCATGGGTGCATCGGGAGTGCGATATTCGGATAAGTGGCGAGTCGCCAATAACTTAGAAGCAGGCCAAACAGGCTATCGAAGTGAAGATTGCGCACATATACGCCCGGTATTCGACTGGAATTCAAGCTAAGGGGACCTCGCTCCACCGCCAAATCGAAAACGCTGAAGCATACGCCAAGGAGCAGGGATGGACGATTGCGGACATCATTGCTGATGAAGGCGTTTCCGCCTACCACGGCAAGAATTTGGCCCAAGGCGGTCTCGGCCGTTTCTTCAATGAAGTGACCAATGGTAAAGTGGCGCCTGACTCTGTCCTGATCGTGGAATCCCTCGACCGCTTGTCGCGCAACACGGTGCTCGAACAAATGTCGTTGCTGTTGAGAATCATAAAAGCCGGTGTCAAAGTCGTGACCTTGGTTGACCAGAAACATTTCACCGTCGCCTCGGTGAATGCGAATCCTTTGGAACTCATCGTCTCGCTGGCCATCATGATTCGCGCCCAAGAGGAATCCAGGAAGAAGGGGAGTCGGATAGCCGCAGCCTGGTCAATGAAGCGCTCAAGGCTTGAAACCCATAAACTCACGAAAAGATGTCCTCCCTGGCTGACCCTCTGCCAAGATCGAACTCGCTATCTGATCAATGAAAGCAGGGCTTCGGCTGTGCGGGCCATTTTTCGGCTGGCCAGGGTCGGATATGCGCCTCAGATGATCGTGGACGATCTCAATCAGGCTGGACTGGCCGCCTGGGGCAAGGACACAACTTGGACGGTGACCAAGGTCGTGGATGTGCTGAGAAACCGCGCTGCCATCGGTGAGTTTCAGCCACATAAGATGGAGGAGGGCAAACGTGTACCCGCAGGCGAGCCCCACCGGAACTATTTTCCAGCAATAGTGTCCTTGGAAACATTCCACGCTGCCAACCGTTCCTCTGCCACGCTTGGCGGAGCGATGCATGGTGACACCAACCTGTTCATCGGTCTGGCGTGGGACGGCGAAACAAAAGAAAAGATGGTGCTTCGAAACAATTTTCTGATGAACGCCAGCTGCTACTACGGCGGGGTCAGACATCGCTGGGCATATCGCGCGTTTGAAGAGAGCCTCTTGGCCAATTTGGCCCACATTGACTGGGATACCCTGTTGGCGGAACCCTCCGACGGCAGCCGGGCAAGTGCCCGCTTGTCGCTGGAAGCCAATATCCGCGAAATCGAGCTCAAGCTCCTCATGGCCGCCAACACGATACTGACGCAAGCCGATGCTTCGGCACAACTCGCGACGGAAATCAAATCGTTGGAAGCGTGCCGAGAACGGCTCCAGAAAGAACTGACCGACTTGGAATCTGGCAGCAGTCCTTCGGCAGATGGTCACACGGAGCCCAGCAAGAATCGCTCTAGCTTTGTAGAACTGGTTCGCAATGGGGACACCGCATCACGATTGCGTCTGCGACAAGAACTGCACCGGTTGATCAAGCGCATCGAACTCTGGCCTGAGCCCAGCGCCACCACAGCGGTTCGGCGCTATTACCAATTACTCCATCAGGCGGTCGAAACGGCAGGGCTGAAGTGGGAACACGGCCCATCTGGATGGCCCTGTTACAAAATCACATTTGCCAACGGACAGGAGTGCTGGGTGATCTGTGAGTACGCTTGCCCGCCAAGGTGCAAGAGGCGCAAGGACTGGCACCCCAACACTGCGGGCTTGTTGATTTGGCTCAGGAATAATGGCTGACGAGGCGCCGAGCCATTTGAGGCATTTGTGAGTCCTCTGTTGGGCTGGCCGGGTGACGCGCTGCGGCCTGAGCCCAACTTGGGATTTGTGCCAGGTGATGAAAGGTGCGGGGCAGGAGGGCCCGTTTGGCCTCTTTACGGCCCCTTCGACGTAACGGCTTCTGATGGTCGGTTTCGGGCGTGGTGGGTCTGGCGCATTTGTGGTGCGTTTCCGAGGGAATAGCTCAAGCGTCCCATAGATGTCCTCATATTCCCCGTATCCGCTGGTGAAGGGTTTGAAGGTTTGCTTGCCTAGAGAGGGTTCATGCTGTCAACCAGGGGTGTGAATGGTCGGGCGGCGCGGCGCTGGGGTGGGTCATCTTGCCTGGATGGCGAGGTGGGCATGGACGTGGCAGGCCCAGTCCCGGATCTCCTGCCGGTCGTCGCCGAGTTGTTTGCGCCATGTGGCATCCTCCCCCGCCCGTGAGAGGTGTTGGCCGCTTTGGTGGGATGCCGTTGACCGAGCAACTCGAACTGCTTCCTCCGGACACAATTATCGCCGATCAGGAAGTGGGGGTGCATCAACGGTGCATTGACCCTTGTATATCCCGATCTGAAATAGAAAGGGGAGACTGAACTTAGCGCGGTCGGTAATTCTGGCTGTGCACTTCGATGCATGACCGTTACGTGCTGCCGAAGAAACTCCCAGCCGACGTACTCCTGCGCGAGGCGGCAGTTTGACGCGAAAAGTTGGCGCGCAGGTTCGGCCAGAGACTGCAACCAGTCGCAGAGAGACGATGATGGCGGCTCGCCCTAAGCAATAGCCGCGGTTGGAGGCGGCCGGGGTGGCTGTAAGCATTCGTTGCTAAAGCATAAGCGGCTTTCCCCAAGCTCGAATTTTTGGCACCAATTGGTGGTGACGACGGCGGAATCGAGCGTGGCAGTGGGGCCGAGCCCGCGAGGAGCGGGTGGTTCCCAGAGCGTTGCGCGACTTGGGTGTGGGTTAAGCCCGCGTAAAGAGGGCAGCCGGTGGTGACCGAGAGGCAAATTGTATGGAACGCATCAGATTATTCATGTGGGGATATCAACGGCACTTTCAGCACAGTGTCGAGCGAGCGGCGGAGCGCCTTTTCAAGGCCCTGGATCCCAACTTGGAGGTTGACGTGTTCCTGTTGGGATTGGTTCGCGAGGATGTGCCGGCGAAGCCAGAGAATCATCCGGTTTGTCTCGAGCCGGAGGAATGCGGATTCGAGCCGCAAGCTTTTGCTTCCGTGCGCAAGGACACAAATCACTTCCTGGCTATCTCGCCCGATCGGAACGTCATGGCGATGGCTGAGTCGCATCAGCGGTCTATAGAGGCGCGCAGATTGGCTGATGCTCAAAGAAGGGCAGTGATGGGCGCAATTGCTGAGCGGCGACCGTCTGCAAAAAACGAATTCTTCTTTTCGGGATTTATGCCTGTGGCCGATTACGATGTCGGCGTTGTACTTCGGCTCACCCATCGTCATGGCGTCTCTTACTACGAGTTGCCAGGTGTGCATGCCGATGAAAGGTTCAGGGTGCCTGCATCTCTGCTCGAAGCCGCAATGGGTATATTTTTAGGAGCGTGTCGAGCATCATTGTACGTGCCGAAGCCTGAATTCGTGGATGAATGGGATGGTCCGGAGACCGACGAAATTCTGAGAAAATCTGGTTCACGATTAATGGAGGCTCCTGTTTTGGCAGGCGGGGGAGTTGGGGGCCTGTATATGTTGTTCGATTCATGCAATTATATTGCGTCGCTGACATATGAAAGCGCCGCCTCCTTTGGAGAGATGTTGATTGCGCGGAGCGGGCACGAGAACATTCAGCCGACCCTTACGTTGGCGAGGCCGATCGCTTTGAACGAGCATCGGGCCATCCGCAAACTTCTGGAGATCAGCCGGTCGGGTGATGCGATTTTGACCAACGGGGACGCGGTCACTGGGTTTGGCAGACTATGCGGAACTTATGACCAGTCCGGAGCTGATTTACTCAAGGTGCGTTTCACCGGGCACCATAAATGGGAACTGCTGCATGCCGAGCATAAGCTGATGAGAGTTGCTTACGGCAATCCCGCGTTACCGTTGCCGCCGCTGAGCGAAGCCTCGTTCATCGAGGACGCTGAACGCCTATTCAAGGGCGAGTCTCGGGACTCGATGAAGAAGCTGTTCAAACTGTCAGAAGCGGCCTGCCAGCAGCGGCATGGCACGGTGCTGGTAATAACGCCTGAGGCCGCGCCTGAGGCGAAGCGCTTAGCATCGCAAGCGACCGGGATTGTGCCTGTGCAGGTTACGGCGGAATTGCTGGGAAGTATTACCGCCATCGACGGAGCGGTCATGATTGACACCGATGGAATCTGCCACGCGATAGGCGTGATCCTCGATGGTGAGGCGGTTGAAGTCGGTAACCCGGCGCGGGGCGCTCGTTATAATTCCAGCCTGCGGTACTGGAAGCAGATGGAGAAGCGCGGCAAGGCGTGTCTTGTCGTGGTGGTGTCCGAGGACGGTACGGCGGAGTGGATTCCGGAACTCATGCCGAGAGTGTCGCGTCGGGAGTTAAAAGCAAAGGAGACCGAGGCGGACGCGATTTTGGGGTTGACCAAGCATCCGTTTAGTCGGGCAGCTGGCGTGCTGATCTGGCTGGATCGGCATCGCTTTTATCTGTCGGCATCCCTTTGTGAAAAAGGGAATCTCCTGGAGGAGCGAAACAGGCAGATTTTGAAGGAGGAGAGAGCTATCTACTATGAGCGCAAGAAGTTTGAACCGAATCCGAATCTATCGGATGAGTATTTGAAGGATTGAGGGGAATAGCGACTGTTACGGAGGTGGGCTTCCACGCTGTCTATCCGACACAGCCTGGCGGCGCGGGCGGCCTTAGCAGGCGGCCAAGAGGGCCTGCCCGGCCGGAGGGCTAGCTAGAGGCGTGGCGGCGTTTGCGGCTGGGAAGCGGGACTGGCTCTGGAACTGATCGGGAGTCGGTTTGCGGTGGAGGCGCGCGTTTTACTCTCAAGGCAACTGCGCGCCTGTGTGGATTGCTTACCGAAGTCAGGAATCGGGCAGAGCGGCGGATTCGCTGCTGCCGTTGAGGAGTTCCTTCAAGGTGGCCGCGTTTGCTTT
>Ga0208824_1001097_pt1 | contig 25529 bp, 15 predicted proteins | sample AD_JPNTR3_MetaG_FD_184447 | JGI IMG/M metagenome (GOLD analysis project Ga0208824, IMG submission 184447) | Active sludge microbial communities of municipal wastewater-treating anaerobic digesters from Japan - AD_JPNTR3_MetaG (SPAdes) (version 2) | ecosystem: Engineered > Bioreactor > Anaerobic...
TGACGGCCGGCCCCGCGATCAGCGAGATCGCGCTGAACATCGCCGCATAGATGCTGACTCCGACCGCCCACCACGGCAACTTGCCGTCGCCTTTGAAATAGGAGTCGGCGGACTGTTGTTGCCGCCGCGACCTGACCATCATCACGGCAGCGGCTATGAGTAGGCAGGCGATATACACGGCCAGCACCACATAGTTGATCGGCGAGAAACGTTCCGTCCGCACCAGCCTGGCGCGCCAACACGGGCCGGACGTTGCGCCGTCACGCTGGCACAGCAGGAATGAAGAATCAGAGTCGGGCAGCAGAACCGGCGGCGCGCTCCACGCGCCACCGGGCACGTCGCCGAGTTCGAACCATTTGGTCGTCACCGTGTGGTAGGCCAGCAACTTGGGGGCGCCTGCGGCATCACGGGCGGGCAGCAAGAGGTGTTGGTGGCCCATCGGCAACACGGTTTCACCGGTCAGCCGGTACGTTTGCGCCGGGGTGCCGTCAACCGACGGCGGCGGCAACGGCTTCCAGGTGCCGACAAGCTCACCGCGCGCGTCAAGCTCAGCTTCGTAGCCTACGGTGCCGCCGGCATCGGCCGCATCGGTCTCGAACACAAACAAGGCGCGCTTGATTTTGTCGGTGTTCTGGCGGCAGCTTACGGGACGCCGGAACGTCTCCGGCATGGATGCCGGGGGCGCTTCTGGGCGCGCGGCAAGCGCCGCCGTCGGCACGTCTTCCGGCTTCGCCTCCCGCCACTCGATCTGCACGGAAGCGTGACAGAGTGCGACGCTTCCTAAAAGCGCAATCCAGCAGATCCGCAGCGCACGGCTCATCGAACCTCCTCCCAATCATAGGAAAGACGGATGATCTTTGGCGAACCGCCATCTCCCCGTTTGTACGTCACAACATGGAATTGCGTTTTACCGTTTTGCTCGCGCCAATACGGCATGGCGTAGTAGCCGTCCGAGACCTTGTTGCCCTCGTCATTGTCCAGGATCACATGACGCTGGATCGCCAACGTCTCCGGATCAAACCGGAACAGGCTCAGGCGCATCGGGGTCTTGGGCGCCAAGAAGTTTCTGCCCAGCAAATACCAGCGACCGTCTCTGGTAAAGACGCGCGGACGGCCGACATGGCTCGTGATCTCGTCACACGTCTTGGCCACATTGACCTTGCGCGTCACATGAAATTTCGCGTCGGCATACGCCAGCCACTGGCGGGCGTCATAACCCCGCGCGGCGATGATGAAGCCGTCGCCGTGGGGCGCGAAGGAACTTTCATTGATCGAGACATTGCCCACCAATTCGCGCGACAAGCTCTGCACGAAGCGCCACGAGTGGCCGTTGTCTTCGGAACGGATGACATCTACGGAGCCCGCCAACGAGCGTGACGGCTGCTGTGAAAAGACCCCGCCGGTCAGGTTGGTGAAGGTCATCACCAGCATCCAAGTGGTCTGCCCGCGCGTCACAGCCTCAAACGCATATCCGTACTCTACGCCGTCGACGACGCCCACGCGTGTCACCGGACCGAAGGTCTTGCCGCCGTCGCTTGATCGCGCCGCTGCCAGTCCGGTGCGGCTCGGTTGCTTGTTGCGCTGCGCGTCGATATAGGTGGCGATGTCACCGTTGGGGAAACGCACCCACTCGCCCATCTGCATGATCTCGCCCGGTATGGTCGCAATCGTCGAACAGGCCTTGACGGCACCGCTCGCGCCGTCGATCCGCAAGAAATCCAGCACCGCACCGGTATCGGCCGCGTGCGCTTTCCCTCGTTTGTACGAAATCAAGACCTCGTTGCCGAGATCCAGCACTGCCGGAAACGCCAGATACGGCTGCGCTTCTCCTTGCCGGTCGACGAGCACCGTCTCCTGCTTGTTTTTCGGCACATCGTATGCCCAAATTCCAGCCGCCAAAAGCAAGGCGGTCCCCAACACAGTTTTACGTTTGTCCATCATTTTTGTCCTTTTAACGCGTCATTCTCGCGCACGATACCCTGCTCGCGCATGCGCGCGGCAAGCGCCTCGTACTGCGCGTCCGTGAGCGGTTCGTAGGGCGGCCGCGCCGCGCCCACATCCAATCCGATGAAACGCACCATGGCCTTGCGGTGCGACCAATTCTCGCTTTCCGTCAGCAATTCCAACACGCGGTTGGCCTCGGCCTGTAAGCGTATTGCCGACGCGAAGTCACCTTGTGTCATGGCGTCGAACATACGGGAGAAATGGCGGGGTACGACATTCTGCGTGGTGCCGATGCACCCCGCGATGCATCCCGAGGCAAACGCCGGTACGAAAAGCGGGTCCATCCCAGCGAAAAAAATCGCCGGGTGCGCCAGCCGCCAGATTAACCGCTGCAGTGCATAAAAATCGATGCCCGTGTATTTCATGCCCATCACATTCGGGATGTCAAAAAGGCGGGCGTCCCGTTCCGGGTCCAGTGCGGTGCCGACCGTTGCATAGATCAGAAAAGGCAATCCCGTGGCTGCGGCGATTTTGGTGTAGTGCCGATGCGCGGCTGCGAATGTCTGCCCGAAATAGACCGGTGCCACCGATGAGATCCAGTCGGCTCCAGTCTTTTCCGCATGGCGCGCCAGCGTGACCGCGTCATTCGTATTGATACAGCCGATATGCGCGATGATGCGCATGCGTCCGGCATTGGCTCGCACCACGGTTTCCAGTACATGTTTTCGCTCCGCGAGGGTTAACAGCAACCCCTCGCCGGTGCCGCCGGTGACATACAGGCCGCGTATGCCGCACGCGGCGTAATAGTCAACCTGCTGTTCGAGCACGGCGACATTCACCGTGTCTTTTTTTGTGAATGGAGTCATCAGCGCGACATACGCGCCAGCCATATCTTTGAAAACGCTACCGTCCGGCACTCGCGCCGACACGCCTGTTTTTCGATTCATGGGGTTACTTTCTTGGGTGTTGCCTGAGTCGGAAGTTCCAAAATCCAGGCTTGGTTTTGAAGATAACTCGGAGGGTTGCTGTGGGGCACGCCCACATCGTGAAGAATCGTTTTCGGCCCGCGCAGTTCATTGTACGCCGCATAGACGCTCGGCGGCGGACAGGCTTCATCCGCAAAGCCGATCAGCACGCGGCACTCGCATTGCACCCGTGAGGCGAAGTGACCGGCATCGTAGTACGCCGCAGTGACCGCCACTGCCGCGCGGTCTTCGGGTCGCGCGCGCTCCATGAGCATGGGCCATCCTGCCCGACGGCCTACACGGCCGGCGAGCATGTCGGCCATGGCGGGCTGGCAGAAGAGCGCGCGCGAGAAGACCGGCGTCAACGCCGTCAACATCATGCCCATTCCGCCGCCTTGGCTCCGGCCGAAATAACCCACGCGCGTGCGGTCGGCCTCGGGACGCTCCAGCACCCACAGCACCGCGCGGCGGATGCCCAGCAGGGGGTCGTGGTAGAAATAGGTCGTGCGGTCGGTGTAGCCTGCGTAACGATGGTTCTCATAGGCACTGCGCAGTTTTATGCCGGCCACATCATCCGCGTAGCGCCGGTTCTGCTCGTCATATTTTCGGCGCTGGGTGGCGGCGTCCGGCCCCGGCTCGAAGTCGTGAATGTTTATGACCAGCGTGATGACACGGTCGTCATCGGGCCGCGTCTCCGGCGCATGTGCGCCCGGTCCGGCCCACGGCACCGTAACGCGCACAGGGAATGGTCCACGCGAGCGATCCGCCGGAACGCTCAAAAACCCATGCACCCGCTTGCCGTTGAAGGTCGCGAAACTCACACGCGAAACCTCGGTAGCGGCCGTGCAGGCCGACGCGAGGCGCGTGACACGCGCATCCAGCGGAACCTCCCGATCCAGCCGCGCGATCTCACCGCGCCAGTAGGCGTCGAAGTCCGGCGGCGGCCCGCCCGATCCCAGACGGATGCCGCACGGATCGAAGGCGATGCCGTACACGACGGGCTTCACCAGCTTCTGGCCATCCAGCGCGGCGCGGCAGCGCAGAAAGCCCGGATGGTGTAGCGTACCGCGCCACACGAACGGATTGTCGCGCGCCAAGGTCAGCTTCTGCACGGCTAGACGATTGGTGCCGAAGTTATCGACCGTGAACGAGACGGTGCCGGTCTTCAGCAAGCCGCCCTGCGCATCGTTGATACGCAGCGTCACGGTTGTCTCTTCGCCGCACGCATAGACCGCAGACGGCCGGTCAGTCAGGAACGTGATCGTCGGCGCGGGCGGTGCTCCGTACAAAAGCCCAGCCGATGCGAGAACAAGGCAGAGCACAGCCGCGCGCGGAGTTGGCAGGTAGGATTTAGGATTTAGGAGTTGAGCGTTTTTTAACGCAGAGACGCAGAGACGCAGAGGTTTTTGGGGTGGCGGCGTGACCACCGCTGGGAGGGGCAAGCGTCTGCTTGCCCGCGGACGAGCAGACGCTCGTCCCTCCCGGTGCTCCGCGATGAACCCTGAAACCATCCTTTCATTACACGGACGGGGCAGAAAGCGGTGCCGGTTCTGTGGGCGGCGTTTACGCTGCCGGGCAAGCGGACGCTTGCCCCTCCCAGTGCTCCGCGATGAAAGCCGATTACCCGCGCGCTTCATCATGCATCACCGATCCTTTCGATTGCCACGGCATCCGCGACCACCACGCCGTCTGTACTGTCGGTCTCAATGCGGACTTCGGCTGGACTTTCCGGGCGTAGCTCCACGGTCGCCAATTCGTGCCACAGGCCCGAGCCCTGCCGCATGTCCACGGTCACTTGGAGCGTGCCGTGCGCATGCCGGATTGTCACCGGAACTGCTCCGGCGCGTCCGTTCCAATAATAATTCCAGATCATGCGGATGCGGTACATGCCCGTCTGTCGCACCGGCAGCGCGTAAGCGGCCCAGGTGTCTGCGCTGCCCTGTTCCGCATATCGGAACCCGCTACCGACATGATCGCCGTTTTCGTGCAGCCCCTTTTTCCACTCTCCGTGAAAGGTCACCTGCTCCGCGTCCGCGTCATCAATGATTGTCCATCCCGCCTGCGCCGGATCCGGACGGCCCGGGAAGGCGCCGCCGATGCACGCTTGCAGTTCCGCGACGCGCGCGGGATCGGCCGCCAGTGCCTGCGGCCCCAGCGCGTGCCGTCGACAGAGCGCCGCCGCATAGCCGACGGCCACGCCCATCTGCCCGGTGGTGTTCATCACGCGCGGACTGGCGTGGCCCACATGCGTGGCGCTGAAACATCGTCCGGCCATCAGCAAATTCTTGACGTTGCGCGAGTAGAGTGCGCGTAGCGGAATCCAGTAGCGTCCGAACAATGGCTGACGACACATCGTCAGGAAATCCGCGCCGCCCGCGTGTTCGTGAAGGTCAATCGACCATGTGCCTGTGGCCACCGCGTCTGGGAAAGGCGTCTGCTCGCGCACATCGTTTTCCGTCAGGATCACATCGCCCAGCAGCCGCCGCGATTCCCGCTTGCCTAAATTGTAGGGAACAAAATCCAGCACCCGGCGCGCATGTTGCGGATCGCGTTTGGCCAAGCTGAAGCTACCGTAGATCACGCGCAGCAAATGGTCGCGGATTGTCTCGCCTTCCGTGATGATGTTGTGGTCGAGCCCGTACTCCCAGTTCCACTCGCCCTGTGTGGCGACCACGCCTTGCGCGGCGGGTTCGGCCCACGGCAGCGGGCCGAACGGCACGGCGGTGTTGGCTGTCATCGAGGTCCACATCAGGCTGCATCCCAAAGTCCGCCCATCCGCTACGGCCGGTGCCATGCTTTCGCCGAACTCGTCCGCCGCTTCGCGTCCCATGCGATAATCCGCGCCCGCCCAGTAGCCGATCCAGCCGTCGCCGGTGGCATCCACAAAGAGCGGCGCGGCGAACCGCGCCATCGCGCCGCTCTCAACCTGCCGCGCCGTCACGGCAGCGATTCGGTTCTCTTCCGCTGTTCGTTCCACGCCGCACGCTCGCCATCCCGTGTAAAGCGCTACGTTCGGCTCGTCCTGCACCAGCCGCATACGCGCTCGGTCAGAGAGCGCCGCGCCGGGCTCGCGGTTCATGAAGAGATTGCGCACTTCGCGCACCAGCGGGTGACGCGCTTCGCCGCCGCACCAGACACGCACCTCTTGGCTGGCGTTACCGCCCAGCATCGGTCGGTCGTGCAGGAGCGCGACTTTGAGTCCTTGCCGCGCCGCAGCCAGCGCGGCGCAGGTGCCCGCGATACCGCCGCCGACAACCACCAGATCAAAATTCCGTGGAGGCGCACCTTGCGGCTCGTGAGGACACTCGCCCTCCATTTCGTGAAGGGCGTCTGGGGGACGAGCGTTCCCGCGCGTGAAGGCGATACCGGCGCACCGCCCGTCAAACCCTGTGAGATCGCGCAACGCCACGCTGATTCGCGGGGTGGCGGTCTCGATTTCGCCGCCGTCAACCCAGCCCCAGACGTCCGGCGCGATACCGAAAACCTGCGCGAGCGGGCGTTCGTCGATCAACACGTGAAACTGACCCGGCGGCTCCGCGGCACCCGGCACCCAATTGCGCGTCCGCACCCAGACACGCCAACGTCCGGCTGCGGGCAGCGTCACATCGGTTTGCGCGTCGACAACCGGCACCCCGAGCCCATGCGCTAGCAGATAGGGTGCGCCTACGATTTCGGCGAACTGGGTGTCGAGCGACCAGCCGCCTTTGTGCGCAAAGGCAGCGGCCAGCACATAGCATTGGTTTTCAGGTTTCATGTGGTAATGCGTCTCCGGTTCTGTGGGCGGCGTTCACGCCGCCGGGAGGGGCAAGCGTCTGCTTGCCCGCGGACGAGCAGACGCTCGTCCCTCCCCGCAGCCGTACTCACCGTATCCGGATGATCGTTCCACCGCTCTTGGTCAGGATGCGGCCGTTACCCAGTACAGTCGCGCCACCGGCGGTTCCCGTGCGCAACGCGCCGTTGAGCGGCACACCGTCCACGTAGATGTACTCCAGATACGGCGTGGAAGTGTTATCCAAGATCACCGTCGAGCCGGTCGAGAGATAGAGCGACGTCACGCCTTCCGTGCGCACCGTGTTCAGACGCTTCAGCGATACCGCGTCGATCAGCACCGTGGCGTGCAGGTTATCAACCTCGGTGGGCAAGCCGACGAATTCCAGCGTATGCTCGCCCCGCGTCAGCGTCACGGGCACCTCGACCGGCAGGAAGCCGTGGTAACCGTCATGAGTGACCGTGTATACGGTCACGCCGTCCACGCGTACCTCGACATTGCGCGTATTGCTCGAAAAGCCGTTGCGCGTGGCCTGTTCAAACGACAGTACATGCGGGCCGGCGTGTTCCACAAGGAAGGTCGTCTGGATCGAGCCCTCTCGGATGAAAGCCGTAACGATACCGTTAGTCGTGTAGGGGGTTGGGTCGGAGAACGCGCTGCCGTTGGTCTGGATGCCGCTCGTGTTGTTACCCGAGAAGAGCCAGCCGGTTTCTTTCGGTATGTAGTTGTGTCCATACTCATCGAAGGTGTCCGGCGCATAGATTTCAAAGCTGCCATTGGTCACGGCGACCGAGGTCTCCGCTTCGACTGCCGCGAACTGGGCACCCTGCACCTCGTCGTCAAAACGTAGCGCCGGGACGCCGATCAGCCGCACCGCATCGATCAGCACCGTCGCGTTGTTATATGAGCACGGTAACCCTTCAAATGTCAGGGTATGCGTTCCGGCCGTCAGCGACAGTGTGATTTCCTCTGGACGGAAGCCGTGTAACTCACCGCCGTGCGTGATGGTGTAAACCTTCACGCCATCAATTTTCACCTCCACGTTGCGCGCCCAGCTGTCGTAACCGTTGCGCGTGGCCTGTTCGAAGGCCAGGCGGTAGGTGCCGTCGTGCGGTACGTTGAAGTCACGCTGGATCGCCCCCCCTTCACGAAAGCCGTTATGGTGCCGTTGGTCGTGTGGTAGTCGGGATGGCTGGAGAAACCGCTGTCGTTGGCCTGAATGCCGCAGTTTGATGAGAAACTCCAGCCCGTGCCGGTCGGCTGATATCTGTAACTCTTTGTTATGGTAGGCGGGTTGTAGACCTCAAAGCTGCCATTGATGATTTCCGCTTCAGGCGCAGCCTCGGTCAGGCGCAGCGTACCGCCCGCCGCCACATGGATTGCCGCGTTGGAGATGCCACCGCCGCCGAGTTCCAGCGTGCCGCCGTCCTGCACCTCGATCGTTTTACCCGCGAACCACGCTTGGGCCAGACGCAGCGTGCCCTGCTCCACCGTCACCGGGCCGGATGAGACCAGCGGCTGCGTCAGGGTCAGGCACCCCTCGCCGAGTTTCCGTAGACCGCCATCAGGAATGGCACCGAGCAACGGATCAGCCTCGAGCGACTGGTGAATCGAGGCGTTCATGCCTGCCGTGTCACAGACGAACCCGCCGGAGCCGAGATAGATCGAGAGCAGATTCACACGGTTGATGCTGATGAAGTCGTTGGTCGCCGTGCTGGTCTGCGCCACCTTCAGCGTACCACCGTTCAGCCGCAGAATCGCGGGCTCCACCGCAAATATGCCACCGTCATAGCGGATTTCGTCAGCCTCCAGCACACCACCGTGCAATTCGAGCAGATGCGTCAACTGCTCATCGCGGCGCTGGCTCTTGGAAAGATTCACCCGACCGGCGCGGAGGTGGCCGCCGTTAATAATCGTCCGCGTACTGCGGACGGTGTTCGGGGTGAACATCGGCGATTCGGCGAACGTGAGCGCGCCGCCGTTGAGGACAATTCCAACCGGCTCAAGGGGCGCGACGTCATTCGGAGGACTGGCCGTGCCATGGGCAAAACGGAACGTCGCTTCTCCCGCCTCCTGAAGGTATTCGCCTCCCGCGACATTTAGGTAGAGCCCCGGTACGTTCAACACTGCGTCTGCCACACGCAAGCGCGAGCCATAACGCACTTCGACACGCGGATTGTCGGGCAACGAGTCGATTTGCTCGATGACCGTGCCGCCGTTCAACTCCAGATTGTTTCGGTCGTAAACGAACACATTGAACACCTTCGTGGTCGTGGCGGGATCCAGCGCAAGGCGCACCGCACTCGTGCCGGAACTCGTATGCCCGCCCACCTTGATTTGCTCGCAACCGGTATTGAACGCCAGACACTGCAACTCAAGCGTCCCGCCTTGCGCGGCGGCGACGGAGCCTCTGAGGCCGACGGTGACCAAGTTGGACACCGTCGAGTGGCTGTCCTCGCCCACAAGTGTCACATCAGATCCTGTCATTCCCACTTCCACCGGACCGGTTCCCAGCGCGTTGCTGGCCGCGATGAACACCTTACCCTGTTCAATCCGGTTGGTTCCCGTGTAACTGCTGTCGGCCTACAGATACAGGTCTCCCGCTCCGATCTTGGTCAGGCCACCATCCAGCGTTGTGCCCAGTGCGGGATCATGCGTGAAGGACTGCGACGTCTTGTAGAACTTTCCTCCCGGAATATTGACCCTCAGCCCGCCCGCCTGCATCAGGGCCTCGGTCATGCCGCTGATAAATGCGCTGTTGGAACGTTCGGGGTACAGTTCGGTTCCGTTGAGCAAGAGACGGGAGTGTGTGCCGTTGGCACCACCTGTTCCGCCCATACGCGCCAAGGTTAGCTTGCCGCCGTCCAGTTGCAAGGTGGCACTGCGACCGGCCGCCAACTCGGTCATTTCGATCACCACTGTCCAGACGTCGGCGGAGTCCGCGATGCGGAACCAGGCATCTTGCTCACGGCCCAAGACCACACGCGCGTTCACGCCATCACTGATGGCGGTGGCTCTGGCGTGCCAGACGCCGCCGGTGATCTCAAAGGATGCGGGCTGCGCCGCAGTGCCATCTCCCAGCACCAGGATATCGCCGCCGCTGAGCAGCAGATTGGTGCCGCCGGTCTGCACGTACGCGGCCCCCGCCGCCACGCTCTGGACGCCGGACAAGCACAGCGTGCGGCCCTCTTCGATCTGCAGCACGCCTTCGGCCACCGCCAGATCTTGCACATTGGTTTCGCCAGCGTATGCCGCCGCGCCCAGGCACAGCGTACCCGCGCCAGTTTTGGAGAGCGGCGTCTCCGCATGGATCGCGGTCTCCAGCCGTGAGGTCACACCGGCTCCTTCCGTCGCGATGAACGGCGACGCTCCGGTGAAGGTCAAAGAGTCACCGGTCAGCCGGTAACCATCCGCCGTGAAACGGATCGCGCCCAGACTGAGCGCCTCGCCGACTGTAATGGCACGTTGCGTGGAGTCGCCGAACACAGCGGTGTGGCCCATGTTGTTCGGCCAGACTACGCCGCCGTCCCAGTTGGGTTCGGACGTGGACCACACGCCGTTGGCCGGATTCGCCATCCACACCACATCAGCCGCTTGCAGCAGAACCGCCGAAGCCAGCAGTCCGCATACGCACAACACCCTATTTCTGCTCATAACACCCTCCTGACTTTTTACCAATTACAAGGCAAGGAGAGCACACGCCCGCAAGCAATGCGTCCACGTTATTAAAAATGTAATATCTTGAACATGTGCGCCGCGCCGCGCCGCACGGACGTGCGCCGCGGATTTAGGATTTAAGATTTAGGAGTTACCGGCACCGCCGACAGGATCGGCAGTCCCGGCAGTCCCCCCAAAACCTCTGACCCTTAAATACCTGTCCCTTAGTGACCATTCCAACTGCCCGCTTCAGGGTAAAATGTTCATTTCATTTTTAACACACGTCATATAATATAGTGCCAACTGTGTGGTTTCGGTGTTTTTGGGACAGTGCGGGTGAGTGCCCGCCAGAAAAGGAGTATAGTCGGGCTGCTGGCGACAGGCGCTTGGGCGGCCACTCACACATGGACTGGCAACGGTCCGGACAACAACTGGAGCAGTGTCGACAACTGGGATGCGGCTGGTCTTCCGGTCAGCGCCAGCAACACGACCGTCCGGCTGGCAAGCAACACGCGCCTCAAGCCGGTGCAGGATATCGCCACGCCGTTCGTCCTCAACCGGCTGGATTACGTGCGCGCCGCGTCGGGCCAGACATCCGACACCGCTCTGGCACCGGAGGGCGCCCCGCTGCGCTTCGTGCCGGACGGCGCCACCCAGCCGCGGATTTGGCTCGACCGGTGGGCCAACTGCGACCTCCGCAATGACATCGAGATTCCGCAGGGGGTGACGCTGTTCGCAGACATCGGTACATGGGTAGTGAACCTTCACGGCTTGATTTCGGGCGAGGGCGGCATTGACAAGTTGAATGACGCAGGCGCCATCCGTCTCTATCATGCCGATAACACTTTTTCCGGCGGGCTGATCGTTCGGGCCCCCAATGCCGCGTGGTGCCAAGTCCATGTGAGCGCAAGCGGTGCCATGGGCACTGGACCGGTCAGTCTTTACGGCGGCACGATCAATACCAACGTCGCCAATGCCGGCGGACTGATCCTCAACAATACCACCACGCATACCAACACCATCCTCCTGTTCGCGCACTCGCCGATTCACGGACAGGGTACCATCTCGCTCTCCGGCCCCATCAATCTTGGCGCATACACGCTGCATCTGCGCGGCAACGGCACCACCACGGTATCTGGCGTGATCGCCGGCAGCGGCGAGCAGGCGCTGGTCAAGAGTGACGCCGGACGTTGGATCCTTGCGGCTACCAACACCTTCACCGGACGTGTCACCGTCAACAATGGCGCCCTTGGTTTTCAGGTTCCCGATGCATGGGCACCGAGCATCCCCCTGACACTCACGGGCGGAACCCTCGAACTGAACGGCAAGAACCAGACGCTGGCTGAACTGGCCGGCGCTCCTGGCATCCGGCCTGCCTGTATCACGACCGATGCGGCGGCTGTGTTGACCGTTGCGCAGGATACGGACACCGTCTTTGAAGGGTCTTTGGCCGGTCCGCTTACGCTCGTCAAATCCGGCACCGGTACCCTTGCGCTCGGTTGTACCGCGAACACGTTTGGCGGCGACTACGCGGTCAGCAACGGCATTCTGGCCGCGACGGCGTCCGGTGCACTCGGTGTGGACAGTGGGCTCGATCTGGCCGGAGGCAAGCTTCATTTAGGGGCTTCCGATTCGATCCGGCGTCTCTTTTACGACGGTGTCCAGCAGCCGCGCGGCACCTACGGCTCAACCGCTTCCGATGCGCAACACAAGGACGATACGCGTTTCACCGGCACGCAGGTGCTGTCGGTCACTGAAAGCCCGCCGGTCGCCTTCACGTCGTATGTCTGGGACGCCGGCGCGGGTACGGACACCGCGCTCGCGACCGCCGCGAACTGGGTGGACGATATGCTGCCGCCCTTCGACGGCACGGCTCTCGCTGTCTTCGGTACGGACGGTACTGCGGCGACTGTGACAACGGCGACCAGCCTCTACGGCGTCTCTTTTGATCGCGACGCCAATTTCAACGTGGACGGTACTGCCGCGCTCACGCTGGGTCAGGGCGGTCTCGCCGCCGCAGACCATACGGCGTGGCGTCATTACACTGTGACCACGCCGCTCACACTAGGAGATTCACAGTCGTGGAATATCGGTGCCAATGTGATCGTCCAGCTCTCGGGTACAATCAGCGACACGCCCGGCGTGCCACCGATACTGACCAAGACCGGCGCGGGCACTTTGCAATTGAGTGGCGCAAACACCTTTGCCAGTCCGCTCTCGATCGAAAAAGGCCAGCTACGTATCACGAACGGTGACGCGCTCGGTAGCACGGCAGGCGCCACCACCGTGAGAGGGGATCTCGGCGGCAAGCTGTTGCTCTCCGGCACCTTCACGTCGGACGAGCCGCTGATCCTCGGCGGTGATCTCAACAACTTCGGTCTTTTACAGCTCGAGAACGGGAATGTCACCCTGGCCGGTCCCGTGACCATGGTCGCCCAGACCCGTGTCCAGACAGGTGGCGGCAAGACGCTGACCTTCACGGGCGGCATCACGGGCAACGGAAATGGGTTGCTGGTCGTCAATCCCGACGGCGGAACCATCGCGTTTGTCGACAAACCGATCCGCATTCCCGGGCAGAAACTCTATTTCGACCAGACGGGATTCTGCGTTATAGCCGTCACGAACAACCTGTGGGGCGAAACATTGGTCAGCGGCGGCACGTTGCGCTGCGACCTGCCGGATGTCCTGCCGCCCACAACGCTCATGCGAATCGGAGTCTACTATTCGACAAGCGGCACGCTCGACCTGAACGGCAATGACCAGACCGTCAGCAGGCTCACTTTGGGAACCTTTGATCCCGGACAACGCGCGATCAAGAGTGCCACGCCCGCGACCCTCACCGTTCACCAGAACGCGAGCGACGTCCTTGACGTACGCTTTGACGGCGCGGTGAGTCTGCTCAAGAGCGGCACCGGTACGCTGACGCTCACCAACGCATTCTCGACGACCTCGGGCGGCTTCAGCGTGACCAACGGCACGCTGGCCGTGTCGAATGCCGGTACGTTCGGCCCGAACTGCACAAACGTGACGGTTCTCGGCAACGGTACGCTGTCACTGGGCCATTCGACGGCGATCGCCAATAAGGCGGCGGTTGTGAGGATGCCGTCGGCCGATGTCTCGTCAGCCAAGATCGATCTGGCGGCTGGCGTGGACGTGCAGGTCGGCTGGCTCTTCTACGGTGATGAAAAGAAGCCCGCTGGCACGTACGGCGCATCCGGCAGCAATGCCCAGAACAAAGACGCAACGCACTTCACTGGCACGGGTAAGCTGACAGTGCTAGGTGACTGTTCGGGGACGCTGGTGATCCTGCGGTAACAGGAGAAACGAAAAGACGCAGGATTTAGTTTCTTGCCAATTTCTCGTACGCGGTTGATTTTTGGCGAAAAGAGCGCTACCCTGTAACCATTCAAGGTGGCTAAAAGGAGGAAAGATGATGAATAGAACAATCTGGTGTGATAACGGATTTCCCAAAGTGGGCATCCGTCCGATTATTGACGGCCGACGGCGCGGGGTGCGGGAGTCGTTGGAAACGCAAACCATGAACATGGCCAAAAGTGCGGCCAAGCTGATTTCCGAGAGCCTGACCTATCCCGACGGCTCGCCGGTGCAGTGCGTGATCGCGGATACCACGATCGGCGGTTGCGCCGAGGCCGCCGCTTGCGCGAACAAGTTCGAGCGTGAGAATGTGGGGGTCTCGCTGAGCGTCACGCCCTGCTGGTGCTACGGGACCGAGACGATGGACACGGCGCCCCACACGCCCAAGGCGGTCTGGGGCTTCAATGGCACCGAGCGCCCCGGCGCGGTCTATCTGGCTGCGATGCTCGCGGGTTATGCACAGCGCGGTTTCCCGGCTTACGGGATCTACGGGCGCGAGGTGCAGGACCGTACCGACACGTCGATCCCGGATGACGTGAGGGAGAAGCTGCTGCGCTTCGTCAAGGCCGGGCTGGCGGTGGCGATGATGCGCGGCAAGTCCTACCTTGCCGTGGGCACCTCGTCGATGGGTATCGCGGGCTCGTTCATCGATCCGGATCTCTTCCAGGATTATCTCGGCATCCGCGTTGAGAATGTTGACATGTGCGAGCTGGACCGGCGCGCCGTGGAGGGCATCTACGACAAGGCCGAGTACGAAAAAGCGCTGGCGTGGGCCAAGAAGTTCTGCAAAGAGGGCAAGGATATCAACAAGAAGCGACTCCAGAAATCGCGCGCCGCCAAGGACGCCGACTGGGAGTATGTCATCAAGATGACGCTGGCTCTGCGCGACCTGATGGTCGGCAACCCGGTGCTGGCGGAGATGGGTCTCGGCGAAGAGGCGGTGGGGCGTAATGCCATCGCGGCGGGCTTCCAGGGACAGCGCCAGTGGACTGACTACAAACCCAACGGCGACTTCTCCGAGGCGATCCTCAACAGCTCGTTCGACTGGAACGGCATCCGTGCGCCGTACATCGTGGCGACGGAAAACGACGCGCTCAACGGCATCTGCATGTTGCTGATGTATCTGTTGACCAACCGTGCCCAGATTTTCGCCGATGTACGTACCTTTTGGAGCGCGGACGCGGTCAAGCGTGTGACCGGCAAGCGCATGACCGGCCTTAACGCCAACGGGTTCATCCATCTGCTGAACTCTGGCGCGGCCTGTCTGGATGCCACCGGCAAGCAGCGTTTCAAGGGCAAGCCCACGATGAAGCCGTTCTGGGAGATCACAGCGAAAGAGGCGGAAGCGTGTCTCAAGGCGACGCGCTGGATGCCGGCCAATGTCGAGTACTTCCGCGGCGGCGGCTTCTCATCCAGCTTCCTCTCCGAGGGCGGCATGCCGATGACCATGACGCGCATCAGCCGCGTCAAGGGGCTCGGTCCGGTACTGCAGATCGCCGAGGGGTGGTCGACCACACTGCCGGCGGGTGTATCCGATACGCTCATGGCGCGTACCGATCCGACCTGGCCCTGCACATGGTTCGTGCCGCGTCTGACCGGCAAGGGTGCTTTCCGTGATGTTTACAGCGTGATGAACAACTGGAGTGCCAACCACGGTGCGATCAGTTACGGTCACATCGGCGCGGATCTGACCACGCTCGCGGCCATGTTGCGCATTCCGGTCGCGATGTCCAACGTGCCTGCGGAGCAGATTTTCCGCCCGCATGCCTGGGGCCTGTTCGGCGTGGACGATCCGATCGGCGCGGATTATCGCGCCTGCAAAAACTTCGGCCCGATCTACGGCTGACTCCGCGCGCAGCGCGGGTGCAGCCGATTTAGGAGTTGAGATTTTTTTATTTGAGCGTCCTTGTGCCTCTACGCGGTCTTGAGGATCGACGCCAGATCCTCGTCTGCCGTCTTAATCGGGGTGAGGCCGAATTTTTCGACCAGTACGTTGAGCACGGCGGGCGAGATGAAGGCGGGTAGCGTCGGCCCGATGCGGATATTCTTGATGCCGAGCGCCAGCAGGGTAAGCAGGATGCAGACCGCCTTTTGCTCATACCAGGAGAGGATCAGCGAGAGCGGCAGGTCGTTGACGCCGCAGTCGAAGACTTTCGCGAGCGCCACCGCAACCTTGATTGCGGAGTAGGCGTCGTTGCATTGGCCCATGTCCAGCAGGCGCGGGATACCGCTGATATCGCCCAACTGGCTCTGCAGGTGGTTGAAGCGGTACTTGCCGCACGCCAGTGTCAGGATCAGCGTGTCCTGCGGTGCTTTCTCGACGAACTCGGTGTAGTAGTCGCGTCCGAGCCTGGCACCGTCGCAGCCGCCCACCAAAAAGATGTGCTTGATCGTGCCGTCCTTGACCGCCTCGACCACCCTGTCGGCCACGGAGAGTACCGCATTGTGCGCGAAACCGGTCATCAGCGGTACGCCTCGGGTCTCGTCTTGCCAGCCGCCGAGGCGGATGGCGTGCTCGATCATGGCTGAGAAGTCCTTGTGGCCGCTGGCGTCCGCCGCGACATGCGTGACGCCCGGCCAGCCGACTTCGGCGGTGGTGCAAAGGTTCCCGGCGTAGGAGGGCTTGGGCGGCATCAGGCAGTTGGTGGTGTAGAGCACCACGCCCGGAAGGTCGGCGAACTCCTTCTGCTGATTCTGCCAGGCGGTGCCGAAATTGCCCTTGAGCTGCGGATGCTTCTTGAGTTCGGGATAGGCGTGCGCCGGCAGCATCTCGCCGTGGGTGTAAACGTTGACGCCCTTGCCGTCGGTCTGCTCCAGCAACATCTTGAGGTCGCGTAGGTCGTGGCCGGTGACAACGATGAACGGCCCCTTGTACTGTCCGGTCTCGACTTGGGTCGGCACCGGATTGCCGTACGCGCCGGTGTTGGCCGCGTCGAGCAGCTCCATACAGGCGAGGTTGATGGTGCCGAACTCCATAATCAGGCTGAGCCACTCTCCGACGCTGTGGTCGTCGCCGAGCGCCTTCATGCCCTTCTGGAACCAGGCGGAGACGGTCGGGTCGGTCTTGCCGAGCACGCGGGCGTGGGCGGCATAGGCGGCCATGCCGCGCAGGCCGAAGAGCAGTGTGGCGCGCAGCGAGACGACGTCAGGGTCGCCGTGGAAGAGGTTCTCCGGTGTGAAGGCTGCCGCGCCGCCCGCTATGGCGATCGCCGCGCAGATGCGGTCGCGCATGGCCGTCAGGGCGGCAGGGTCGAAGTTCACGTTGGTGACGGTCATGAAGAGCGCATCCATAAAGAGCGCCTCGCATGCCGGGCAGGCGGGCTTGCCGTCCAAGGCACGCGCCAGAGTCACGAGCCCGGCCGTGATCTCATCCTGCAGGTTGGCGGCTTCGGGGTTTTTGCCGCAGACGCCCATGCGGGTACAGCCCTTGCCGCCCGCGGTTTGCTCGCATTGGAAACAGAACATATCGTTCATGGTGTACTCCTTGAGGGTGTGTAAGATTTTTTTTGGTTGCGCTTCACCGAGCGCACGACGCTCTCCAGCGTGGCGGATTTCAGCAGGGCGATCAGCCGCTCGTTCTCCTTGGCCATCAACTTGCCCAAGACGCAGCCTTCGCCGTTACAGATTTCCCGCTTCAGCAGACAGCCGGTGTATGCGGGGGAACCCCCCGCCGCCACGTAGATATCCAGCAGCGTGATCTCATCGGCCGGACGCGCCAGTTGTGCGCCACCGGCCGGACCGCGCTCGGTCTCCAAGATGTTGGCCCGCACCAGTTGTTGCGCCACCTTTGCAAAGTGGTGCGCGGAAAAACCGAGACGTTTTGAAATTTCCCGCGCCGATAGCTTCTGGCCGGGTTGGTCCGCCAAAATCACGCGGGTGTGCGGCGCAATCGACATCGCTTCCGCAATGTTCAACAGACCAAGCATGGTGAAAATCCCTTTCTCTCGCCAACTCGTCATAAAGGTACCAAATTACCGAATAGCCGTCAATTATCCCCAGAAAAATTTTTTGTGGTAAACGTTTGCTGCTTGGCGAGCGTTTAATAGAGCAAAGGAGATGCCATGACGATCATTGAACCGCACATCCACATGCTATCGCGTACTACGGACGAGTATCAGGCCATGTACCGGGCTGGCATCCGCGCCTGCGTGGAGCCCTCGTTCTGGCTGGGCACGAACCGCCGTTACGCAGGGTCGTTCTTCGACTACTTCCGGCTGATTTTGGAGTTCGAGACCGTGCGCGCGGCGCGTTTCGGTATCGACCACTTCTGCGCGATCGCCATGAACCCCAAGGAGGCTGATGACCGCGGTCTGGCCGACGAGGTGATCGACGGCCTGGACGAATATCTCGACCATCCGCGCTGCGTGGCCATGGGTGAGGTCGGGCTCAACCTCAATACACCCAATGAGGAGTACGCGATGATCCGCCAGCTCCGCATGGCCGAGGAGCGTAAAATGCCGGTGATCCTGCACACGCCGCACGTGGACAAGCTGCGCGGCACGTTGCGCATTCTGGAGATCATCAAGGCTGAAGGGTTCACGGTCGAGCGTATCGACGTTGACCACAACACCGAAGAGACGATCAAGCACACGCTGGACTCGGGGTGTTACGCCGGCATGACTGTTTATCCGTATTCCAAGCTCACCCCGCAGCGCGTTTCGGCCATGGTCAAGCAGTACGGCCATGAGCGCGTGATCGTCAACGGTTCGGCCGACTGGGGCGTTTCCGACCCGCTTTCGCTCATCAAGGTGGTGGCGTACATGCGCGGCGACGGCCACAGCGATGAGGTGATTCGCGATTTGGTCTTCAATACGGCCATGCGTTTTTACAGCGCCTCGCCCAACTGGAACCCCAATCTGGACATCCAGCCGCTTGATCCCAGCACCTATCAGCGGTAAAACGCCGAACGCTGAACGCCCAACGAAGGATGGAACTTGAAACCAGAAACCAGAAACCAAATGAAACGGGACGCATTCCCGTTTCGCAATTGGCGCGAAGCTACGGTTGACTAGGGGGGTGGCGTTGGTTTAATATGTTCCAATCTTCTCTAATTGCAGGAGTGTTTTTTAACCGCATGAATAAGGGAGCAGTCCCCATGATGGAGCAAGCAGGATTGATTCGGGCGAGTGTGTGTGTCGTGGCCGCTGTCTGGATGACGGCCGTCCATGCGCAGGAAGAGGCTCAGCCAGCCGTGGCCGACGGGCAGGCTCCAGCCGCTGTGCAGCAGGAGGAATCCGCAAAAACTTTCATGCCGATGGTGCGTCTGGTTCAAGTTCGCGGTAAGTGCGAGGTGCTGAATCCTGACGTGGGCTCGTACGAGTCGGCCGTCGAAAACAAGGTGTACCCGCTGGGAACGCGTTTCCGTACCGGTCCGGACAGCTTGGCGACTTTGGTGTTTTCGCGGCAAGAGAGCGCGCAACTCGCCAGCAGTACGGAGGTTTGCGTAGAAGCGCCTGACAAGCAGTCGGACAGCCGCGTGTTGCGGTTGATTGCCGGGACCGTCAAAACCAGTCTGCGTGAAAATCTGCCCGAGGGTAGTTTCAGCATCTGCACGCCCAACGCTGTCAGCAAAAATGTTGAGGGCCGTGGTGAATACACGCTGTTCACCGATGCGGTAACGGAGACCCTGCAAATTGCCACCATCACGGGGGCGGCACGCATTGAGGGGCCCCAGTACCACATCCCCGCGTTGCGTGCGGCTAACACCGTCAACATCCAAACTTCCGTCGACCGCTCATTCAGCCGGTTGACCAGTGTGTCGGGCGATTTTGTGATTATTCTGAATAAAGGCGAGGAGGAGCCGGTTAATTACGGCATGTCGCCCAAGGCGGTTGTCAAAATCTGGCGCGAGAACGCGCCGGTGGGTGGGCGCCCGGTGATCGCTGCGCTCGTGATCAGCCCTACGGGTATCGCCAAGCACCGCTTCGCGTATGCCGAAGGACGTTCGGGAGTCGCGACTGGCGAACTCGTCCAGCCGGGCGCGGAAGAGGATGAGGATCTGCCGGTTCTGCTTTCGAAAGACAGCGAGAAAGAGAAAAAGGAAGAAGAGGCGGAGAAGAACGAGGCCAGCACCGAACAATAACTGACTCAGAAAAGGTTCTCGGAAAAACCGGCGGCCTGCGCAGCCTCCGGTTTTTCGCGTCAAAAGAGTGTTTGCGCGAGTGTTAATTCTTTTGGACTATTAGCTGTGTTTATTTACCACTTTAACCGACTCATCCGTAACCGCATCCTGTGGGGATTCTTTGCCATCATTATCGCAATAGCATTCGTGGCGGTTGATTCGTGTTTTCAGAGCCCACAGGACGCGCAGTCCGCCGGAATGATCAATGGCAAAAGAATTCCGTATGACCAGTTCGAACAGACGGTCCGGGCGATTCGTGGATTTGGGCGTGACCGTGACAACGAAACCCCCGTGAGCGTCGTGGACCGCCGCGCGTGGGAGCAGATCGCAGCCCGGCAGACCGCTGAGAAAAACGGCATGGGCGCAGTTGACGATGAGATCCGTAGCGTATTGCGCGAAGTGCCCGGTTTCCAAGGGCCTAATGGGTTCGACATCAACCGTTACCGCATGATGCTCGCCGAACAAGGCCTCACGCCCGCAATGCACGAAAGCCTGGTCGCGCATCAGCTCGCGCTGATGAAAAGTGCCGCGCTCGTGGATTCGGCCTCTTGGGTCTCCCCGATGGAACTGAACGATGAACTCGCCGCCATGACGGACCGCTTCACGGTGCAGACAGTCACGATCAGTAACCGCTTTGCCCAGACAGAGATGCGCCTCAGCGAAGAGGACCTGCGCAAGTTCTACGAGGAGAACAAGGACTCGTTCGCCCTCCCCGACCGCGTTGCCGTGCGTTACATCGCGATTCCGGTCTCGAACTATCTGGCGCATGTCTCGGTGCCCGAGGATGACCTGCTGGAGTATTACGATAGCCATGCGGACACCTACACCCGCACAACTACCAACAACACGACGGAACCGATCCCTTTCGCCGAGGTGCGTGACAAGATCTTGGCTGAGCTCCAGCTCGAAGAGGCCCGCTATTGCGCCTCCACGGCAGTCACCTTCACGATCTATGGCAAACTCGCTGATGCCGGCGACAACGCGATGGAGGTCGCGGCGAAGCAGGCCAAGGTCACGCTCAAGACCTCGCCGCTCTTCGCGGCCGACGAAACCCTGTACTGGGCTGAAAACAGCAAGGAATTCGCAGACGCCGCTTTTGAACTGGAGCCCGACCGTTCGGACTCGCGCTTTGGCATCGTCAAGGGTGACCAGTTCATCTATGTCATTGAGCGCAAGGATTTTTCAGCCGCTCACACGCCGGCATATGAAGACGTCCTCAACGATCTGCGGCCGCGCGCACAGGCCAAAGCCCGCAGTGATGCTTTCCAGGATTACGTGAAAGAGCTGCGCACGGAGTTGAGCACCCTGATGGAACAGGGCAAGAGCTTCGCTGACGCGGCCAAAGCCAAGACGCTTAACGTTTCCACCTCACTCACCTACTCGGTGAACGAGGTTCAGAACCAGAGCTTCCCCAACAGTTTCTCGATTGCCTATGGTGCCATGTCCCTCCAGAAGGGCGAACTGTCAGAGGCCATCCCGACATCGACCACGCAGTCGTTGCTGGTTTATGTGCAGGAGCGTCAGCCGGGCGATGCACTGGCCGCCGAGATGATGCGTGCTCAGGTGCGCGCGGGCATCGCGCGCCGCCGCTCGAGTAATCTCTTCTCGGACTGGTTGACGTGGAATCTCGCGCAACAGGATTTCAATCCGGCCCGCCCACTCAGTGACGGCGACGGCGATGACGACGAGGACGACGGAGCCTTCACGGATCCAGATGCGCCTGCGGAGAAAGAATAGGACGCGAGCGCAAAAACAGGTGTCTCGCGTCTCTCGTCGGCAGTGCCGGCGCGGCTCGCGGGGACGCTCGCCCTCCCGTCCTATGATCGGGCTCGCGGAGCACTGGGAGGGACGAGCGTCTGCTCGTCCGGCGACGTGAACGCCGCCCACAGAACTGGACGCGAAAAATTTGGAGTGCGGCGGCAAGCGGTATTCCGCGCGACGCCGCTTTTTAGCGCAGCCGGTCCAGCCGCAACCGCTCGCGGTTGTCGAACAGGCGGCGTGCGCAGAGTTGCACCGTCAATAGGCTGCCGAACCCCGCGCCGGTCGCGATCAGGTACATGATCATCATCTGATAGCGCACCGCCGCAAGGGGATCGCTGCCCGATAGAATCTGGCCGGTCATCATGCCCGGCAGACTCACGATGCCACAGACCGCCAGCGAGTTGATGATCGGCGTCATGGCGGTGCGCACGCTTTCGCGCCGCAGGTCGGCTACCGCCTCGGATGCAGACTGGCCCAGCGCCAGCCGGTTTTCGATCACGGCGCGTTGCTTCCAGGCATTCTGCGTCAACGTGTCCATCCCCAAGGCGATGCCGGTCATGGTGTTGCCGAGAATCATGCCGAGCAGCGGGATCGCATATTGCGGCGACCACCAAGGCCGGACGCCCACCAGCGCCACCAACGCGAACACGGTCACGGTGAAACCGGCGGTGAACAATCCCAGCGCGGCCAGTCCGACCGTCCAGCCCGCCACGAAGCGCCGGTGCTGCCGCCGTGTAACCTCCCAAGTGCCGGCCGCCAGCATCACCATCGAAAAACAGAAGGTCCAAAGCGGACGCGCATTTTGGAACACGCCTTTTAGGACCACACCTACCAGCGCAAGCTGTATGAAAGTCCGCACTGCACCGATCATCAACGCGCGGCTCAGCCCCAGACGCTGCCAGGCGAAGAACACGGCCAGTGCGGTCAGTGGCAATGCGGCCAGCAAGATATCGCTCCACGACAGCGCGATCACATCCATGTATCCACCTCTTTCCACACACCGCCCGCCGCCATGCGGTAACCGCGCGACGCCACGCGCGTGAGCTGCTCGGGGTCATGCGTCACCCAGAGTGCCATCATACCGGTTGCGCAACGGCCCGCGACCAGTGCTTCAAGCGCCCGCGTGTGCGCCGCATCAAGATGTGCCGTAGGCTCGTCCAGCAGCAATACCGCCGGTTGATTCATCAGCGAGCGCAACAGGCCGAGCCGCTGTTTCTCGCCACTGGAGAGACGCGCCACCGGCCATCCGAGTACCCCGGGCTCAAGTCCTAACGCACGCAAATCAGCATCTTCAGGAGCGTGAGAAAAGTGTTCGTCCACGCCGTCAAACCACCACTGGCTCTCGGCGGGTACGTACGCCACGCGCCGCCGCCAATGGTTGGCGGGAATCGTGGCCGGCGCAACTCCTTGTAGCGCGATGGTTCCCTCCCAAGGATCCATATCAGCCAAAGCACGCAACAGGCGCGTCTTGCCACAGCCGGACGGACCGCTCACGCCGACGATCTCGCCTTCGCGCATCGCAAACGTCACCGGCCCGAAACCGCCATACGATAGATCTTTTACCTCGAACGCTGTCACACCACTTTCCCTTCACCCTTGGCCTTGAAGTGTATCACCCGGCGGGTGAACGCTCAACTGCTCTTATTGCGACCACGCAGTGGCTCGCAATCTTGAGAGTAAAAGCGCTGCTCGGCTTTTCGCCGCGAAGCGATGGAGTAGGGCGGGGCGTCTCGAACCGCCCCGCCGCACTTTGTCCCGCGCAAGTCCAATCACCCGTCTCGCGCAGCGCTGGGAGGGACGAGCGTCTGCTCGTCCTTTGCTCTATTCTTTTCAGCATTGCGCAAGTCTGGCAAATGGATCCAGTGCGGCGGCAAGCGGTATTCCGCGCGACACCGCTTTTTGAGCATGAGTGTGGTGGCAGGACGGCGCGCAAAAGCGGTGCCGCGACCCGCGCACAGCGCGGTTCTTGTCACCGCATTCCAAAGGGTGCGCTTGAAAATAACGTCAAAGCCCCGAAGGGGCGGTTTCACCCTAGCCCAGGGCAAGCGAAGGCGCAGCCCTGGGTCGCGACGCCAACAGTCGCGTGGCCTGAAGGGCCACCTCAAAGAAACGACCGACAGCGGATTTAAAAGACATCCAATGCCCCCCTCCAGGGTCACATATTCGAATATGTGACCCTCTGCCCGCCGCCCTTTTCACCAGCAACACATTGTCTTCGCACATCCCTGTCAATAACCGACTACCGCGCTCCGCCCGTTAAACATTGACCATTCGGCGGCTGTATCGGTATGCTGGACAGTTAATTCAACACGTTGTGAAAAGGTTGGTTTGGGCATGCATGAGACAGTAAATAGGTGTGAAGAGATTTTAGCGGAGTGGCTGAGACAAGCGTTTCAGGCCGCGTTCGGTGAAGTGCAGGATTGGTCTGGCATCCGCGTTCAGCCTGCGACCGATGCGCGTTTCGGCGATTTCCAATGCAACGACGCCATGCAGGCGGCGAAGACGCTGCGCCGTCCGCCGCGCGCCGTGGCTGAGGCGGTGCTCGCCGCCCTGCCGTTGCCGCCGATGTTGACGCGCGCTGAAATCGCCGGCCCCGGTTTCATCAACCTGACGGTCGCGCCGGAATGGCTGGCCGAGCAGGTCGCCGTGCTCTCTGCCGCGCCGCGCTTCGGTATCCCGGACGCTGGACAGGGGCGCACCGTGGTCATCGATTACTCCAGCCCCAACGTGGCTAAGCCGATGCATATCGGTCATATCCGCTCGACCGTGATCGGCAATGCGCTCGACCGTCTCCACCGTGCTCTCGGTTACCGCGTGATCGCCGACAACCATCTGGGCGACTGGGGGACGCAGTTCGGCCTGTTGATTCAGGGCTACCGCACTTTCTTGACCGAGGCCGAACGCGAGGCCTTGACTATCGAAGCGCTTGAGCGCGTCTACGTGCAGAGCTACAACCGCTCCAAAGAGGATCCCGCCTGGCTTGAGAGCTGTAAGTCCGAGTTGGTTAAGTTGCAGCAGGGCGATGCAGAAAACCGCGCGATCTGGGAGCGCTTCATCGCCATCAGCCGCCGCGAGTTTGATCGCGTCTACGGACGGCTGGATGTGGCATTCGATCTCACGCGCGGCGAAAGCTACTACAACGACATGCTGCCCGAAACCATCCAAGTGTTGCAGGACAAGGGTCTAGCCGTCGAAAGCGAAGGCGCGTTGGTGGTGAATCTGGAAGACGAAGGCATGCCGGTCTGCATCGTGCGTAAAAGCGACGGCGGCTTTAACTATGCCGCCACCGACATCGCTACGGTGCGCAGCCGCGTCGCCGAGTTCGATCCCGACCGCATTATCTACGTCACCGACGAACGGCAGCAGCTTCATTTCAGACAGTTCTTTGCGGTGTGCGCCAAGTTGGGCTATACCACGCATCTTGAACATGTTTGGTTCGGCCTCATGCGCCTGCCCGAAGGCACTTTCTCCACGCGCCAAGGCAACGTCATCAAGCTGGAGTCGCTACTGGACGAGGCGGAGCGCCGTGCGCTGGAGATCATCAAAGCCTCGAACAGCGAGATGCCGGAAGACGAGCAGAGGGAACTGGCCGTAGCGATTGGCATCGGTGCCATCAAGTACACCGACCTCTCGCATGATCCCCAGACCATGATCGTCTTCACGTGGGAGAAGGCCCTTGCGCTGGAAGGCAACTCGGGGCCTTATCTCCAATATGCTTACGCGCGCGTTTGCAGTCTGCTGGACAAGTATGCCGAACAGGTGCCGGATCGCGACCCGCTCACCAACGCTCTGTTGCTGGACGAGCCGGTAGAAAAGGCGTTGGCGCTCCAGCTTATGCGCTTCCCGGCCACCGTGCTACGCGCCGCTGAAGTCTGCAAGCCCAGCGTACTGGCCGATTATCTCTTCAGTCTCTCGCAAACCTACAGCAGCTTCTATC
>Ga0208824_1001099_pt1 | contig 25513 bp, 31 predicted proteins | sample AD_JPNTR3_MetaG_FD_184447 | JGI IMG/M metagenome (GOLD analysis project Ga0208824, IMG submission 184447) | Active sludge microbial communities of municipal wastewater-treating anaerobic digesters from Japan - AD_JPNTR3_MetaG (SPAdes) (version 2) | ecosystem: Engineered > Bioreactor > Anaerobic...
GGAGTACTACAACGGGAACTACAAGGGGCAATGGTGGAATATTGACGGAGATAAAAAGTATGAATGGAAATTGGGCGCGGCAAATGCAATGATTTTATCTGCGACTGATCTTAACATGCAGAATCGTAATATTAGTAGCGCGAACGACCTTGTGGCCAATGGAGCTGTTTTCGCGAAGAACAGACATTACGCATGGAATGGCTCCTCCTGGGAGGGAGGAGTCAGTTCGGGTGGCTATTATAAAGTGGTGACGAATCTTCGATGGAATGGAACTACCTTGCAACATAAGTACCGGACGCACAAAGTAGTAAACGGAATTGTTGTGGCGCTTGTAGCAGAAAGTGATTGGGAGAACGTACCATGAGAAAACTAATCTTACTACTACCCTTGATCGTGATCCTGCCATCGCATCCCCAGGATGAGATGTATATCAGGGTCTATGCCAACACGACGATGACTGATGGCGGAAAAGCCTACGTTGTGTTGGAGGAGGATTTCAACGAGTTTGTGCGGTTGATGAAAGAGGCTCAAGCTCAATTGGCGGCCAAACAACAAGAGATTGATGATTTGATTCGTCAACGGCAGGCGTTGGTGGAGGCTCGGGACCGGGATCAGGCGACGAAGAAATTATTAGTTTCCGAGAATGTAGCGGCAGCCGCAGAGAGAGCCGGGGCGACGGTGTCTGTGGATAGTTTCGATCCCCAGGAACGCCAGTTGGTAGAGGACGCGGTCAGGGCGGTGATAACCAAGCGACTACCTACACCAACACCAACTCCGGCGGTGATCGCCAAATCCACGGCTACGCCAACTATTGTGGTGAGGCCCACGGAAACACCCAGGCCTTCCGCTACGCCGGTGTATACACCGACGCCAACAATGACACCGACCAAATTAGCAGTGAAAGGGTAAAAATGATGTTGGAAACCGTTCTATTTTGTGTCGCCCTGGCCAGTACCGAGATTGAGACGCCGGTAGCGGTTCCCCTGGTGGAATCCGTTACGGAGACTGTGACTGTGGAAAAAGCTCAATATGAAAGCCTGGTCAAGGAAAACAAGACCATGAAACAAGAGATTCAACGCCTTCAGCAGAAGCGGAACCAGCTGTTGGCCGAGAACGACGCCCTGGCCTCCGAGGTAGCGGTTTGGAAACAGAGGCTGTCGCGGGTGCTTCGGTGCGCCACGATCCAGGAGGCCATTGAGGAATTGAGGGCGGTATTGGGAGGGCAGGAGGCAGGAGTATCTCAGGCTCCGCCCGAGCAACGTTGATTTTTTTTCTGGATCCAAATTACAGCAGGTGAAATATGCCGGTAGCTCCAATCAACGGAAAGCAAGAGGCAATCGACAACCTCAAGGAGGATGTGCGCGAAATCTTCAGCCGGATACATAAGATTGAGGTGGAGGGCTGCGCGCACGGAAAACACGTTGCCATGCAAGTGACCGAACTCAAAGAAGAAATAAAAAAAAGTAAGAACTTACTTTGGATTATCCTCCTCGTGTTGGCGGCCACCCAAGGGCCGCAGGTTGGGGACCTGCTGGCCGTAGTGAAAGCCCAGCAGGCGGCCATCGAGGCGTTGCAATTGGAAGTGCAGAGTTTGAAGGCGAGAGTAAGTAAACTGGAAGGAGGGAGGGGGCAATGAAGCAATGGGCATTTTATATATTTTGCTTAATCAGTCTAATGCTGACCATGGAAGTCAAGTATCATGGCCTTCCACATTCCGGTTATGCGCAATTGGTCGAATGGACGTTTGAACAGAATAATCAAAAACTGAATGAATCGTTTCTGGCACGGGCTTCGATATGGGATGATTTTTTGGGATGGTTTCATTTGGACATACGTAATTATGCCACGGGATTTGTTTTTCACGCGGTGTTGTCTCTCTTGGCATTAGGCTGTCTAATATCGATTCTGTGGCGTGATTTGGAAATCAAAAATCCGTTGCTGATCATATTAGGTATCGCGGCATTAACGTTCGCAGATGACCGTATATTACCGTGCACGTATGTGAGCCCAGTTATGGCTTTGACGGGGACACCAGCAGCGGTGGCGCACGCGTTGGGATTCGTTGTGATTCTATTTATTTTGAGAAAAAAATATTACGTGGCGGCGATAGTGTTTACCATGGCGTGTGCATTCAATCCACGGGGAACATTTGTACTTGGTTTGGTACTGGCGGTTTGTATTCTGTACGGCTCGCGGCGGTCCTGGCCGGCGCTTCTGATACCTATGATCTGGGGAATCGTACAATATGTTCGGATGGATACGGGAGAACCGCTGACTCTGATTGATCAGATTATCCAACGTGATGGACTTGAATCATCGGTCCCATTAATTAAAATCTGGCCATTATTGACATTTTTATTGATATTTCCGTTGTTTGCGGCGTTGAACAAGGATACTCCCAATAGGTTCCACTGGATAGGCATAGTAGTGGAATTTGTGAGCCTAGGCGTGTTAGTAGGCGGTTGGATTTATCAGGCATGGCTGTATCCGTATTGGCCAGTGCCGGCGGTTTGGTTACTGTCGCCAATACGTGGAATGAGTTATTTGGTGTTGTTCGTTCATTTGGTACTTATCTGTTGGATCAACAAAAATGTACCGGCGGTGCGGCGTGAGTTGGTTCTTGGCGTGCTGGCGCTTACGTATCTGGTTGGTGTAGGATATCCATGGGCCTGGGTTGTTGCGGGCCTGGCGGCTCTGGTGGCGTACGTACCAATTACGCCATTGGTAGCGGCGGCGTTGTGTATAGGGTTGTTGACTATACAATTGATGCGTATGGAAAAGGGACCGCAGATTTATTCTGTGACAGTATGGGATCAAGCCCATGATTGGACAAATCCAAAATTAAACAATGAAAAGGGAAAATGATATGTTGCAGTAAATTATATTGATGAATAATTGATTGATCGGTTGGTCTTTGGAAAACGGAAAATGTCCATCAATGGAATAATTGAAAATGGATATGAGAAAAAAAGAAACTGATGAAAAAGAATTTCAAGAGAAACAATATGGAAATTCTGGCGGTAAATTTATTCATCAATGTCCCTTTGGTAATGGTGATTCATACCGACAAGGCATTCGTTGGATTCAAGAAACTATGGACCGTCTGTCGTATATTGAAAATTGTATCGGGGAAATCAAGAAAAATGGAATAAATACAGCTAGCCGTATTGAGGAGGTGAGGCAGGAAATAAAATTCTGGTCACGTATTGTTTCACTGGCGGTAGGTATACCAGCCGTTATTGTTGCGATTTTGAAAATAATTTCAGAATTTCAGGTTCATGTACCAAAATAAATAATCATTTTTGAAAGGTGGAACATGAAACAATTTCCGAACGATCCTATAATTACAAAATCAATGATTGAGATGGCATTGATACTGCTGATTTGTATAGTGATTTTAACATTGGTAAGCTGAGTCAAATAAATTTTTGACCCATATTTTACACACGAAAGGCTGTTACTATCATGAACGACAATATCAACAAATCAAACAAGGATGACAAGAGCGGAATCAGTGCGCAGAATATGCGCCTCAGGGTTTACTATCCATCAGAGGGTTCGCCGGCATTTTCACTTAGCCGTGACGATTTGATAAAAATCGGCAAGGGCGCATTGATTGTGATTGGTGGAGCAGCATTAACTGCTTTGGCTGATTGGCTCCAAGTATTTTCCGACAATGTTGATTTTGGAGCATGGGAGGCGATCAGTGTCGCTATATTTTCTACACTGATCAATCTGATTCGCAAATTTGTATACGACACCCGGTCATAATATTTAATGAATTAATGAATCCACGGGCGGATTCTCTCCTTGCATTGAGTCCGCACGGATACATTTTTTCCGTGCGGACATTTTTTATTCATCATCATCATCTCCAAAAATACGATTGATCATCATTGTGAAGATGAAAGCAAATATGATGCTGAATATGAGAATGATAAACAATTCTTTCATATGAAATTTTTTCAATTTTCCTTGTGATGAATTTCACGTATGATTACTGATGGAGGGTTGCTAAAAGCCCAAATAAAACATATTAACCAGCCAAGCAATGTCCATCCAAAAAATAGGTTGGTCAGGAATATAGCGGCCTGATTATGATGATGACGGGCATTCGCGATGACAAAAGGTAACAAGTACAATATCAAAAAAATAAACAGTGTAATTAGTGATACAATGATTTGAGCCGCATCGTTTTCGTTCATTGGATTTCCTCCACACGGGATACGTTTCCCTTTTTTTCAACAAGGAAAATTTTGTCCGCTGATCCGATCAACTCGGGTATATGACTGATCATAATGATTTGAATGCCGAGTTGTTTGCTGATCTGGGCAATCATTTCTGCGCCCAGAGCCGGGTAATCTTCTCCTTTCAACCATTTCAGAGGCTCATCAAGAATCAATGTTGAACGGGTTTTATGCTTTTTGATTGACCAAAGGGCTAGCTGAAGCGCGAAGGCGGCTACGTCCACTGCTCCGCCACCAGAACCAGCCATAGGATCAATTTTTTCCCCATCCCTAATAAACGATATGTCAGCATCCATTTTGCCACGCCTTTGAACAAATTCCACACAAAGCTGATAGGGATCGGGAAATACAGCCCGCATTGCTTTTGATACCATTGATGAGAGATGAGTTTGAAAATCCCTTTGAAATTGTGACGCAACATTCCGTACCAGTTCACGGGCCTGGAGAGTATATTCCAATTCCTGTTTTGTGTATTCCAATTCCTGCTCCGCAGCCTTTAGTTGACTGCGGAGCAGATCCCTTTGATTGAAATATTTCTGAAGAGTTTCATTCATTGAGTTTTTTCTCCAAAGCGCGGAACCGGGTTTCAAACCGTTTAATCATCGAATTTAATTTTGTTTCAGTTTGTTGAACCTCCTTTTCCATTTGTTTCAGAACGTTCTGAGCCATATCCCCTTCTGGCTTGAATCCAAAATCTTTTTCAATTGTGTCTAATATCTGACCGAGGCGCCCTTGACTGAATGCTAGATCATTCCGGAATTGTTCCATTTTTTGTTTTATTTCTGTCAATTGTTGAATCAGATTTTTTCCATTCATTTTTCACCTCGAACCATTTGGAACATCCTGATGTAGAGCACTGCGCCCGCAAACATCCGTCCATACCTAGTTGATATCGAATTTTCCCATGTTTACAAATGAGACAATCTATTTTTCCATTAGTCTTTCCATCGCGGCGTATCTGCTCGATGATCAGTTCCCGTGATTCCCGGATCATGTCAATAAGATGTCGAGTGCGGGTCATTTTCCGTTATTGCCTCCAATATTTTCTCCGCCACACGTTTGTCATATTGGTTTTTGAATTTTTTGCTAGACATATATTTTTTGAGCATTTCAAAAAAATCATATTCGTGGACGGTAGCGTTCATTGTGGCTTCCAGAAACTCGTTAAATGTATCCAACACTCGAACGACTTGGGAATCATCTGGGTTGTGAAATACATCCTCGGCAGGTTTGATTGGTATGTCGATGCTCTCGATATGGTTGGTTTTTTTGTACCAAAACCATATTTTAGGTTGATAATCATATTGATCGAACGTTTGACGCGTGAAACTACCCGGGCAAATCACCTTCCTCCCTTCCCTTTCAAAATAAACAGGCATATGATTGTCTCCTGCGACGATCAGATCCATGCCTGGATATTTATCCAGGAGTTGATTTGCATCAATATAATCACAGCCCGGAAAGGGAGGCCTGTCTGGTTCAAATACGTATTCATGAATTAACAAAACCTCTTTGTATCCATTTTGGAGAGTCATTTTTCCCTTGATTTCAATTGATTCAAAATCTTTTGGCTCTGATCCAAAAGGTAATAAGGTCAACAAAACGTCTCCTCCACATTCAACAATACGGGTAGGTTTGGTAGCGACACTAATGATGGACCGGTTCCAATGATTCAGAAAATGTTCCAAAATAGATAATCCTGATTTGAGATACAAATTCAAATTATGAAATGGCAAATCATGATTTCCAGGGATAATAACAGAATAAATGGGGAAACATTCAAAAATCAAATTGAGCAAATAAAAGGAGGGTTTGTGAGAATGGAAAATATCCCCAGGAAATAGAATCAAAGGGTTGTTATGATATGATTGAATATTTTTCAACCAGGCTAGTTTTTCGCATGACGTTTCAATGAAATTATCCTTGCGACAAAAGGGCGTATTTTCCCGCAAGTGTAGATCACCAACCAGGATCAAATCGGGATGTTTCATAGTCATATTTTTTTTGAATTCATTCCACATAATGGACATACCTCCGGCATTAGGGTTTTGAATTTATTTTCCTCTTTTTTCAAGAGTTGTTTTGTATTTTGAATTTTTTTCTGTATTTTTTCCACTTCGGATGTCAATTCAATTAAATGATCCTGATTTTTGATTTGGGTTTCAAACACTTCTGCTGTCTGATCTATTTGTTTCAAATCATCGGATAAATTGATCAACTGTTTCAACGTGTCTATACGTTTTTGTATGGATTGTATTTCATTCAATAGAGATTTGAGTTGATTTATTTTTTTCTTTTGTTCATTCAACCAGATCTGTTTCTTTTCTATTTTTTCATCTAGGCGGATCAATTCATCCAACCCCTCATATTTATCTAGTTGCGCGTGAATTGATCCAATTTGCCTTTCCAAACCATTGATTGTGTTCCGTTCTTTAAATTCAACTTTATTCAAATGAGATATTGTTTGATCAATCACGTCCAGGCCAATAATGTCGTTCAGATACCGGCCTGCTTCTGCTGAACTTTTGGAAATTAGAAATGGCGGATCCAATTGAGAGGAAAAATTGATTGCTTCCAAATTGATAATTTCTTGTATATTTTTGGGCACCGATTGACCCAAGGCATCATATATCTGATTTATTTGATCATCGATTTTTGTCCATTCATACCGGTTACAAGTATTGGAGCGGATACGTTTGATACAGTGGCCTTCATTGAATACTAATTCCACAGAGGTTTCATCTCCCTTTCCGCTCCAGTGAGAGCGGAAATCATCTCCGAGGGGATGATTAAACGTTACCCAATACAGAGCCCGGTAAATAGCCGTTTTTCCTGAATCTGATTTTCCTATGATTACATTCACACCAGGAGACAGATTCAGTTCTGTGTTTTTGTGAGATTGAAAATTTTGAATAACAATCCGGTTAATCATAATTTTTTTTCAAAAAAATACCGGGAGCCGCCGATTTGGAGAATGGGAGGTTTATTGCGGCTCCCGGCAAGTGGGGAATGCGGGTCACCCTGATGGCTACAGGTGACCTTCTCTGATATATTATAGTTGATTTTCATTAATTTTTTCCACATTTAATTTTTTCCACATATAATTTCATCAAATCTTCGAACATATCCCACGTCATTGCTACAATAGGTTTTTGATGCGTTTGACGCAGAAAAAGGAAATCAACATTTTTGATCCATTTATACAACATGCGGAATCCACTACCATTTTTTGATTTTTTACATTCAGCCTTAAGTATGTTTCCAATACGTATATCACCATGCACTTCCCGTCCAGCTTGAGCGGCTAGATAGGTCCGCCCCGCGTCAAGTCCGAGTTCACGTAATTTTTTTACAGTCCAATTTTCAAATTCATCACCTATGCGTTTGCTCTTGCTAGTCACGGATATTATTTCCCCTGTATATTCATTCAATATTTAATGCCTTGCTGATTTTTTCCCAATAGGGTATTGTCGCCTTTTTTTTCCATCCATTTGGACCGCCATTGTGAACACGGGCAATACGTTCCCAATTTCCTTCCATCAATGCTTTGCTAGCCCAGCGGTTCATATAGGCCCAAACAATGATTTTGGAATACACCCAATTATTACAGTGTTTCCAACTGTGTTGGATAGTTACTCTCGTTTGACTGTCCAGCCACTCGGCTGCTTCTTTCCAATATGGTTCAGAAATTTGAAGTGGTCCAATCCTCGTTCCGTTGTCGCCCGGTGGAACATTCGTTTTTTTGCCTGATGCTTCCACCTTATTCATCGCTTCCAACAACTTCTCAAATGTAATCATTTTGATTCTCCTATTTTGATTCATTGATATTTTGGTTTGCGGTTTGATTTGATAGAATCCTCAATACGGTCCCATATTTTTTTCACTAGATTCCGGATGTATTCCTCCTTGTTATCCGCTTCGATGGTTTTAATCACTTTTGGAATGGATCCAGTAAATGCTCCATCCGTGATGATTCCTTTGTTCTCCTTCCACGTTTCAGTTTCAATCAAATACTCTATACAGCTGCGCAAATCGTCAATGCCGTAATCATATAATATGGGGAATTCGACCTCACGTAATTTGCCGGTTAATTTGTTTTTTGTGATTTTGGCCCGTACCTGTACGCCTATGGGCAAATCAGATTTTTTGATTTTGCGTTTCACTGCTAACCAAACCTCGTGCGAACAGTAAAACCGTAATGCCCTTCCACCTGCCCGTGTCTTTGGCTCAAAACTGATTGGAGAAATGTTATCCCGTGTTTGAGAAATGACGATCAATAGGGACTGTGTATCTTTGATTGCGTGAACGATATCCCTGAGTATTTTGCTGATGAATTTCTGTTTTGATAAATCATACGTTCCCTTGGATGTCTTGCCTGCTGACCTTGCCTTGCGCAATGATTCGAGATGATCCAGCTCCTCTTCTGAAGTCAAAGCATCAAGTGAATCGAGAATGTAAATAAATGGCTTTTTTTTGTCTAAATATTTTTTCACATTCACATAGAACGTTTGAATGGTATCCGAGGAAATTGTTTCAATACGTTTCACGGTCTCCCTACCGAACAAACGTCCCATATCAAACTCATTAGCACATTCGGCGTCATCGTAAATCAATTTATAACTACTCAGGTGGGGAGAGATACAGGCTTCAGCAAATATGGATAAAGCCATCAACGTTTTGCCAGATGAAGGATCACCAATAATATTGACTATTTTCCCTACACCAAAAGCCCCTTCCAAGCAATCACTACAGGCTAAATTGAACAAGGTTGAACCTGACCCGATCAATTGAATTTTCCGGCTGAGTTCTGTTTCTGACGGTTTTTCCCTATTCAAAATAGTCTGTTTGATGCTTTGGATTTTAAGTGGAGGAGTGGTTCGTATCATTGTGATCCACCTTGGATATATTGAATCATTTTCTTTGGATCATAATACCACCGTCCACCAATTTTTCTGGCAAATCCGTTTTTTTGTCCCCAATCCCTTAATGTGACGTGAGTGATCGTAATATTACACTGCTCCTTGATGAGGGATAAAGCAGCACCACATCGCAACAATTTATTTGGTCGATTTGATTTCATTTCATCCTCGAGAATATTAATGGGGGGAGACCAGAACTGATTTTTTATGATTGAGGTCTCCCCCGTTTCTCATTTATTTTTTCTTTGCTGCGCGGATCATGTTATCCTTTGTTTCACGGCAATCATTCCAAAAATCACAATCGTCACATTCCTCTAGCCGGTCGCAGTCTTTTCCAAATTTTCCTCCCGCAGGGCATTTGTGCTCTTTGTCTCCCTTGGACGATTTGGGCGATGGTTTGATTGTCGGGACGGTGGGACGTTTTGGACGTGATGAACTTGAGTCATCTTCTTCATCTTCATCTTCATCAACCTCTTCCTCCTCTGAATCCTCTTCATCCTCCTGGTTTTGTTCTGACTCATCATCCTCCTCCGGTTCCTCTGAATCCTCTTCATCCTCCTCTGAATCATTTTCTTCATCATCATCCCGTTGTGGCTTTTTTATGGATTCCTCCTCCAATCCCAAAAACACCCTTTCCAATTCATCATAGGGAAGCACTTTGAGAATGCGGTCAAGATCAAACGCATCATTCAAAATACTCTCAGGGTAGTCCTTCCGTTCTTCAAAATCAATCCGGTTGACCTTGAGGAATTTATTGCGGCCTATTGATTCCTCCCTGAATCGGCACAATAGAGTATACCCACCAGTTAGGTCGGCAAATCCTGCCCATTCCTCTTGGCCTTCCCTGATTTCCTCTTCCAATTGTTTCCCGAATGCGTGATAGCTGATTTCCCAGAGTTGGATGCCCTTTTCTTCATCATCCAAATCGATAACGTTAAACAGCTCCCGCTCCCGGGGGCGAAGTGCTTCAATGTCTTCATCGTTGGCGTCAGGATTTTTCATCAGTACAGCTCTGTTCTCGCAGATTGGACAGGGTTTTCCAATCGTTTTTGGGCAAATGTATGCTTTTTCCTCTGCGCCAATAGAGTAATGAACGAACACTGTACGTTGATACCACAATTCTCCTTTTTCCACTTCAGGATTGTTATCAACTGTCACCTTGTATGGAATAATATCTAGGCGGTGAATCTTGCGTTTTGGATCAAGCTGAAAAAATTTTGTACCGCCTTCAAGATTGAAACGGGCTCCTCCAGAGCGGTATTCACGTTGTTCCGCGCGTTTGCGGGCTTTTTCACGCATTGAAATACGGCGGGATGTTCTCTCTTCACGTTCACGTCTCATTTGTTTTTATCCTTTCTTTTATGGCTGAATTATGATTACGCCCGTTTGTATGATTTGTATGACCGGCGCATTTGTTCCTTGATTTTGTCCCGTGTACCTTTTTTATTTACCCATGATCCATACCGTTCACCAATATTTTGTGGCTCTTTTGGCCCTGAAAAATATTCCATTCCAAAAAGGCGCACAAGATTTTCCAGAGCCACTTTCCGTTGATCCATTGCCCGGACGGCATATTGCATTAATTCCAAATCATATTCTGCCTGAATCAACATTTGGTTTTGATTTTGATATTGAACATTTTGAGCTATACGGGAGGACACTACAGCCTCAGTTATTTTCTCCCCATTGAGCGTGGCTGATGCTCTAATCTCTTGGTCTAGTTGGGATTTTAATAGATTGAGTTGATCTTTGAGCTGTTCACGCCGTTTGGAAGCTTCAGAGGCTGCCTCAGCATATTTCATGAACCGCTGTGGCTGATCTAACCACTCGCAGTCCAGAGCCATTGGATCAATCGCTAGATCATTTTGAAAATCAAATTTATCCTGAATGTCTTTTTTCAATTGTTCATCATTGCGCATCGTTTCTCTCCCTTTGTTATATTATAGAAAAAATCAATCACCGTTTATTACTTCATAACAAGACAAAATCAAATCAGCCATTCCGTTGTCGTAGAATGGCTTACGGAAGCAATCCATGACCAAAGCGGCTTTTGGATTATCTCCCTTTAATAAAATAGTTGAACAATATGCCATGACTGCCCGCCGTACCCGTTCGGGTTCTTGCTGTTTCAATCCTTGGAGAATTTTTGCAATATTTATCCAATTATTTTTTGCCATCAGCTCCCGGCATAGATCAATTGTTTGAGTTTCCAATTCCTGCTCTTTGGCCAGAATTACTTCAATGTCTTCACCTTCCAAATCAAATACCTGATCCAATAGGGATAAAGCCATTCCCAACGAACCATGAGAACGTTCGGCGATTGTTCTCAACGCTTTTGGATCAATTGCACGGTTATTATCCTTACAAACATACCGCAGGCGCTTGAATATTGTTCTTTCATCGATGGGCTGTAGTTCGATATGGATACATCTTCGAATGATCGTCCGCAACAATTTCTGTGGATCGGTCGTGGCTAAAATAAAGATGACGTGATCAGGAGGTTCCTCCAGCACTTTCAAAAGCGCTTCTTGAGCATCAGTCGTCAGCTTGTGACATTCATCAAACAGAAATACCCTGTAAGGAGATTTCACGGGAGCCAGCCCGACAATCCGGATCAAGTTGCGGGCTGTATCAATACCTCTGAAATCTGCTGTGTTCATCTCAGTGTAGTCCGGGTTGTACGATGCCTCAGGTGAATAACTGTTCAACTGTTTGGCGATCAACCGGGCTAGTGTAGTTTTGCCGCATCCTGATGGGCCAGAAATCAAATAAGTGTGAGGTGGATTCCTTCTTGCCAAACACGATTTAACCATTTCAACTGCTGATTCATTACCGATGAAATTTTCAAATTCAGTAGGGCGTAATTGGTTGGCTAGCATGGGATTTCCTTTATTCAGTGATTTCGCCGCATACGATGCAATGATCCTCGGTGTTGTTTTCTTCCAGCTTTTTTTTGAATGACCATTCTGATCCACAGCTACGGCATGGTGATCCCAGTTTGATTTCCTTTTTGTTAGCCCAAGATTCATTTGGGAGTGATGCTTCTGCTTTGATATCGAGAGGTACGATGATCCAATCCCAAACCTTACGGATTTCTTTGGTCATAATGGTATGAGCCCAATTCATAACGCAGTTCAACTCTTCAGGAACTACATCAATAACGATGGAATCGTGGATCTGTCCTACGATCATGGAACGTAGATGATTGCGCAGGAATAGGCGTTGGAGATGGATCAGAGACCATAGTAGACAATGGAAGGCGGCGCCCTGAACGGGATAATTAATCACTTGATTGCGCCGCATTAATCCCCGGCAAATGAAACCGGTATGCATATTGACGACACCAGTTTTTTGATAATTGTCCCACATATTTTCTTTCCATTTTTTGTACACACGGAATTTTTCATTCCAAAACCGGTACTCAACAGATTTAACATGATTTTCAAAATCAGAATAGGTTTTGATTCCTTTATCGGATAAATGTTCCCGTATGGATACGCCCGTGCGGGTTTTGAGATCATACAGTAGGATTGAATTCCATATGTTTTTAGCGCAATTTGCATAATAATCCCCATAAAATTGGGCAAATACAAAACTGTTTTTAGCTGTGAACCGTAATTCGCTTGTCACATCATTTGGATTCAATAAAAACAATTCAATCGCCGTATCACGATGCATATCCCGCCCTGGCTCAGTGATCTCTTTAATCATTACTGGATCCTTGTGATAACAAGCCGCCACTCGAACCTCAAGGCCCGAATAATCCAGTTCAAGTAACATACGATCCTGACGGGGTATGATCGCCCTACGTATGATATTTCCTAATTTAGGGTTACGGTCGGGAATATTTTGAAAATTGATATCACTGCTACTTGAACGATAGGTTTGCGTAGTATGAAGATGAAAAAAATTGTGTAAAATTCCATCAACTTGTTCTTGGATAAAATTCGAGATGTAAGTTGAACATAATTTTTTCAGACGTTTAATCTGGATCAATTTTTCGATGAATGGATGATCATTTTTTAAACATTCAATTGATTCCTCGTCCGTGGAAGGGTTACCTTTTTCAGTCATATTAACTGGTTCTATTTTCAAACGGTTGAATAATAAGTCGGCCAGCTGGGTACTACTATCCAAATTGAATTTCCTCCCATAGGATTCCATCCATATCTTGACCTCTGGTTCATCCTGAATTTGTTTTTCCAATTCACGAATTGTATCAGCAATCTGATCCAATTTTTTCTTACAATATTCCAAGTCAATATGAATTCCGTTACATTCTATCTGGCTTAATATTTCAGTCCCCTTATGAAGCAAATCATATCCACGGTAGTCAATATAGCTGATTGCTTTCATTCGATCCTCCAGTTATTCATTTGAATGCCGGCGATCAAATATTCAAACAAAGCATCTTCTCCATTGTAAATCATTAATTCATTCTTATCCAATTCCAGAATACGGTTAAAGGCATTGGCTCCTAATTCACCTTCATCCCGTTTCCCTGCTAAGAACGGTTCGATGTGAGAGGAATAATCCAATTTTCCAAGCCGGACATAGGTTTGAAATTTCAAACCCGTGATCTTGGAACGGTTATCTTCAACATGAGCAGCGATCATCGTGTCCCAATACCAACCCCTAGGAGCGGTGTCTAGAATTACACGGCTCCACGTATCTTCAAATTTCATATTGGAAGCAATTTTCAAAATGTTGCGATGACGCAAAAAAGCTTTCCAGACATTCGACAAGCCAGAATTCCACAAAAAAGAGGTGGCTTTATCAGGATTGTCGCAAATAGCAACCGATATAATTTGATGACCTTCCTTGTGAGGTTTCAAACCCGTAGTTTCATAATCGAATGCCACTGGAAACGTTTCCTTATCCGCTCTCTCTAACATAGCCTGGATCAATTTTTCTACATATTTTTGCCCAGAATTCTGACGCGTATCAATCGTTTGAATTTCATAATTCAAAATAGGAAATGGAGCACCGATAAGATCAGCTGCGCGTTTCAAATCCTGCTCCAGATAAATGGTCGATGAATAGTCACCTCCATCTTCATTCCGTTTAACAAATGATGGGTGAAACACAGGCACAACCCAACATTGATAGTCCTGATCGGGGATAGTCCAGCCTCTCCATTTGTTGATACTGAATGATTCATCCCTCCACTTGATCCGGCCTCCGAGGAAGGATTGAACCGCACTGCCGCCGACCAACAAAATCAGCTTAGGTTTGAACTTTTCTATTTCCTCAAATAGGAATACACGACAGCTATCTATCTGTAAGGTCGTTGGCGTAGCGTTGCGGGGTGGCCGGCAATTTACGGCATTAGTTTTGCGGCAATCAACATTCATGTTGATTCCTACTTGTTTCAATTTTTTTTCAAGAAAACGTCCTGAATCCCCGCAAAACTGAGTTTGACGTTTATCCTCCTCGGCTCCAGGGGCTTCTCCAACGATCAAAATGCTTTTGCGCCCATCGCCCGTGGGTTTCATTTTTGGTGTCAAACAAGACTTGTATAACCCGCAAGCATTACATCCTATTTTAACACGGTGAGATCCCCCCAGGATATGACCTGGGGGGATTTTAGGCTGTAGGATTTGAGAGTTGAAAAATCCCTTCATTTCGCCTCCTTTCTGAATACCATACAATATTCGTGGCTTTTAGTGAAACGTTTGAATTTGATTACATCCCGGATGAAAGCACAAGAACGTTTCAAATCGACAATATAAATGGCGTGAATCACAAAACCAGCCTTTTGAAATAGATTGATCAAATCAGAATGATAAGCAAAATATGTGTTATTTTTCACAAAATCATTTACAAACCAACAACAATACGTGTTGGGTTTCAGGATGCGGTAATTTTCAGATACATGTGCCTGAAGGGCATCCAAAAATTTCCCATAATTTTTGTGATTTCCTAACTGTTCCGGTTCATCCCCATAATATTCTATGTCCCAATAGGGCGGGCTGGTTATCGTGAAATCCGCGCATTCAGAATCAATGGAGGGAACTGAAGCAGAGGAACCTTCAATCAATGTAATAGAACAGGGATTGGGAAATATACAATGTTGATTTTGAGCCAATAATTTGTCTCTGATTATGAGGTTGTGCTTCATGAATTCCTTGCTCACGTCCACCCCGATGTAATTACGCTTGAGATTATATACCAGTTGCATACGGCTGTTATGACCAGCGAATGGATCATAGACCGTTTGGCCTTCCTTTGTATAAAATTTGACCAGAATTTTTCCAATATTTTGGGGGAATATAGATAAACCGCCCTTTTTGCCGCGCACTGCCGTACCCGATATGACGAACAGTTTGCGGTAAAAATTCCCCTTCACTTTTCGCATAATGCTCTTGTGTCGTTCGCATTTCAACGGTCCCCGTTCATCCATAATTGGATCATTTGCGTCCGAATTTTCCCTGGCCATGATACTGGTTGGAATACATCCAAGCATCAGTTTGAATTCAGCACGTATACGTGAGGATTCCTTGTAAGATTCAATAGTTTTTGGCATTTTTCTTATCCACCCGGTTGATCCAAATAACATGATCCAGCCGTTCAGACCGGAAATGAATGGTGTTATCACCTACGGTACCTTCTGTCATTTGTTTCAAAATTTCTTTGAAATTCCTGGGGTTGATAAGAAAGGATATGGGCGAAGATTTGTATTCGATCCTACAATGTTCCTTACACCATCCCGATTGTCCTTTGCCTTCCATCTCAATCAGATCCTCCTTGAGGTGCACTTCAATGACTTCATCTAACGGATCAGTTGAAAGGAATACTGAAACACGTTCAATGATATTCTCCATATTTTTTGGGAATTTAATCAATTCCTGATTTTCTTTGAGTACCCGTTTCATGATATCATCCAAATCGGGATAGTTCATATTCTGATAAGTGCGACATGAAATTATGAAATCATTTTTTTCTTCGGTGGAAAAACGTATCCAATTACGGTCTGGAGTAATTCCATATTTTTTTAGCGTCTCATAATTCAGCAATTGTTTTGCGCTGGAGGCAGGAAGGAGAAATGGATCCAGTTTTTTCTTTTTTTCCATATCTGTTTTGTAACGCATGAGGCGGAAATTGTCGCATGATTCGATCAAGCCGGTCTGGCTAATATTCACGCAGGTCAAAACGGGATTGTTTTGATTTTTGCTCACGCAAGGGATACAATACCGCAAACCATCAAAGAATCCTCCCGGCAAGGACATGACCTTTTCTTCCTGTTGAATTTCTTCCACGGGAAGGGTAATTGTTTTTTCTATTCTGATGCCCGCACTCATTCGATTGGCCTTGATGATTAATTCTTCATTGGTAAATTCCAACTCCAACTCCTCAGTCTGCATACGTTCAATCAGCTTGTATAATTCCTCTGCCGGCACTGCGCATTCAGGCAGATTGACTTCAATAGGTGCCTCAACAGAAATTTCATCATTGAAGGTGTACACACGGTTTCCCTTGAACACAAATGTGCTAGATTGTTCAACGATGGCCTGATTGGATAATCCTGGCTTTACCTTGTCCAGAGTTTCCAAAAATATTTTGCGGTTCAATTTTGTTTTCATTTGAAATATCTCCTTTTTATTTTATCCATTTCCATGAATAAATCGAATTCACTTCAATGGGATTCAAACGTAATTTGAAATTTTGTAATCCAATATTATCCAAACATCCTCCATCATTGACCCGTTTTTCCTTGGAAAGTATTTCAGGATCAGTGTAAAAAAGATATCTCAAGTATTCATCCAAAAAAGGTTGACCAGGCATGACTACGCAACATCTGTAATTAATGAATTGATGATTTTCATCCCATACGTTCATACCAAGCAGCTGATCCTGGTAAAATATACCCTTGCGGTGACTTCCATTGAAGCAGAAATTAGTCAATGTATAATAATCATGAATCTCATAATCATACCGTGGATGATAGTGCGTGAGTATCCATTGAGACACTAGGAGAGGTAAACCTATTTCATCATCTGACAATGGAAGGTATTCGCTATCAGGATGATGTTTCGGCCATTTGCGGATATTTTTTCTGAACACAGACCATTTTGATCCAGATAAATCAATAAATTCCATTGGATCATAAATAAATTCATAATCCAAAATCGAAGAAAGCACAATATTTTCTGGTATATTATTTATTTTTCCTTCTGATTTGTACCAGTGTGATCCTATGCTCCAGCCACTCCATATTGTATCATATTTTGGATCATGACCCGGATAGCCGACTGAACCATCGTTGATATTGATTGGAGGCACAGCATAGGCTTCAGGTGCCTCCTCCTCCTCCCACCATACATAATCATGATCTATTATTTCACGCAGATCTGACAAATACAAATACTCATCACTCATCCAGAAATTTGGACGTATTTGAAACCTCTGTAACGTTTGACAATATATTGAAACCGGTATCAATTGATTTTTCATTTTGTTTTTTCTCCTTTTTTCTGCTTCCGCATCTTTTTTTTATGGCGCATTCCTGTCGTTGTTTTCCGTCTCTCATCAAATCAGCCGTGTTACCTTTTTTTAACCGTTCGATGAGGGCACGGCTCACTTGTCCGGTTTTTCTGCTTTTTCCGCCCATTATTTGACTCCTTTCGACAAGGTTATATTTCCCAGTTCATCATATACACAAAGCGCAATCACGCAATCCATTCTAAAATTCCTTCCACGAACACGGCAATAATTAACATCCCGGTTGAAATACATTTCAAGTAAATCATTGAATGAAAACAAAGCCAGGAAATCATTAGTGCGCACTCCAATTGGTCCAAAACCCCCAGTATTTATTTCATCGGAATGGCCCACACCAAATCCGCCCATATTCCGCTTGGTGATCCTAATGATTGTTCCATCATAGATATTTTTTTGGATTATAATCAATTCCTTATTTTCAGCCATAAATTCAATATGACTGAGAGAAGGGTTGAGGAAGGATATGATTTCTTTGGACAAAGTTACCTGACTTCTATTTGTCTTTGGCATTTCAAATTCAGAAAATAATTTCCTCATATCTATTTGATCGGGTATTCCACAGGATTTGGTACGGATGTATTCATTTCCCTGTTGAGTAAATACAACCTTACCTTCTGATTCAATGAAATCAGAGCTGTCATAATCATTTGCATTAAATGTTACGCAGTGCTCAAATGAAGGTGCTGATGAAGGCAATACAAAGCGGAACAAAATCGTTTTGTCGGTGTTCAGTATGTAGATGTCTCTGTCTATTACCTGGATAACGCTACGCAACCTCCCTGATTGATCTAACGCAGCAGCATGCGAGAATATTGTCTCAATTCTTGAATCAATTTTCATTTTTTGAATTCTCCATTTTGTTGATTATACGTTCCAAGTTGAGTATCGTATTCGACAATTCCTCGACAAAATCCTTGGAACATTTCTCACAGGCCTTTTTCAATGTTTCCATCTGATCTAACCGGACGATAACAGATTCGCCATTATAGTTTTTGACCAGAGTAACAATATTGAATGCGTCATCTTCATCCTCTCCATTCTGTTGTTTACATTGAATTTCTTCTTTCATTTTGATGAAACAGTTTGCCATTGTCGAACAACAAAGGCTCATACATTCTCCAACAGATAATTGATTCAAGGCCTTTATGGCTTGTTTGAATTCTTTGGTCGTATTTTCATTATTTTCATCATAGGAATTAACTAGGATCAAATCCAGCGAATGATCTGCTTCTTGTTCATCGATAATTTCAAATCCATTTAATCCATATTTATTGTCCATTTTTGTATCTCCCTTTGATCTCGTCTGTTATATTATTAAGGAATTCAACAAATTTTTTCTGAAGTCAATTTCAGATTCATATTTCCAAATCATTCCGTCCTCATCCCGTCCTGCGGGCTCGATACCCGCACCCCAATTGACTGCGTATGCCCAATTTCCGTCTACATTCCAAAGTTGCTTGACCTCCATTTTTAGTCTTTTGGATAGGAATCCACCGTTTTGTTCTACATATTCGGCGAAATCATTCCATGTAGTAGGACAATTTCCACGGCTAACGATGAACCTTGCCGCAGGAACCACACTGCCGTAATTAAATCCGCAATCCCTCCATAAGTCGCCGACCTCACAACAAATGAGTTGCGAATTATTTGGCACATTTCCCAAATCAAATGTTGAACATTTGAATCCCGCCCTCCGGAATAAATCCATGTATGAATCTAGGAGCAATGATCCGATCCCTTGACTGTCTGATCCCAAAAGGAACATTCGGTCAAAATCTAGTCCAATCTCGAGAAAATTCTGCCTGATCCCCGGATTGTAGGCACTGTAGGAATAGGTATCAAACGTAATGTGTTTTATTTTGGCATATTTCAACGCATCCATATATTCGGACAACATGGTAGGGGAATCGTTCAGAAAAACCATATATGGCTCAATTCTGGCCACAACCCGCACTCCGCCTAGGGAGAGATTCCGGCAGGCATCAATACGTTTCTGAAAACACGGTGCTCCTGGCTCAACCTTCTTCAAAAAATCTTCGTCACAAGAAATCATCGTCATATGAACAGCGGCCTTAGCTGAGTTGGATGCGAGAGCCTCTACATAAGCCTCCTCTCCTACTAGATGAGATTTTGTGTTAATCATTACAGGATATTGGCGTTCAGATAGGTATTGAAGCAGAGCCAGACTAACACCCTCACGCTTCTCTCTGGGTGTGAAATCTTCAAACCTGATTCCTAAACGCATTGGAATTTTAAGTGCTATTGCCTTACCAATTTCGTTATTTATAGAGTGAGGATCCTTGTACCGGTATGTATCGAAAAGCTTGTCCAGTTCCTTTTTGTAATAATCAGGATTGCAATGACGCAATCCAATTGATTTTGAGTTATCGAAAAAAGATGTGTATAGGCTGGCCCGGAAATAATCAGCAAAACAATATTTACAACGGAATGGGCATTTCAGTCCATCCCACACATCCAGGTTGAGAGGCATTGGACAGGCGGCTGCCCGCAGAGAGACCTCCAAAAAAGAGTTGACTTCAGTTTCATTGAGCAACCGCTGTACATTGTCCCATTCTCCAGTCTGGAGGTTAAATTGCTTGTAATTGGTTTTGCGTCCCTTTTCTTTAACCAATCCGGCTTGGGCCGAATTCATTTGATGAAGGACAGTTTGTCGAGGTATGATCCGTTTAATTTGTTCACGCAATTCCCAATAATCTATACATTCGCGTGTTGAAGAAATAGATTGAACTGTCACTGCTTCGCCTCCTGTCCTATGTTCCAGAATAAAACCCTTTGTCTTAGACAGGAATGATTTTCTAACAACCATTGCCATGCCTTCAAGTCATAATATGGATGACAGGGAAAAGGTGCTTTTATGGTGGGTTTTTGTGTGTATTCCCAACCAGGATCAATCAGCTTGAATTTACTCAAGCTGGGATTAATGACCGATAAATTACAATTTCTCTGTTTCATCATAATCCAAACCCCCTCTTGTCGTTTGTAATTATGTCCTTGAGAGTGTAAAATACCTTTGATGTTCCATCAACAATCACACGGCCTGTTTCCCAATCTCCAACGTGATCCCAGGTGATTTCTAATGCCTGTTCTCCGTTGTATCCCTCCTGTTGAATGTACCGTTTCCAATGGTGAGTATTGAATGTACAAGGATTAGGAACATCCAATCCGCAACAGGTATTTGCTTTTTCTTCCCAATTCCATCCCGAATTAACAAAATCAGGACACCCCAAAATAATGTTTTCCTGTTTTGCTATATCAAGCAATTGAGAAAGTATTTTCCCCCAATTTTCTGGCTGAATCATTGTCCATATCTTTTCAATGTCCATGCCTATGGCGATTAAACGTTTGTATACGTAATCATTTGCATGGAGATGATAAGTGTTGTATCTGCGGATGCCGTGTTCCTTAAGCAGACGGACCGTGTCACGGAAATCCTCGACCGTATGCCAGCCCGGTATGAACGGTTCTCCATTCACTCCATTCTCGTATCCTCCTCCAGGCAAGCCATGTTGATTCAAAAAACGTAGTACTTCCATTCGCTTGCGTGGACGGTCTGTCTTGGATTTTTCCAATAAATTCCAATCTTTATCCAAACCAGGGGATATCACAGGCATCACAATCGCATAACCCGGCTTGGCTGATTTGAGTACTTGATAATAATCATCCTGGAGAAGAATGGAGGGGAACCGTGTTTGAATTACAAACGACCAATTGAGCTCAACTAATATTTTCATTGCGCCAAGACTCAGTTTCAAATCTCTTTCCAAAGGTTGAAATGGATCGACTTTGTTGCCCAACCGGATTGTTTTTTTGCGAAATAATGCCCAACCAATAGGGGTTCGAGGGTAAGTGTTTTTCATACCATTGATTAAACGTTTTTTCAATTCATTGAGATCCGCCACCTTCATATTTTTTCCACCCCATACGTGATTCAGGCGGCGTAAAAAACAATGGTGGCAGTCTACCTCGCAGTTGGAATACATATCAATCGAAATGGGGAGAGGACAATAATGTTTATCACCACGGATGGTGACGGATGATTTCAATATGTTTTTTTCATTTTTCATTTTCATTTATGTCATCTCAAAAAATAGAAGGGGCGCACCCGGAAAAGGAGAACGACAGGAACCAAGCGCGCCCCCTCTGATGATCAAATTGAAAATTATGAAATTCACTTTTTGACAATACGTATGGCGTCTCCTTGAACCTCAACTATTCCAAACAGACATAGCATCTCCACGCCTCTCCTAGCAGTGGATTCGGCTTCTTTTCTGTTGAGTGCCTTACCAGTACGGTCTGAATACAGTTGATCAGAGCGATCAACCAAATCATCAACTGTAATTGTTTTTGTTTTCAAGCCCATCAAAATTTCAGCCAATGCAGACTGGCGTGTATATTTTTTCTCATGGCTGGGGGGATTAGATGATACAGCTGTTTTTGATTTTGGACTAGATTTTGGAGGAATTTTGGAGGTAACGGGTTTTTCCTCTTCATCATCATCATCATCATCATCATCCATTTCCTCTGGATTCTGAATCAATTTCAATTCATACAGAACATTCCAGGTATCATCCTCTAAAATATCTCCCTGAATTTCTGCAGCAGCCTCGGCCAGTTTTTCCATCAACTCATCTTCAGGCAACGTATGATCCAGGGGAGGCTCAAAACGCAAAGCGGCCTGAAGATCCTTGGCCGCGTTAACCATTCGTTTGTACATTTCATTTTCATTTTTTGATTTTGACGTTGCAACTTTCTTGGCCATTTTTTTTCTCCTTGATTTGTGATAAATCATTAAATTGGTGGATAGGCTGGGTCATTAAAAAAAACTCTATACCCTGCGCTCTGTTTTATTATAGATTCAATCAATATCTTTTTTGTTATTGATTTTTTCAAATGATCCTAAAATTGGCCGGCCGATTTGGAGACATTGAAGAAGATATACCTGACGTGATAAGTCAAATTCATCATCCCGTACCACCAGCTGGCTAACGCGCATAACGCCAAGCTGTTTTTCCCGTTGTGTCTGATTCAACGCGATCATCGAAGTCACATGGGCATATTTCCGTTTGTCCTCTGAAAAATTTTTGAGAGATAATGATTCTTGGCCATAGGATGCTGCATCCGCTTGAGTGGCTGTAATCACGAGACAATGACGTTCCTGAGACAACGCCCGTAATGCTTGCCATGTTTCATTTTGTTGATGTCTGAATTCAGCATGTCCTAGCCGCCCTGATTCGGGGGCCATAATATCTGCATAATCGATAACGATCACATCGGGGATAAATCCTTCCATATGTTCCCACAAATCCAAAAGCGTTTTGATTTTGCCCACGTTTAATGTACGGTTTGGATGACTGGACAACTTGATCTTATGTCCGCCCATTAACCGTTTGAAACGCAAACCTTGTTTGTATGCTTCCCGCCAATCAAGTGGTTTGGTTATTTTTTTTTCTATCCACCACAAACTAGGTTGATACGATTTTGGCGACCGGCGCCTACACCAATCACAGGGAATATATCCATTCAATTCATTCACCATCTCCTCTACAGTGAGATCACTGGTCAATGGATCATAACCTGGCCCCTCAGAAATATTGCGGCGGTGGTGATTATTACACAATCCTTCTTGGTTTCTACGACAATCATGAACAGGAACATAAACCGTTCCGCAATACCGTTCCTTGTGAGAACGTCCGGCCAGACGGATATGTATGCGCCTGATTTGTTGATGATCAGTCATATCACCTGCTTGAAAAAAAGCGACGTTACACCGCTGACTCGCCGCAGTCAGGACAATGTCTGTTAAAATCCAGGTTTTTCCACGTTTTTCTGGCGCCATTATGCCGATGAAACTATCCCTACACAAGTCAGGGTTAATCATTCTCCCAAAGGCGCCACCATATTTAAACAACGGTTCGCTATCCTGTTCAAATGATGCTTGAATTATTTCTGGATCATAAATGGGATTGTTGCTTTGATCATTTGTGAAGGTGGCGGCCAGAGTCCGGTAATTGAGAATTTCCCGTTCTGCCTCCTCTATTTTATTTTGGCTGAGGAGTGTGTCAAGATTTGTCGCTACGTGACGAAGTGACTGGCCCCTGTAGTACGAGACAGTTTTGTCAAAAAGATACTCTAAATTGAATTTTTCTGATTGTTCATATTCACTGGATAATGAGCGCAAAAATGTGTCCACTGCTGCGAGAGTATCCTCACTCATCGTGCTGTTGGCTACATGAGATTCAAAAATGCTTTCAATTGATGAATGAGGTGCTTTTCCATAATCCTTGAAAAAATTAATACACCAGCCCGCAACTGTGCGTGCCATTGATCCCTCGTGATATTCAGGGCGGTAAATAGGAGCAACACGGGCTAGGTATTCATTGCTTGTTATCATTCCAATCAGGATTTGCCTTTCAAGGCTATTTTCCACTTCCCGTTTTTTCATCGATTCCTCCAGTTCCTCCCAAAAATCCTAAAAATGTTACCTGACTATCCGAGAGGCGGCTAGCAATATGATCATGAAGATGATTCCCCATACCATGAACAGAAAGGTTACTACAAACACATAAATGCTCCATATTTTCATACCTTTGATTAACAATCATGAAAAGAATTTCTTCAGCAAAAGATGTATAACGTTCTGCTCCAAGATCATCCAAAAATAAATAATGAATATCATGAATCCATTTCAACAAATCCAATTCATTGGAAAATGGAAAAATGCTATTCACTACTCTTGGTGTGATCTCGTCATCCATTATGATTTTAGATTGACGGTCCTTATCAAACAGATGCCTGATATGCGACATAAGGACAGGGATGGAAAAATATGCAATTTTGCTGTATTGATAATTACGTTCATGGAACTGGACGAGGAGATCCCTCTCAATGATGGTGCGGATAATACCTCCTACCAAATAGGTTTTTCCACCACCAGGGGGACCCCAGATATAAGCAGACTCAAATGGATTAATTCCAACTTTTTTGACTATATCCATATCGGCGGTATGATACCGCAATGGTAGATTGGTCTCATGAATGCGCCTCATGAAGGCGCGTTTCAAAACGGTTTCGTTCAAATCTTGGATAGATTTTGGGATTATTTTGTCTTGATCTATCATCGCGTTTCTCCCAATATCCATGGCCAGCGGTCCAAATCATATTGTGACCAATTCTTTTGAAGGTCTGCGATAAGCCTTTTCCGCAGGCCTTCTTGTGTCCAGTATTCATTCTCCCAGGCCCACCATGGCCTGGACGGTTCACTGGACTCGAATTTCAAGACATTCTCTTGCTCCCGCGGGAGCATGAGTCCAAGCGGCGTTTCACACAAAAACAAAGAACACCGCCGCCCTTCAAATTCCAAGATCCACTCATCCAGTGGTCCTACCACTGGTTCGAGCCATGAATAATGGTTGGTGTTGACCCACCCATTAGGTAGGTCATTTGATTGCGGTGAATCATTGGAATAAATCGCGTGGGAAGAACAACCTCCCATCCAACTATTGCGCTGTTGCTGATTGCGCCAACGCTCTCTGATTAACTGTACCAAAACTGGATCATTAACAAGCACTTCCATTTTCATGATGTTTGCCTCCATTTTTTATTTGTATTGCAATTATCCACCGTTTCGCACGGTGGGCGGTCCAGACCCCCTCCCGCAAGAGGGGGCTAGGATCGGGTATTATGCTGAGGCGGTTTTGCGTGGGGCCACCCAGTGCCAGAGGCACGTATCCTCTGGAGGATTCCATTTGTCTTTGGGAAAAGTTTCCCAATATAGCCTCTGGCGGCCTGGTCGTTCTTGATCGTTCTCCCAAGTGTACTTTTTGT
>Ga0208824_1001103_pt1 | contig 25477 bp, 14 predicted proteins | sample AD_JPNTR3_MetaG_FD_184447 | JGI IMG/M metagenome (GOLD analysis project Ga0208824, IMG submission 184447) | Active sludge microbial communities of municipal wastewater-treating anaerobic digesters from Japan - AD_JPNTR3_MetaG (SPAdes) (version 2) | ecosystem: Engineered > Bioreactor > Anaerobic...
CACTTTGACTTAACCTAGAAAAGGAAATAGAACAGGATCATTGAAAAAGGCATGAAATCATCGTATATTCGTGGTGATCAGACCATACGAAAGGATGATTTCATGCCCACAACGAATATATCACAGATTATCTCGGATGTCATCGGTTCAGTTCGCTTCTTCCGTATAGAGCAGAGAAGGTTTGTTGAAGTGTCAACATCAACCGGAAATGTGGAAAAACATCAACGATTTTTGTGAAATCAATGACCAGGCAAACTAATCAATTGTGTACCAATAAGACCGGTTTTCTGTTTCTCTCTAAGTCTGTAACTCTTTCCTCGTATGTTGACAATGGTACAGTGATGCAATAGTCTGTCAAGTTTTTCTGGCATACTTGTGCTCCCTTGAAATCAGCGCTCTACAGGCACGATCTTCTTGCCGATTTCCCTGAGCATGTTTTCTATGTTTCTCAGGACAACCAGGTCCTTTTCCCTGTCTTTTTCGCTCAGTTCTTCCCAGGGGCGTATATCGACGTGTATCTTCAACCGGTCTCTAAGTTTTCTTTCCAGCTTCTTCCCGTGAATATAGCCGTTGACGAGCTTTCTGGCTAGCCATCTGTTGTGTTCCAGTTGAGCGAGAAGTTGCTCGCTCCTGGGAAGGATTTCTTTGAAATCAACCGCTTCGCGTGGGTCGTCGATCGGTACAGCTTCAAGACCGAGCGACCTTAGCTTTATCGGCAGATGCCTTGCGGCGTACCTGTTTTCATCTTTGAAGTAGTCGTTCATGTTGCTCCATTCTAGCTCCAGCTCTTTTTGTGAGAGATTGGAGTAAACGTTGTGAACCTGCATCGCCAGGCTGTCACGCTCTTCTTCGTTCTTTATAGAGATGCCAACAGGGCTTGATACGGTGATCCCTATCGTTTCCAGCGTCTCAAGCGTTTCTTTCATGATCTCAGAACATAGATACGATGAGATATTCACCAGAACAATCGCAGGGTTATCTAGAAGCTCTCTCGAGTTGAAAAAGAGCTGCCGCATCTTCCTGGAGATATACTCTATCTCTTCAACCATAGGCCAGGCAATGAAGCAGGTCGAGACTTCCGAAAAAGACTCCGGACTATTCATCTGGAGAAAGTCGAGCAGCTCGATAGAGTTTATCTCTATCACTTTCTTCAACAGGGGGCATATTCTCAAAAGGCCTTTCACTTTGTTTTCTATCTCTGAGTCTATAACTGTAACCCTTAGTTTCTTCATATTCGCAAAATGGTACATCTGGGCGGCTTCGAGAACCAGCCACTGGCCGAGGGTATCCAGTCCAAGCACAGCTATTTCCGTTTGAGAGCCATCGGTCGTATCAGCGTATCGGTCGGGGCTGAATCTATCCACTGTATCAGCGGCTATACGCTGGAAGACGCTGAATATATGGACATCGGTACCCATCGAAGAATCTTCGCCCTTGTATCCCTTGAAGGTCTCGAAAGATTTGAAGTCCTCAATCTGCAGCCAGATTTCAATATTCATCTTATTCTTCTTCCTGGATAAGGTATGCTCGATACTTCTAAGCAGGCGGACATTCACCGAATCGTTGTTCGTGGCTATCACTATGTGTTTTGCCTTGTTAATAGCCGTTATCTTCAGGACTGAGGGATCTTCTATACTCCCGGATATAACTGGAATATCCTCGAGTCTCCTGCATGAGAAATCCTGAATCTTCGCATCTTTGAGCAACACGATCTTGCTGTCGGGGAAATCCAGTCTCACGCAGTTAAGAAGATAATTCGAGTTATTGTCATCGCTTATTACCACGATATGGTTTCTGTAAAAGAGCCTTATGGCAAGAGCAGTCGTGAGATTTCTCAAGAGGGAAAGTACCAATGCAATGAAGACCGATAGAGTTATCCATGGAGCGACTATTCTTGCAATATCCAGAAGTAACGGGATCTTGTAGTCTGCTAGATTCAGAATTCCGGCAAACCCCGGGAAAAAAGTCTCACGAATAAAGAGACCGAAAGTCAACTGAAAGAGATTGAATATGGAAACGCTTTTCCCGGCTAGATCGAAGAACTCGATCCATCCTATGAAGCCGAGTACAAAGAGAAAGGCTGCAATAACCGCCAGAACTAACCACCTTCTCAACTAAGTCACCTCCTGAAGAATTATGAAAGTTGACGGTATAAATCCGACCTGGATAATGATGACAATATTGTATAATAAGCAAAGATCAATGTAATCAAACTGCTCAAATAGATTAAGTTTCCAGAAGATAGATAAACATGTAGGAATTTCTAAACACGGGTGTTAAGCGTTTAGAGGTGGGAATGTGGTTCAAAACGCTTCGGAAGACTGGCAAGTATTTATTTGCTGTAAAGTCTCTGATAGCGATGATAATTACACCAGAGACTGGTATCTGGCGAAAGAGCTTTACGATTTACTTGTAGAGAATTCCATAAAAGTCTTCATGAGCAGCTTTTCGATTGAGCGGTTAGGTGAGTCTGACTACAAAGAAGTCATTGACAACGCCCTTGACAAAACACAGGTGTTGATAGTTGTTGGAACGAGTAAAGAAAATATAAACTCAAAATGGGTTAAATATGAGTGGAACAGCTTCTATAATGAAATACTCAGTGGCAGAAAAGAAAAAGGGCAGATCTTAACGTTTACCGATGAACTGACCAATGCCGAGCTTCCATTTGCACTAAGGCAAAGACAATCATATAAAACTTCTCAAAAAGCAAGCCTGTTGGCGTTTATAAAGAGCATAATAGAATCTTCTGATTCCCAAAACTTGGCTCTAATAGAAGAGCACGAAGAGAAAACAGAAAAAGCTGAAGATGAACCCCGACTGGAAGTCAGCAAAAAAAGTACTGAAACGACTACGGATATGATTCAGCAGGACCAAAGAGATTCTTCAGCAGATAAATTTGTTGAAGAGATACAAGAAGAAACTGAAAAAAAGAAAGCAGAAGAGACTGAAGACACCGCTGGCTCTGAAAAAAAGCAAGAGGAGCAATCGCAAATCCTTCAGAAGGACGAGAAGACGAGCGAACACTACTTAGAAAGTCCAAGCCAGGAACCACCTTCAGATGTTTTTTTAAGCCCATCGCTATCGGTTCCTATCAGTAGGGCCACAGAAGGAATGGTGTTAGTAGAAAAAGGTAGCTTCATGATGGGGGATGAAGTTGAGGACCTGGAAATCTATTGCAAGCCAATCCATGAAGTCATACTAACTAATAGTTTCCTCATAAGTAAGTTCCAGATGACCTTCGAAGAGTACGACCTGTTTTGTAATGAGACCGGAAGAAGTAAACCGAAAGACGAAGGCTGGGGAAGAGGACAAAGACCTGTAATCAACGTGAGTTGGAACGACGCTATCGCATACTGTAACTGGCTGAGCGAGAAAGAGAAGCTTCCAAAAGCGTACGATAGTGAAGGTAATTTGCTGGATAAGAATGGGAATATAACTACAGACCCATCGAAAGTGTTCGGTTACAGGCTGCCGACAGAGGCAGAGTGGGAATATGCCGCTCGTGGCGGTAACAAGAGTAAGGGATACAAGTATTCCGGGAGCGATAACGTAGATGAAATTGCCTGGTATGATTCAAACTCAAGGGACAGAACACAGGAAGTGGGAAAGAAAGCACCAAATGAGCTGGTCATCTACGATATGTCCGGGAACGTGTGGGAGTGGTGTTCTGATTGGTATGGCTTGTATTTGATTTCGGTACAGACGAATCCATACAACAACAGCGGTTCCAGCAGGGTTACTCGTGGAGGTAGCTGGAGCGACCTTGCATCTAATGCGCGGGTGGCTTATCGCAATGGTGAAATACCTACTGGCTCGTATAACTACCTCGGATTTCGTATATGCAGAACGGTATTTGAAGAAAGGAATGAAATACAAGAGATTTCAATCGAGGACATTAATGGAACCAGCAAAAACAGAATAGAAGAAAATACAATTGCAAAGAAAAGCACGGAAGAAACAATTGGGGAAAAAACAGATAATCATGTCAACGAAACACTCAGTGAAGAACAAGAATTACAGATACTCCATGAAGGAGAAAAAGCAGACCATCATGAAAAACCTGTCAAAAAAAGACGCATAGCGATACCGTTGTTCATATTTTTCACCGTGCTTGTGTCTATTGCGATAGCAGTAATGAGCTTACAAAAACATCCCCCTAACAGTTCTCCGAAAAAGAACAGCAACCCGGAAATAACACTTACATCACCGATAAACGGAAGTACTGGAATAGAGCCAAACAGCATAACAATTAAATGGACAGGTAAAGACAGTGACGGAGACGAGATAAGCTACAGGGTTTACTTTGGGGAGACGAGTAGTCCAACATACGTAGCAACTACAAAGCAAAGCGAATATACGATCACAAGCAAAGACTGGGGAAAGAAGTATTACTGGAGAGTAGAAGCAAGCGACAACTACGGAGGAACGACTACCAGTCCAGTCTACTCTTTCACGACAAAGGAGAACAAAGCTCCGATTATACAATCCAATCCAAGTCCATCTGACAAAGCGACGAACCAGCCAACAACAATAACGCTGAGCTGGGACTGCAGCGATCCAGACGGAGATACAGTAACATATGATGTTTATTTTGACATCAACACAAACCCGACGAAAAAAATGATATCTACTAACCAGAGTGGGAAGAGCCTGAACATAACCAGCCTATCACTATCATATGGAACAACCTACTACTGGAGAGTAGTAGCAAAAGATAGCAAGGAAGCGATAACAGAAGGACCTGTATGGAGTTTTACGACACAGAGTGTACCTACGACTACGCCCTACACACCCTCGAGCATAGTACCACAGATGGTCCTGGTAGAAAAAGGCAGCTTCACGATGGGAGACACTTGGGGTGATGGAGAGAGTGATGAAAAGCCAACGCACAAAGTGACCTTTACATATGACTTCTATATGGGCAAGTACGAAGTCACTTTCGACGAATATGACGCTTTCTGTGAGGCTACTGGCAGGAACAAACCGAAAGACGAAGACTGGGGAAGGGGAATCAGACCTGTAATCAACGTCAGCTGGAACGACGCTATCGCATACTGTAACTGGCTGAGCGAGAAGGAGAAACTTCCGAAGGCATATGACAACAGCGGAAATCTACTGGACAAAGATGGAAGAATAACGACAGATCCATCTAGGGTTGTCGGATACAGGTTACCGACAGAGGCAGAATGGGAGTACGCGGCACGTGGCGGGAACAAGAACAAGGTGTACAAGTATTCTGGTAGTGATACTGTTAATGATGTAGCCTGGTATTGGGATAACTCAGGAAGGAAGACACAAGAAGTGGGAAAGAAAGTACCAAATGAGCTGGTCATCTACGATATGTCCGGGAACGTGTGGGAGTGGTGTTCAGACTGGTATGGAGGTTACTCCGGTTCTGCACAGACGAATCCATATAACAACAGCGGTTCTGGCCGGGTGTTGCGTGGCGGTAGCTGGTACGACAATGCAGCGTTCGTGCGGGTAGCGTTTCGCAATGACCGCTTGCCCGCTTATACGAATTTCCGCATGGGCTTCCGTATTACAAGGACGGTGCCCTGATTTACACTCTAGCCTTTTTTCGTTTTTAACCTTTACTGCGTCTTCGGGTGCCGGGCACGGAATAGCCCGCAAGCGCGAGAAGACGCAGGAGATAATTAGGTAGTGAACTGAACCGATGATATCCGATGTTAGTCTGTGATATATTCGTTGTGGGCATGAAATCATTCTTTCGTATGGTTTGATCACCACGAATATACGATGATTTCATGCCTTTTTCAATGACCTACTTCTATTTCCTTCTTTTGGTTAAGTCAAAGTGCATATTGAGATTCTAGGGGATTCCGTGCTTTTAGCAATTAGCATATTTAATTATTATGTAATATATAACATATTTCATACCTATAAAATTATATGGTAATATATATTCATCAGGACATCGGGAGGCGGTGTATGATGAGAGAACTGGATTCGACGGGTTACTTCTTATCTGATCATTTGTTGAAGCGGATGAACCAGAGAGGCATCAGAAAAGAGGATCTAACCTTTGCTCTCATGAACGGCGCGAGGAAGCTCATGAATAGCGCCATACACATATTTGTCGGGAAGCGGCACGTTGATAGAGAGCATGATTCACTGAATGGATTACGCCTTGTTGTTGTCAGGAACGTAGTCATTACGGCTTACAAGAATAAAAACGCCAGATGGAACTGGTCATAGGAGTGCTGGTATGGTAGATATCAAAGAATTCCGGAAGAATCTCTGGAGCCTGATTTCACTGCTAAGAGACAGAACCGGTAGCGAGAGAGCAGTGAGGGGCGTGTTCGGCTTCATATGGCTGAAAATGCTCTCAAAAAAAGCGCTGCTCAAAGAGAGTCCGATTCCGGTAACCTCGAGCCCTCCATCAAAAAGATACAGTCTTCTCCGCGAAGAAGCGGATTATCTTGCGGAAAGATACCCGCATATTTCCTTCAATGAGATTCTGGTCTCGGCGGAATCTATCTGCCGCAACGACAGCATATTTGTCGACACCGCTCTGGAGTATATCGAAGACGCCATAGGCTCGATCGGCAGAGAAGAGATGAGAGGGACAGCCTGCGCGATATATGATCTCATGACAAAGACATTTGAGGAGACTAACAGATACGGACTTGCCCTTCTCCCTCAGTTATTTATAGACATCATGGTTGGCGTTCTTGACTATGAGCCTGAAATGGTGGTTTATGATCCGGCTTTCGGCTATGGCAGGCCCTTCAAGTGTCTTTCTCAGAGGCCTGACAACAGACCGATAAGGATAGCTGGACAGGAGATAGACAGGGAGATATGTACCCTTACGAAAGTGATTATGGAAGTTTTCGATGTTTGCTCAGATGGTCTGCGCTGCGGCGATACTCTCGGAAGTCCGCTCCATACTCAGGGTTATTCGGTCACTCAGTTTGACAGAGTCATTTGTGAGCCGCCAACGGGTATGAGACTGGGAAGGGAAGAACTGGAGAGCGACGGTTACATGAGATTCATCTACGGTATTCCCAGGACGGGTGAATGGGCTTTCATTGAGCATGGAATAAGCTCATTGAAGAAGAACGGGAAACTGGTTAGTTCAGTACAAAACGGCGCACTTATAAGAGAAGTGCCCGACGGGATCATCAGGCAGAACCTTGTAAAACACGATCTCGTCGAAGCAGTCATTCAGCTTCCGGCGTTACCGTCGAAGTTCTCACCGCCGACAAGCAGCATTCTGATAATAAACAGAGATAAACCCGAGACGCGAAAGGGCTCGGTTCTAATGGTCTCCATCTCCCCTGAGTTGCTTAATGAAGAGAGACCCGAAGCGTCTGTTGTGCCCCTTGCGCTCGACACATACGCCAGGTGGGAGGAAGTAGACGGCTTATCGCAAATAGTATCGTTCTCCGAGATGGAGACGCACGGTTTCTCCTTGCTGCCTTCAGCATATATTATGCAGATGCCCTTTTCAAGAGAAACGGCAAAGCTTATCAAAGCTATCTCAAGGCTTCCGGGCATAAGAATAGGAGAAATCGCAGAGGTCTCCTCAGGTGCAGATAAGAGAAGATTTAGGACAACAACGGAGATAGACGGGGCCATCAAGGTCTATCTGCTCAAGATTTCGGATATCGAGAACGATGGAGAACTGAACCTTGAAAATGCAGAGACGATATACGTGAGAGATCTGGACGAGGTCGAAAGAATCCGGCTGTATCCGGACGACATAGTTCTATCCTCAAAAGGGAGCATAGATAAAATAGCGCTGGCCAGAGAGTACGGTGAAGGAACGATCGTAGCTGCGGGAGCAAATTTACTACGCATAAGAGTGGACCCTGCCAGGTATCCTGCCCGTGCGCTTTATGAACTGTTGAAGAGCGAGTACGGCAAATCTCTGCTCTCTCAGATTTCCACAGGTACCGTGATTAGAGGGCTGAGCGTTCGGAATGTTGAAAATATCAAAGTCCCAAAAGTTGATAAGAAAAGGTTTATGGAGTACAGCAAGGCAGCAGAGAAGCTGAGAAAGGAGATAAATGATCTCCAGGCAAAGATAGCAGAACTGGTTAAGGCAGAAAGGGAGCAGTTCAACAACCTGTTCATTCACGACGAATCGCTGCCGCTAAATCAGAAGAAGACCGCAGAATAAACCACCCCGGTTCTATCGAAAAAGATAGTAACCATCCGGGACATTACCTGGATCAACAGCCGTCTAAAAACGGCAAGAGAGCTAAGGAGCTGATAACATGGGCTGGAATTGGCAGGAGGAACTGAAAGGAATAATCAGAACGGCGGTAGAGAGAAAACTAAACGATCTGGGGCTGAAAAAGCAATGGGAAAACTCGGCCAGCAATCAGGGCCTGGTATATGCAGAATCTGTAAATCGCGAGGAGGTCCTGCTCTGCAGAAGGGAACTCGAAGCCTACAAGAACTCGGGGCTGCCTTTCGAACAGGCCAGAGAAGAACTGATCGAAAAACTATCGGAACGACTTTTAAAACTTCTTCTGGAGATAAAGCGAATGGAAACGGAGAGACTGCTGCCTTACACTGTAATCTCTACCTCGGACCTCACAGACGACCTCAGTACTGCCCATTATGTCTATCTCTCCAAAGGAGAATGCGAGAGCGAACCTCTTGCGTTGTCCATAAGGGAAGAGCTAAGGAAGCTCTCAGAGAAGTACCCCGAACAGCTCCACAACGGAAGAGCCGTAATACTCCCCAGAGAGTATGACATTACATTCATTGTGGGATTTATAAACCACTACTACGGCAAGGAAGAGTAGCATCACGGCCGAATCACGTGATTTTGTTCTGAATGTTAACTGTGATAGACTATTATTGATTATTTGCTGGTCTATTTGGCCGGTGCAGTTCTCCTGCGATCGGCTGTTATTTTAGGGGAAGCGCTCCAGAAACAAGCGGAACAGGCGTCTGTCCACCATGATTATAGGGGGCTTTTGGTGGATATAAAGGTTGGATCGGTTCTCTCCAACAAGCGCTGGAGCGAGCCAATACTGGTCAACACTGTTGAAAACGTTGGAAACCACCTGCGAATTGTCGGCACGACCCGCTATTCCAAGCGGCTTATAGATAGTCTCATACCTTTATCCGAGCTTTCCGCGATAGAAGTATTGAGCGACAGCACAGCTTTTGGAGCGGAACCTGGGGAAGTATTTCTCTCCCTCGAGTGTCTGCGTTACAGGTATGCAAGCCTTTACGATCCCCTTCTCGCCATGAACACCTCTAAGATTCACCCGCTGCCGCATCAGATTGAAGCCGTATATGGGTACGTCCTCAAAAATCCCAAGATCCGATTTCTTATCGCGGACGATCCAGGAGCGGGAAAGACGATCATGGCGGGACTAATCATAAAAGAGCTGAAGCTGCGCAAGGTTATAAAGAGGACGCTCATAGTGGCTCCCGGCCATCTGAAGGATCAGTGGCGCAGGGAGTTGAAGGAACGCTTCGAAGAAAGCTTCATCGTCGTCGATCGCGGTCAGCTCGACACGCGCTACGGCGAGAACATATGGGAAACCGAGAGCCAGATAATAACTTCCATAGACTTTGCCAAACGCGAAGAGATACTCCCATCAATAACCGCAGTCGACTTCGACCTCATAATAGTGGACGAAGCGCACAAGATGAGTGCAACCGCCTACGGCGACAAGATAAACAGGACTAACAGATACAAACTGGGAGAGGTGCTATCGAAATCAACGGAACACCTTCTCTTCCTCACGGCTACTCCGCACAGGGGCGACCCGGAAAACTTCCGGCTGTTTCTCGATCTTCTCGAGCCGGGCTACTTCTCAACGAAGGAACTGCTCGGCGAATCGATCCAGAACAGGGACAATCCGCTTTTCATCAGAAGGGTCAAAGAGGAACTGAAGGACTTCGACGGGAAACCTCTCTTCTTGCCGAGACACGTGAGCACGGTCAGTTTCAGGCTGGATGAAGAGGACGACGAAGAGAAAGAGCTTTACAACGATCTCTCGAGATACGTCAACGAGCAATACAACAAAGCTCTGTCGAGAGACAAGAAGAGAAATATCGCCTTCGCCCTCGTTATACTTCAGCGGCGTTTCGCCTCAAGTACATACGCGTTGCTCCGTTCTCTCGAGCGAAGGAAGGACAGGCTCGAAGAAATGCTGAAGACGGCCGAGCTTAGACAGAGCACACCGCAGATAGACTATGACGACATCGAGGACATGTCGGAAGAGGACAGATGGAAAGAAGAAGAGCTCTGGGAAGCCCTCAGCGTATCCGAGAACAGGAACGAACTGAGAGCCGAAGTACAGACCCTGGACAATCTCATTCAACGGGCGAAGAAGATCATAAGCCAGGAGTCGGAGACGAAACTTAAACACCTGAGGAAATCGCTGGTGGAACTGTCCGGTAAATTCAGCGATTTGCGTGACCAGAAGATACTCGTCTTCACCGAATCGCGGGACACTCTCGACTATCTTGAAAGAAAGCTTATAGAGTGGGGCTACACAGTCACCACCATTCACGGCGGGATGAGACTGGAGGACAGAATAGCCGCGGAAAGCATATTCAAGAACGAGAAACAGATAATGGTGGCTACCGAGGCCGCGGGAGAGGGAATAAACCTGCAGTTCTGCCACATGATGATAAACTACGACATCCCCTGGAACCCGAACAGACTGGAACAGAGGATGGGAAGAATCCACAGGTACGGCCAGAACAGAGAGGTCTTTGTGTTCAACATGGTCGCGGAGGATACACGAGAAGGGATGGTCCTGAAGCGGCTGTTCGACAAACTGGACGAGATCCGCCGCGCCCTGGGGAACGACAAGGTCTTCGATGTCCTCAGCGAGGTATTCTACGGCAGGGACTTCCCGCAGATGCTAACGGAAGCGGCGGCGAACGCGAGAAATATAGACGAGATAATCGCGGAAATGGATATATGGGTCGATCACGAAAGGAACAGCGAGCTGAAAGACATCCTCGGAGACAGCCTCGCAAGCAGTTTCATAGACTACACGAGAATAAGGGAAATGGCCCAGCGCGCCAGAGAAAACAAACTGATCCCCGAATACACGGAGCGGTTCTTCAGGAAGGCCTTCGAGAAAGCCGGCGGAGTAATGAAACCGAATGGAGATTTCTTCTCGCTTGAAAAGGTCCCTGTTGAATTGCGTCAGCTTGACGGTATTCAGAATAAAGGGATTTTGAGGAGCTATCCCAAAATCACCTTCGATAACGAACAGGCTTTCAGGCATCCGGACGTCGAATTCGTAACATTCGGTCACCCGCTCTTCGAGTCCCTTCTCGACTGGGTTAGCGAGAATTACGGTCTCACGCCGCTTGAGGGAGCTACCTTTGTCGATCCCGACGGAAGGATGAACGGCTACATATTCCTCTTCGAGGGCGAGATAGCCGACGGGGAAGGGAAGACGGCGGGCAAAAGGCTGTTCGCCTGTTTTGTAAACGACAATGAGATTTACTCAGTCTCTCCGGATAAGATATGGGATCTGAAGGAAGAAAAGGTGCATTGTGATCCCGCAGATATACAGGAAATGAAGAAGAAAGCGGCAGGTTATTCCATAGGCGAACTGGAGAAGTATTTGACTGAACTCCAAAAAGAAAGAGATCACCAGGGCGAGATAAAAGAGAAATACGGAGTCCGTTCTCTCGAGCACCTCATAATAAAGCTCGATGGCGAGCTCATCGATCTGCAGGCACGCAAAGACAGAGGCGAGGACGTCGATCTCGCCATGAGAAACAAGCATGACAGAAAGCAGCGTTACGAACAGCAGCTGAAGAATCTCATCCAGCAGATCGAAAGCGAGAGAAGCCTCACGATGTCGATGCCCCAGTTCGCCGGAGTGATCCGGGTCTTCCCCGAAAAGCCTTCCGATCCCTTCATGGTGAGCGACCCCGAAATAGAAAAGATCGGGATGGACATCTCCATGGATTACGAAAGACATCACAATAGAGAACCACAGGACGTTAGCGCGGAGAATCTCGGCTTCGATATACGTTCAAAGTTAGCCGATGGAACATTCAGATACATTGAAGTGAAGGCTAGGGCAACCACGGGACCTGTCGAACTGACCCAGAACGAATGGCTGAAGGCGAAGAGGTTCGGTTCCGACTACTTTCTGTATGTGATTTTGAACGCGGCTAAGGAGCCGGAGCTGTACATAATACAGGACCCTGCGAACAACCTTACGCCGACTGAACGAGTAGAGTCGGTGAGGTATTTAGTATCTCCGAACCAGATAAAGAACTACCCGATAGACAATTCGTAGTCGATAGAGGGGGCGAACCAGTTGAGCGAGCGAAGGTTTATAGAAGAGAGTTTCCCAGTTAAGGAAGTAAGTCAGATATCTGTCAAAGAGAAGAATGTTAGGCACGGGCACATCTCTACATTGCACATATGGTGGGCAAGGCGGCCTCTGGCTTCTTCGCGCGCTACAACATATGCGGCTCTCGTTCCCGAGCCGAAAGACGTCGATGATCTGAATGCCAGGCGAAACTTCATAATTGAATTATCTAAATGGGAGAACTCAAATAACAGGGAGCTCTTGGATAAGGCCAGAAAAGACATACTGAAAGCCAACAACGGACAGCCGCCAAAGGTTCTCGATCCCTTCGGTGGCGGAGGATCGATTCCGCTGGAAGCGCTCCGACTCGGCTGCAAGACATACACCGGTGATCTCAACCCCGTTGCCGTGCTCATACAGAAGGCGACTCTGGAGTATCCGCAAAAATACGGTAAGCCGGTAACCAGAAATACCGGCAATGTTATGCTGAACAAGAGTGAAGTTAACCCGTTACTTCAAGACGTGAAAAAGTGGGCAGACTGGGTCCTGGAAGAAGCGAAAAAGGATATAGGAAGATTCTATCCGAAAGATCCGGACGGTTCTGTTCCGGTAGGTTATATATGGGCGCGTACAATTCCTTGCCAGAATCCTTCATGCAGAGCCGAGATCCCTTTAATGCGGCAATACTGGCTTGCGAACAAGAGTAGGCGAAAGATAGCGTTATATCCTTACACAAAAGATGGAAAGGTTGAGTTCAAGATAGTGGGGACCGGTTCAGAGAAGATGCCGGATGATTTCGATCCCGATAAAGGAACAGTCTCTCGTGCCGTTGCTGTTTGTCCTGTATGCGGTTCAGCGGTGGAAGCAAAAACAACTCGCAGGCTCTTTCAGGAAGGCAAGACAGGAGAGAGGATGGTCACCGTAATACTGACAAAGCCGGGCGAGACGGGTAAGCGTTACAGGGTAGCGACCGAAGAGGATATGGAAGCATTCAATAAGGCAGCCGAATACATGGAAGAGAAACGACGGAAACTACATGAAATGTGGGGAATAGATCCTGTGCCGGATGAACCAACACCCGAAGGATCTGGTAGTGGTGCAGAAAGAGCGTTCTCCGTTTATAGATATGGCATGACAACATGGGGAAGTCTCTTCAACGCACGGCAGAAGCTCTCGCTTATAACATTTACCGACAAGGTTAGAGAGGCTTATAGAAAGATCATTGCTGAGGGTGTGGAGAGAGAGTATGCGAAAGCATTGCTGACGTTTCTTTCTATTCACTTGGATAAAATGGCTTCTTCTTCTTCCACACTGGCAAGATGGCAAAGTAACCGTGATACTATAGCTGATACGTTTTCAAGGCAAGCTTTGCCAATGTTATGGGATTATATTGAAGTTAACAACATATTCGGCAAGTCAAGAAGCTATTCAGAAATGTTGAAGGACATCATGATAAACATTGAACTGCTCTCAAGATTTATCCCAGGCTTTACTAGTTCCATTTCAGCCACTAATCTTCCATACAGCGACAACTACTTCGATGCAGTAATAACCGACCCGCCTTACTACGATAACGTTCCGTATTCTTACCTGTCTGACTTCTTCTATGTATGGTTGAAACGAAGTATAGGGGACCTTTATCCTGATTTGTTCTCCACATCTCTAACCCCTAAGAAGAACGAGATAGTCGCCTATTCTACCGGTACGGGTGGCTTGGAAGCAGGGAAGAGACAGTTCGAAGAGATGCTTTCACAGGCTTTCAAGGAAATACATAGGGTTCTTAAAAAGGATGGACTTGCGGTAATAGTCTATGCTCACAAGACTACGGAAGGCTGGGAAACGCTCATAAACTCATTGCTGGATTCCGGGCTTGTTATGACAGCCGCATGGCCTGTGAACACTGAAATGCAGGCCCGGTTACGTTCACAGGAGTCAGCTGTTCTCGCATCTTCAATCTATATCGTGGCCCGAAAAGTGGAGAGAAGCGGTATCGCTTTCTATAACGAAGTCCGTGAAGAATTGAAAACGCATCTAGACAGGAAGTTGGATCGACTCTGGGCCGAGGGAATCGGCGGCGGAGACTTCTTTATAGCGGCCATTGGCTCCGCGATAGAAATCTTCGGAAAATATGAGAAAGTAATGGACCTGCAGGGCAACATCATACGAGCCGACCGGCTTCTTGAAGACGTTAGGACTATCGCCACCGATTACGCGATTCGCCAGATCCTGCATAACGGGTTCGCTTCGGAAATCTCGGACAAGACGCGCTTGTACGTCCTTTGGCGATGGAATTATGGCGATGTCAGAGTGCCATTCGACGAAGCCCGAAAACTCGCCCAGAGCTGCGGATTGGACCTGTCACTTGAATGGAACGGCAAGGGTTTCATACGAAAAGAGAAGGAATTCGTCCGTCTTTTGGGTCCGCAGGATCGAAAGCTTAAGGAACTAGAAGATACCCACGAGCTCATAGACGTGCTGCACAAGACTCTTCTCCTTTGGGAGTCGAGCAAACGCGACGAATTGGTTCAACTACTATCCGATTCTGGTTTTGGAAGGAACGACGCCTTTTACAGAGTTGCACAGGCAATAAGCGAGACGCTTCCGAACGAAAACAAGGAGAAGAAGCTGCTGGATGGATTCCTGGCGGGCAGAGAGCGAATAAGAGAGGATTCAATAAAGAAGCACGAGAAAGATAGCGAACAGCAAGGGAGGTTATTCTGATGAAGCCCTTTCACACGGTTGCTATTCCTCACGAAGATATAAAAAGTGGGGCTCTAGAGATGAGCGTCTTCGCCGCGGATCTCTGGAGTGCGAGCAGGGGTTCGGGTCCTCAGGAATACTCGAATCCGGATGTGTTCTTCAGAAAGACTTATCAGACGGACGGTCTGAAGGAGCTGCTGGAAACCGTTCAGAAGAGACTGGAGGGGCGAGGAGGGGACTCCGTTCTTCAGGTCCAGACACCGTTCGGCGGCGGTAAGACCCACTCCATGATTGCGCTATATCATAAGGCGGGGGAATGGAACGCGAAGAGAGTCGTTCTTGTAGGCACAGTTCTGGACGGAGATAAGACTCTCTGGGGAGAGATAGAGCGCCAGCTGACCGGAGAGATCAGGTATCTTACAGTCAGGACTTCTCCGGGGAGAGAGGCTTTGAACAAAGTCCTGACTGCGAACGCTCCGGTTCTTATCCTCATGGATGAACTGATGGAATACATGACAAAGGCCTCCGGCGTGAAAGTTGAGGACACTACTCTTGCGGAACAGACTCTTGCCTTCATGCAGGAACTATCAGAGGAGGCTTCATCCATTTCCGGCGTGTGCGTGCTGGTAACGCTTCAGTCAAGCTTCATAGAACAGTCCTCCGAGGCTGCTGAGAGACTGCTGTCAAAACTGAAAAAGACTCTGGGCAGAAAAGAGAAGGTCTACGCCCCCGTGAAGGACAGCGAAGTGACAAAGATAATTCGAAAGAGACTGTTCTCGAATATAAACGAAAGAGCCGCGGAAGAGATCGTCTCCAATCTGGTGGATTATTTCGCAAACCAGTCTATACTCCCCGCCGGCATAGAAAAGAGCGATTACAGGAACCGCTTCCTGGACTCATATCCATTCACACCGGAAGTAATAGACGTGCTTTATCACCGCTGGGGGAGCTATCCGGAGTTCCAGAGAACGAGGGGTGTTCTCCGTATTCTGGCGCTTGTCATTCATTCCATGCTTAAGAGCGGTAATTCCTATATAAGCCTGTCCGACTTCGATCTCGATAATCAAGAGTTGAGACAGGAGTTAATCAAATTCACCGGCTCCGAATTCAACAGCGTAATAGCATCTGATATAACGGCCGACGACTCGGGAACCGTGAGGACGAATCCCGAACTGGGGAGGGCTTATCAGAATCTTAATATAGCAACCAGGGCTGCCCAGACGATATTCATGTATTCATTCTCCGGAGGACGTGAACACGGGGCCACACTCACGGATATAAAGCGGCAGGCGGCGGCGTATGATAATCCGGCCGAAGTGATTTCCGATTGTCTGGAACGTCTGAAGAACAGGCTCTTCTATCTCCAAAATACCGACGACAAATACTTCTTCAGCAACAAGCCGAATCTGAACAGGATTATACATACAAAGATGGAAAACGTGTCGTCAGAAAGCCTCAAGGAGCTGGAAGAAGAGCTTCTGAAGAGAAACATATCCGGCAAGCGCTTCAAGACGTTCATAGGCGAACAGAGCTACAGAGACATTCCCGACAACTACGATTTGAAGCTGCTTGTTCTGGAAAGCGTCGATAGGCAGACGATGATGGAAATTATAAACAACAGGGGGAACAGCACTCCTAGAGTCAATCGAAATACGATAATCTTCCTGTGTCCGAGCGACAAAACTAATCTCGAAAAGCAAATGAGGCGGAAGCTGGCCATAGACGCTATTGAACGAGATGATTCACTGGAACTAGGTGAAATGGACAGAAAGAAACTGAAAGAAGATGTAAAACGGATCTCGGGGGAACTTGACGACGCGATCCACAGAGTGTACAGAGAGATATACATCCCGATGAAGGACGGCTTGCTCAAAACCGATCTGGGCATACCGACATACGGAGAAAACAAAACTCTGGACGAAAGGGTATTCGATCACCTGAAATCGGAGCAGAAGCTTATCGACAAACTCGCCCCGATAGTGATACAGGCAAAATACATGAAAGACAGTGATCGCCTTTACACGGAGCAATTGTGGAAGTCACACCTCCAGACCCCGGGCGAACCGCTGCTGATGAACAGAGGCGTACTCGAAGAGGCGATCATTGAAGGGCTCAAAACGGGCGTCTTCGGTCTTGGGATGGAGGATAGCAATAGGCTAAAACTTCTTTACTTCAACGACAGAAAAAAGAGCCAGACAACGGAACCGCCGATACTCCAGTTCTCCAGCATGGAGGTTTTGATACCACGGGAAGTGTGTATAGAGCTGGAGAAGGAAAAGGAAGGGCTACCGGGTTATGGGAGTAATGAAAGCGATAAAGATAGCAGAACGGTTTCCGAAGGACAAGAAAACAATATAGGATCTACTGCGCACATTCCTAGTGGATCGGGCGAGACTGAAGGCAATTCAGGGGTTACGGGCACGACTACACAAAGCGACAGCGAGATCGCATCCCTGAAGCTCTCGTTCAGGCTTCCGAAAGGAAAGGCTGCGGATGTTATGAGAGTGCTTAATTACCTGCAGACGAAGTTCGATACTCTGCGGCTAGATATAACAGCAATCGACGGCAGCATGACAAAACAGGACTACGAGAACAAGATAGCCGAGGCCTTCGAACAGGCAGGGATAGAGATTGATGAAAAGTACTAAATCGGCTTCCGTTAAAGCATTTAACAAACACATACAGAAAATTGCGGGATTCTGGATAAAGCTCTTAACGACTACGAAGAAAGGTTCGTTGTAAGGCAATGGATGATTTAGCTCTTTTTTGCAGAAAGATACTTCGGCGATAGCTACTCTCATATGCTGGTATTTCAGCTTTCGAGACAGCTGCTATCTGGAGAATGTTTTAGTATTTCTGACTTAAACATTGCTTTGAGGTCGTTCTGCAAATTGGTTTTAGCAAAAGACCGAAAGAAAGGAGATCTCATGGACGCTGCGAAACTCTGTGTGAGCCTTTTAAAGAGTGAATCCGAAAGCGAAGTCATCTCTTGTCTCAAGAAAGCGGGTTACTGGGACGATCCATCGGCATGGAAGTATTACGGAGATATGGAGAATAACTTCTCGACAATCGGCAATCAGCAGCGATCTCCGGTAGCCGCTTTGGTCGAGAAACTCATTAATTCGGTAGATGCTGTTCTGATAAAAGAGTGTCTTTCAAGGCTTATAGATCCCGAATCTTCGAATGCGCCTGCTAGCATTTCCAAAGCTTTGATAGACTTTTTCGGAATCCGCGAGGGAAAACTCAGTAATGTCGAGACGTACGAAAGGGGTTTGCTCGCCGAGAATATATCCCTAATTGCAACAGGAGACAAGAAGAACCCTTCTTATACCATTGTTGATAAAGGCGAAGGACAGTTTCCCGATGATTTCCCGGAGACGTTTTTCTCGCTCAACCGTTCAAACAAACTCCGTATTCCTTTTGTTCAAGGAAAGTTCAATATGGGAGGTACTGGAGTTCTGCAGTTCTGTGGAGAGCGCAATTTGCAGCTGGTAATCTCGAGGAGAAACAAAGAGATAGTCGGAGGCTCGGATAATCCCTGGGGCTTCTCGGTTGTTCGAAGGGAAGATCCATCGATGGGAATTAGGAGTTCAACGTACAAGTATCTCGCTCCCAACAATAGAATCCTTAGATTCTATGCCGATTCTATTCCGGCACTTCCGGGGAAGTACCCGCAATCATATGTTGAGCCATTGGAATCGGGTACTGTCATAAAGCTCTTTGATTACCAGATTGGACCATCATTGAGAACCGTAGCCCCTTTGGATTTGTATAACAGTCTATCTTTGTTGCTGCCAGAAATAGCATTACCGATAAGAATATTCGAAAGAAGACCGGGATATAGGGCACACACTTATGATTCCGTTTTATCTGGACTTGCTGTGCGTCTTGAGGAAGACAAAAGAGATAATGTTGAGCCAGGGTTTCCGAGTTCAACAAGGTTGTCTGTGATGGGACAATCAATGAATATATCAGTGTTCGCATTCAAAGAAGGCGCTGACGAGAAATACAAGAAAGACGAAGGCATAATATTCACCGTCAATGGTCAAACTCAAGGCGCTCTCTCGAAAGCTTTCTTCACCAGAAACCGCGTTTCATTGGGTTATTTGTCTAACTCGATATTGGTTATCGTTGACTGCACAAATATCGAGGGCAGACAACGTGAGGATCTTTTCATGAATAGCCGGGATAGACTTCGAGGTAGTGAATTCGAGAACGCCATAGAAAGAGAACTGGAGGATCTTCTGAAGAGGCATGAAGGATTGAGACAACTTAATGAAAGACGCAGGAGAGAAAAGATCGAAGGAAAACTTCAGGACTCAAAACCCCTAAAGGAGCTTCTAAACGATATCTTAAAGAAATCGCCAACGCTTTCCCGTCTTTTCATAGAAGGCAAACAACTACAAAATCCATTTAAATCCGCATTAGTAGCGAGCGATCCTGTATTCGAGGGAAAGCGCTTCCCAACATATTTCACTCTTGTAGGTAAGTTCAGTGAAGATTCGCCAAAACGTTGCCCTATAGATAACTCGACATTCAGAGTGAAATATACAACCGATGCAGAGAATGATTATTTTACACGTACAAACGACAGTGGCCATTTCGAGCTCACTTCACCAGATCTGCCAATAGCCAATTACTCGATAAATCTCTGGAACGGCACTGCCAATCTGAGTGTTGAGCTGCCAGAAGGAGTCGAGGTTGGAGATCTCATCGAATTCAACTCGAAAGTCTTCGATATCCGTGAAACCGAGACTTTCGAGTCAAAATTCTTTGTCGTTGTAACTGAAGAAGAGAGAAAATCCAAAGGCGGAAACGGAAAAGGCCAGAAACCACCATCGAGGACAAATAAAAGCGGAGATGACAGTAAGGGACTTCAGGGATTGAATCTGCCAAACATTATCCAGGTTCATGAAAGCGAGTGGGAAACATACGGATTTGACAGGTTTGATGCACTTACTATTCAGAAAGCCGACGAAGACCAGTACGATTTCTATGTCAACGTTGATAATTGGCATTTGAAGACAGAGCAAAAGGGAAAAACAAAATCCGACCCCAGAATTCTAGAGGCAAGGTATGAGTACGGTTTGGTCATTTTAGCTTTGGCAATGATAAACGATTATAAAGAAGATGAACAGGAAGAACTATCGATTGAGAATATGGTAAAAAGAGTCTCCAGAGCCGTATCCCCATTCCTACTCCCTATGATCGAAGAGCTAGGATCGCTGGAACTTAACTATGTGAGTTTGAACAGATCTGACAGAACTCCATCAGACGAAGAATCAGGAAATCCGATCTCAGATAATCTTCGAAACGCTTCCAGGAAGCCCGAAGCTCATCAATCAACTTTGTGGAGGAATCTATGAGCATAATCACTGGTAAAGATCTGTTCATTGATACTATTTGGAGACCTATAAGCAGACACACAAAGCAAATACTCGAATCTAATCCAGAAAAACAGAGGACATCATGGAAGGATTTTGCTTCACTCCTCTAGGAGGCGCCAATAGTATAGGTGAGAGTTGTTATCTTTTTGAGGTCGGCAATGCCAAAATACTTGTGGATGCAGGCTTGGGCTTCCAAGAAAGGCCGTTCCCAAACAACCTGATTTCGAGAATTGACAAGGCACTTAACGGTCTCGGAAATATCGATCTGGTTCTCATAACGCATGCACACAGAGATCATCTAGGTTCGATATTAAAACTAATGGCGAATGGATATAGTGGATACATTTACTCTTCTAAAATAACAAAACAACTGGCTAAGTATGTGTTCGATGACATCATCGTAGATGACCTTCCTAATAGGGAAATCGCCAACTTATATGCTCATTACGCGTCTTTTATGTATCACCAATGGCATTCGCTTGATCTTGGAGATCGTCTGGATATTAAAGACATAACTATCTGGCCCTTTAACGCCGGACATATTGCAGGTTCATTTGGATATGTTATAGAGTATGATAGCTCATCTATGGTTATAACAGGCGACGCATCGCTTTATCCGAATCTATCTTCGGGAATAATGAATTTTCCTAATGTTGAGAATTGCGAGCTTCTGATTTGTGATGGCACTGCTGTAAATAAAGAGAATATAAACCTCCTATCTGACTGGGCGGTCGTTGATGCTGTTGAGATTTCTCTAGATAAGGGAGAGAAGGTTATCTTCCCTTGTGTTGCATTGGGAAAAGATATCGAAACTCTTCTCAGGTTGGAAAGAGAAATGGTAAGGAGAAAGAAGAGCTTTGACATTTTTGCTGCTCAATCTACTTTCGAAGTAGCTTCGATAATTGGACTAGAAAGGAATTTGGCTAAAATGAGATGCAAAGTTGCAGAATTGAAAGAAATAACTTCTCCAGGAATATTTGTCGGAAGAGTTCCCAAACAATTCCGCGTGCCGAAATCAACATACTACGACTATTTGGATATCTTGCCTTCAAAGAAATCGCCTAGTCTTCATTACTTCAGTATTGGAACGCATTTAAATTCAGCTCAGATTGAACTTCTTATTGATTTTACAAAACCCAAAAGAACGGTCTTTGTTCACACTTTAGATAGAGAACTAAAAAATGCTAAATTCAGATCTCCAAGTTTTTCCATAGCTCAAGAACTCAGAAAATACGGAAGAGGTGATTATCCATGGTAAATGAAAGACTCACGATATTCAGTAGAGCCGTTAACGAAGTCCACACCTTCATGAATTCTCCTCGCTACACTCCTCGCTTCAGAAAAGGCTCTTATGCTAGCGGCAGGTATGATTACTCTAAGGAAATCGAAGCCGCCATTATTATTAGTAAGATACATTATCTATCAGACTTTGACAATACTATCCAGCAGCTTAAGCAAAGTGGTATTTACAATCCAAGAAGTTTTGTCTTTAGCTATTTCAGAATACAAAGTGAAACTCACTTGTTTGGAGTGATTAAGAAAGCTCAAGAAGCTTCTGCTTACTTTCTAGGTCTACTGAATGGTGATGATACCAACGGAGATATGAATTCAAAGCTTATAGATATGCGTCGTGATGATAAGCTCTTCTATAGGCTTGTTGGAGCAATAGTGTCTGACAAACTAAGTTCGGAGGACCAAGTTAGTACAACCGTTAAGAAGTTCGACGAAATCCAGCGTAATTCAGGCTATTCCTTAACTCAGAGAGTGTTTAGAGAATTTGTGGTTAATTTAGCGCAGATTACGGAGAGAAAATTCAACACGGGAAAAATAATCACAGACAATCTGGAAAAAGAAATCTCGGAACTAACCGAAAAATTGAGTAGTGAACAAGAGGATATTAGAAAGGAGGTTCTAATATCTCTTTACAAAAGCATAAACAACGAAAACACGGATTTCATTCTGGATAGATTGGTTGATTACACTAATGCAGAAAGCAATTTGGTAATAGATACAGTTGCTATGAAAGTTATGTTCAGTAATCTACTAAAAGGGTTCCAGAAAATCGGAATTGAACATTTCGGTAAGCCGGGAAAGGAAATCGCAAGTACAAGTATAGATCCAAAGAGCTATTTCTGCGATGACGAAATTAAACCCGAAAACAAGTATGTTATAAAAAAGACTGGCTGGAAAGTCAAGGATACGATTGTAAGAGAAGCTACGATTGAGTCAATAAGAGGGGATGTCCAATGATATATCTCGGTATAGACCTCGGCACTTCAAATACTGCTGTATCTTGGTTTAATGCTTCTAGAGGAAAATCTTTGGAGTTCAAACTCGATCAGATGGGTATTGGTGGCGTGAAGACAAAAGAGAAGACAATCCCTTCCGCTATTCTTGTTCAAGAGAAAGAGACCTTTCTTTTTGGAAAATACGCATCTCAACAAGCTATGGAAAACCAACCGGATAATGTCGCAAAATCCTGGAAGTTGTTTCTCGGGTCGGGAATGAAAATGAAAGTGAGAGGAAGAGAATACGATCCAGAATACTTCCCGAAAATTCTTCTTGAATTCATAAGAAGAGAAGTTGAGAAATATTTTCAGGAACCCGTCGAATCAGCCATCTTTACACTCCCTGCGTCGGCCAGTACTTCAATGAGAGAGGCCCTGCAAAGGGCGATATCAGAAGCAGGCTTCAGAACAGATGTTGGGATTCTTTTTCTCGACGAACCAACTGCAGCGCTTCAATACTTTCTTCAACTGCAGAGACTGGGCGAGATTCCTGAATCCTTACTTGATTTGACAAGTCCGAAGAATGTAATGGTCTACGATATTGGAGCCGGTACCGTCGATGTGACAATTAACAAAGTCTACCTGAACGAATTCCAAACTCTTTCGACAGAACAGATTTCGATTTCGAGGTTCTCAGACATAGCTGGAGACCGCTTCGATGAATTATTTGCCAAAAACTATCTCTGTAACATCATAAGAAGGGATTATCCTGACATTTCCGAAAGCGATTTGAAGAGCATAATGCCTGTACTGATAAACATCGCCGAAAGAACAAAGGTAAATCTTAGCAATTCGTATTCAGTTCAAAAAGACAATCATGTCAGTACAACTTACGAGGATGTTGAGGATTCCATAGGATCAATTGCCCTGGGAGGCACAAGATACTCACTGAATGCCACTGTCAGTTTGAAGGATTACTACGATAGTATCGAAGTTCTTCTTAAGGGTGAGCGAAACATATTTACCGCGATCGATAGTGCGATTGAAAGAGCACAAAAGGTAATTGGCTCAAATGTAAAAATAGACGCAATTCTCTTAAATGGTGGTATGTCCTACGCTCCTTTTATTAGAGAAAAAATTCAGGAACTCTTCCCTGAAGCTGTTTTTTTGGACGTTTTTGACTATTCGTCTGCTGTCGCCAACGGGGCGGCTGCGTATGCTTACGAAAAAGATATCTCTGGATACCAGATGAACAGATTGACAAACATTGTTCCCGAGAGTATCTATCTTCAGCAGGCTGATGGTGCAATGAAGTTATTAATAAAGGCTGGAACAAGACTTCCATACAAAAACAGTAAGGTTTATGAAGCGACCGTCGAAGAGTCAACCACAGAGATTCTCTATAAGTTTTTGAAGACAGGAGCTTCAGAAAACGAGTATGAAGCCCTCGGTTGTTATTCCCACAAATTGGACTCTTTAGTAGATCCCGGCGATAAGCTGGATGTCGGTTTCGAGATGCTTGAAGACAAGAGAATAAAAATAACACTGGCTGGCGAGAACATAGGGACAGTTGTTATGAGTTATAGTCTTGACAGACGAAATGGGCCAAATAGACTAAATAGGCCAATTAAAATGCCAGAAAAACTCTCCAAACCGCTCTGGACCGGTAATGAACGAATGGATATTGAACAGATGGTTACTGACTATAAGTCTGCTCTAATTAGATCAGTAGTAGCGACAAAGGAACAGATGAATGAATTGAGAAGTATCGAAAGTACACTACTAAGATATGAAAATCCTTTTGTTCTTGCTGATATGATCATGAGATTCTCAAAAAACAGTTGGTTCAAGACAAACTACTACGAAGTTTTTCACCGAGTGTATTTCTTTCTGGGACAGATCTTGGCCAAAAAAACTTTCGAAAACCTGGAATCAAGAATAGTCGATTTCTTGTACGAGGAGTACCTTAAAACTCCCTATTACGATAAAAGCTGGAAGATCGCAATAGCAACTGCGATTGGTAAGTCGCTTCGTTCTTCAGCTGAGCCAAAGCTATATAGTTTACTGAAAGCTCAGAAAAAGAATTTTCTGTCAGGAGTCATTCAAAGTCTTATTATGGCTCTCGGCAAAGTCGCTATGCGTGTAGGAACTTACGATTACCTTAGTGAGTTCACAAAGTACGATAGCAACAAAGCCATAATAACTGCAACTCTATGGGCAATGGGAAGAATGGGATCCCGCCAAACAAGCTCGCTGACAATAATTGAAGCTCTGAAGCCGCTAAAGAGAATATCTTCAATTATTGAAAGCTCATCAGATAATGAGATAATCATGAACGCGCTATATTGGATAGGAGAAGTTATGGATCAAAGAGCTCTATATACAACTGGGATTGCAGACGAGAAGACTGTCTTGAAGATTTCTAGCATGCTCAGCAAAAAGAAAGAAAGGATATCCAGACAAAACATAACTAGAATAATCGATTCAATAATTGCTATGTTGAGTTATGAAGAAGGAACACAGCTAGTAGATTATGAGGCCTTCCTGAAAAAGAATAGAGAAAAGGTTTACAGCAATGATTGATTTTGCATTGGCATGACAGTTAATTTAGTGAACGAAGAGGTTATAAAGCAAAATCCCTTATCTTGCCAAAAGCTGTTTTCATGTGGACCGCCTTGCAGGCAAAGAATCTGGTTACAACTGGAAAGATCGATGATATGCCCCCAAAAGTGAGACAAGTATAAAGAGAAAGAGTTGCATAAAGAGTGTCTCAATAGTGATGATTCACAGTGAATCATCACTCGCGAATCAGTAACTGAGAATATGGAATCTGATCGGTGTTTCATAAGCGATGCTCGAATGTGGTCTTTGACAATTA
>Ga0208824_1001106_pt1 | contig 25425 bp, 21 predicted proteins | sample AD_JPNTR3_MetaG_FD_184447 | JGI IMG/M metagenome (GOLD analysis project Ga0208824, IMG submission 184447) | Active sludge microbial communities of municipal wastewater-treating anaerobic digesters from Japan - AD_JPNTR3_MetaG (SPAdes) (version 2) | ecosystem: Engineered > Bioreactor > Anaerobic...
AATTATTGGTGAAAGTGGTACTGGCAAAGAAATTGTTGCAAAGGCAATTCATTATAACAGCAACCGGAAACAGTATCCCTTTAAGTCTATCGATTGCAGCACCATACCGCAGGATTTGATTGGCAGTGAATTATTTGGTCATGAAAAAGGTGCATTTACCGGAGCTATCGCCCGAAAAATTGGCAAATTTGAAATTGCAAGCAAGGGAACCCTATTTCTGGATGAGATTAGCAATCTTTCGTTTGATATGCAGGCAAAGTTGCTGCGTGTACTGCAGGAAAAGGAATTTGAGCGTATTGGTGGCAATGAGATAATCAAGGTGGAGACACGTATCGTAGCAGCAAGTAACCGGGATATCCGGGAGATGGTTAAACAGGGAACATTCAGAGAAGATTTGTACTACCGGCTTAATGTTATGCCTATTTATCTTCCACCGTTAAAAGAACGCAAAGAGGATATTCCTCTTTTCATTGATTATTTTTTAAAACGATTTACCAGTGAATATGGTAGAACAATTACTCTTGATTTACAATCGCGATTATATTTAACCGATTACCACTGGCCTGGCAATGTGCGACAACTGGAAAATGTCATCAAGCGTCTTGTATTGCTTTCAACAGAGGATGTTGTAAAGCTGGATATTGTTAAAAGTGTACTGGAGTTTGAAGAATATAACAAACCGGCAGTGCAACAAGATGTATATGCTGCCATACCCTCGACTATAGCAACGGCACCTGTTCATGAAAGTTTTGATAATGGCGATACTATTAGCGATAACGATACTACCTTGCAGGATGAAACGGTAAAAACACTTGATGAAGTAGAAAAAGAATATATTGAGAAAATGTTAAAGCAGTTTAACTTCAACATATCAGTAACGGCAAAAGCTATTAATGTTTCCAGAAAAACAATGCATAATAAATTGAAAAAATATAATATAGCGATAAAAAAGACTGTAGCTGATGATTAAGGAATAATGAAGAAATTATTATACAATAGGTCGCAAAGAATGTTAAATTTCAGAAGAACTTCCCTTCATTTTTGATCATTAATACTACGGATTATAATGATAGTGTTATTATTTTTTGTTAATAGCTAATTTATTAATAGAGTATATAATACAATATGAATAAGGGTACATATATATATAAATTTGTTTTTGGAACTCTAATGGCTATTCTTTTAATTGTCATAGGTTCCTCGCTACTAAGAGGATTTAGTGATAAGGAGTCAAGTTTTACGCGCTATCTTCTTAATGCTCCTTTTAATGGACGTGCCGGACACACCTGTACAGTATTTAAAGGTAAATTATGGCTTATTGGCGGCTGGGATGGTAATAATCCATACAACGATGTATGGTATTCAAAAGAGGGTCTTCACTGGTATAGTGCTGGAGAGATGCCTTTTAAAAAGCGGGCCGGACACACTGCATTTGTTTTTAATGATAAGCTGTATGTGGTAGGTGGGCTTTCATTTGATGAATGTAAAAATATTATTGATATGAATGATGTGTGGGTTAGTGATGATGGAATGAACTGGCAGTGTATAAAAGAAACTGCTGAGTTTATGCCGCGAGGTGGACATGCCTGCGCTTTATTTAAAAATAAAGTCTACTTAGTAGGTGGTATAGCATGCGGTGCCGAAGCATATAAAACCGAAGATGGTGTAAACTGGAACAGGCTTGCAAACAAACTACCTTTTGGTTCTCGGGGTGGGCATGTTTTAACAAATTTCAAAAACAAATTGTGGCTGATTGGTGGAATACGTGTTGACAGAAACAATAATTTTATGAGCTTTAGTGATGTATGGAATTCAGGTGATGGAATTCACTGGAAAAAGGTAGCAAGCGACATGCCCTTTTTTGCTGGTGGCGGTCATGGCTGTGTTGTTTATAAAAATTCTTTATGGGTAATCGGTGGTTTTAGAAAAGGGGGTACGGTGTATCGCTCTGATGATGGAATGAATTGGGAATTATTTAACAGCTTTACTCCCATGGGGGAACGCGTTTCACATAGTTGTACAGTTTTCAAAGACAGGATAATTATAATAGGTGGTTTTGATGGTACAGGATTTAAAAATGATGTATGGGCGTTTAAAACGCTGGAGTAATCAAAGTAACTGTTATTACGAAAATCATACACGTTTCACTACTATTAAAAAAATCATAAAAGTGGCGATAGTTATTCATATTGCCTTTGTTGTGTTAATGGGATCAATAATTATGTATTATGACAAGCATAATCCTTCAAATACTCCATTGATGTACTATCGGGCATATATAAACAATTATACAGTGAAACCAGTGCAATGTGTACCCTTAAAAAAAATACCTGATGATATAAAGAAAATGGTAATCTCAATTGAAGATTATAAATTTTATAAACATAATGGTGTTGATATTGAGGCAATTAAACGAGCTCTCATCATTAATTATAAAGTTGGTTACAGGATGTATGGAGCCAGTACCATTACACAGCAGTTAGCACGAACGTTGTTTTTATTCCCGGTAAAGTCGATGATCAGAAAATATGCTGAATTAATTATAGCTTTAGAGATGGAAGTATTATTAGACAAAGACAGGATTTTTGAATTGTATCTTAATTATTGCGAATGGGGAAAAGGTTTATTTGGCATAAAAAATGCATCCTATTATTATTTCGGAAGAAATATTCACAATTTACGTAATGATGAAAAATCTCGCCTGCTGGCTATACTTGCAAATCCCATTATTTATTCCCCATATAAGTTTAAAGGTTCAAAACTTATAACCAATCGATATTATATATTAAAGTTTAGATACTATACCTATACTAAATATAAAAGTATGATGCAGTATGCTATAACCCGGTAAAAAATTTGCACTATGCAAGCTCTTATGGATATGAAAGATAATACAAAAATGATTGTGGATATCAGCAGCTATTTGACCGCTTACACGATACTATAGATGCAAAATTTCCCCATACAAAGTAAAAGTTTTTCTGAAGATACTACGTTATCACGGCAATTGGGATTACCATCAGCTATTGCTATTGTTATTAGCCGTATCATAGGGTCGGGAATATTTCGCACACCAGGTCCAATTATGGCTCTGGTTGGCTCTACATTGCTTTTTGGAAGTGTATGGATAATTGGTGCTGTTATTACTATTTTTGCTGCTATTTGCTATGCCGAACTGGTTGCAATGATGCCACGCTCCGGGGGTCCATATGTTTATTTAAAAGAAGCATATGGCCCATTAATTGCATTTTTACGGGGATGGGCAATGTTCTTTGTTTCTGAAACAGGTGCTATAGCAGCGGTTGCTTTAGTTTTTGCTGAATATACGGTTGCTTCAATTACTCTTGTTTCTGGAGTTGTGCTATCCCATGCAGTTGTAGTAATGCTGGCGCTTCTTGTCATTGTTTTTCATACTTTCATTAATTGTTTTGGCGTAAAATTAAGCGGTGTTGTCCAGATAATAATAAGTTCTTCAAAAATAGTAGCACTGGGATATATTGTTGTTTCTTGCTTTTCCAATAATGGCGATATTCATAATTTTTATAATCCTCTTGTTCCTGAAAATTTTACATTTGCGCATATATTGGGAATAGGTGCTGCTCTCCGATATGCATTTTTTGCCTTCAGTGGATGGGAAGGTGCTACGTATGTTGCAGAAGAGGTTAAAAATCCCCGTAAAAATCTACCGTTATCATTATTTGTTGGTATTGCATGTGTACTTATTTTATATGCAAGCACTAATGCAGCATATCTTTTTCAGGTGCCGGTTCAGTATTTTTCTCAGTCAAAATGGATTGCGGTTGATGCATTGCAAAATGCATTGGGTGCCATTGGAGCATTGATTGTAGCGTATGCAGTCATTATAAACACTTTTGGAAATGTTGGCACTCAGATAATGGTGAAAGCCAGGACCTGGCATGCTATGGCATCAGATAATCTTTTTTTTAAGGTTTGTTCTACGGTTCATCCTGAATATAAAACCCCTAATAATGCAATAATTGTACAGGGAATATGGGCAAGCATACTTGTCCTTTTTGCATCTATGTATAAAGATTCATATAAAGCTGTTATTGATTATTTCTCGGCAACCGGAACAATTTTCAATATTTTGACATTAGGCAGCGTAATTGTTTTGCGGAAAAAATATCCCGGTATTGTACGACCGTTTAAAGCATGGGGTTATCCTGTTACGGTTATACTGGTAATTTCATTCTATGTAGTATATTTAATTATAACATTTATAACTGCATTTGCACCATCTCTTCTGGGAATAATTTTTACATTATCTGGACTGCTTTATTACTGGTACAAATCTGCAGGGAAAAGTAAAAATGAAGCTCCATACTAGTTATTATGTCAAAATACTATTTAAAGAGTTTTAATTAACAGGATAGTGCTATCGGGAGAATGACAGTGCGTTGTTATATGCAAATAATTTGTTTACTGTATATCGTCATACTCTGTCATGTCAATGTGTATGCTAACTATGAGCAAAAAGGAAGTGTTGGTGGTGAGCCTTTACAGGATGTATTTGTCATAAGTAGAAAAGATTGGCTGATTGTACCATATGTAAATTATAAACCCGAAACACAGCTGGCTGGTGGTGCTATATTCCTTACCTATTTTCAGGATATCGTTATGAATATACCTCCTATAAAATTAAGACCAACAACATTGCAAGTTTCAGTTACACAAACACAAAATGGTCAGTTTATGTTTCAGGTATTACCGGAATTTTATTTTTACCGGGATAGGTTCCATATCAAAAATGATTTCCAGTATATGGATTATTATGATAAATTTTATGGGATAGGTCAGGATACCTCGGATAAGCATAATGAATATTACCGTTCAAGGGTATTTGCATTCAAGAATGTTGCTGAATATGCTCTTGTTCCTAAATTATATATGGGATTAATCTATCATATTGATGTCAGGGAAACCACAAAAGCTGAAAGTGGCGGTTTAATTGATGCAAACCTGCTGCCCGGCGCAAAAGAGGGATTGGTGTCAGGGCTGGGATTTACTGTGAATTATGATAATCGTGATGATATTATCTATACCCGAAGTGGGAGCTATGCAAATTTAAGTGTAATACAGTATTCCGAATATATAAAAAGTGATTTTAATTATACCAACATTACCTTTGATTTTCGTTATTTTGAGCCATTTTTGTTTTCACATATACTGGCTTTTCAGTTTTATACTGGATATATTGATGGAGAAGCACCATTTTACCTGCTTTCAATGCTGGGTGGCGATAAACTTATGCGCGGTTTGTACCAGGGCAGATACAGGGACAATGATGTAATGGTTGCACAGGTTGAATACCGGGTGCCACTTTTCTGGAGATTCATTGCCTGTGGATTTGCAGGAGCAGGAGAGGTTGCCCCGGGGATGGATGATTTTAAAGTAGATGAGATAGTGTATGCATGGGGCGGTGGATTGCGATTTAAACTAAGGGCAAACCAGGATTTAAATGTACGGATGGATGTTGGGTTTAGTAAAAATTTTATTGGTATTTATGCAACGATAGGAGAAGCAATTTAAAATAGAAAGGATTCTGACATTATACTATCATAATTGAAAGTTAAAAAGCAGATTCTGAGTCAAGCCCGGAATGACAATGTGTGGAGTCTGGAATGTTGAACGTCATCATGAACTGGTTTCAGGAGCTAACGCTGCATATTTTGATTCCGGAACATGTCCTGAATGACGATATGGTGACATGTCATTCTGAAGCAAAGCCGAAGAATCCGGTCGTTCAAAGGAGATGCTTCGGTCACTAACGCTTTTTCAGCATGACGCAGTACTATCCCATTTTTGAAAGCTCACAGAATAAAATGTTGAATAATCATCATTTCAACGATACAATGAATATCATAGGTTGCTATCGATTAAATTATTATCTTTTTCAATTATTATGATGTGCTATGAAACGACCGGTAGAAGTATCAACAGGTGAATTAATCGAGATTCTGGATCGATATCTTCAGACTCAGGGGAAGGTCCACTATGCCATTAAAATAGTTGGATATCCCGGAGTTGGAAAATCAGCTATAGTCCAGCAGATTGCACATAAGCATAATTATTTATTTATTGATACTCGTTTAGCATTTAAAGAAAATGTTGATCTTGGTGGTTACCCCGTACCGGATAACAACCAACAACGTATGGTATATTTCAGACCTCGTTTTATACCACCGGAAAAAGTACCTGAAGGCTATAATGGAATTTTGTGGTTTTTAGATGAAGCCAACAGGGCTCATCCAACGGTAATACAAACATTATTCCAGATTATCACCGAGCGTATGTGCGGTGAGCACGCATTACCCGATAAAACAGTTATAGTATTGGCAGGCAATTTGGGCGATTTGGACAATACCGTAATTACTGATTTTGATGATTCAGCCCTGGATGGAAGATTAGCAGTATTTAATCTTATCCCTGATGCACAAAACTGGTTGCATTGGGCACTGGAAGAAGGAATACACCCCGCAGTAGTACGGTATATTAGCACCTATCCTGAACGGTTGTGGGATGAAAGGGGTGTTAATCCTAATCCACGTGGATGGCATCAGATATCCGACACATTATATAAAGCCTATAACTTCCGCACTGAAGAACAATTGGTGTATTATTTACAGCATACTGACTATAAGGTTTTGCAAAAAATTATTATTTCATTAATTGGCGAGGTTGCGGGAACTGATTTTATTTTACAATATGTTGCGCCTCGCGTTATAAGCTCGCAGGAAATATTGGCAGGTGATGAGCAAAAATTACAAAAACTGATTGCAGGTGATATACCTGCTGAAGACATGATGTGGGCACTTAACGGAGCGCTCAATAAGCTTTATAATGACAATCTGCATAGCAATGGAAAGCTTGGTGAAGATATACAAAAAGAACTTTTCCATGTATTACAGTTTATTGCATATACGCGCGCTGATATACGGGTATCGTTCATGTATGCGCTTGTTCGTGATTGCGGCATCTTTACGCAGATACACGATGCGTTGAACTTTGAAGATGATCCCGTCAAAAAAAAGGATTTATTAGAAAAAATTCAGGTTTTCCTTGATGTTTAGCGATGGTTCAGGATTCATATATACATACCACTCTTCTGCAACTATGGAATCATAGCAGGTTTACATCGTATTTTTATCAAACCGTTGAATTTGCAAAGACGCAATCCATTCCAACATTATCATTGGTAGCTTCCCACCGGATGGTGTTGTATTACAATCCAGAGTTTTTACTGCAAATTAATACCGATGAATTTATTGGGCTGCTTGTGCATGAAATGCTTCATGTAATCCTTGAACATGATCACCGCTCAAAAACGGGAGATGTTGTATTGCAGAATATTGCGCAGGATATGGTAATAAATACATTTATAGTACAGCACAGTAAAACCTTTTTTTCATATAAAGGGCAATACCAGTGGGAGGTGCCGGCATTAATACTACCGGAGGGGTTACCCTATATCCCTCAAGAATTTTTTGCCGACACCAGCATACATGACCCGCTGTGGGAGGATGTTTATCACTGGCTTGTTAAAAAACAGGATGAAGTAATGCTGATTAATAATAATCATGAAACTACAAAGCAAAAAGCTTTACTTCATGATGATAGCTATGCGATAGTTACTGATGATGGAGTTGAGCATAACAATGAATTTAATTATAGAAATTATTTATCCGCCACTCACATCGATGATGATAAATTGATGTTCAAGGATGAACAAAAATTTTTGCCAACAGGCGTCCATTATTTTGATGAAGAAAATACCACTAAACGGACTATTAAAAATAAGGTTATTGCACATGCAAAAAAGGATGAGTGGTGCACCAGTGAGCGCTCATATATGGACATCATATCATGTATAGAAAAAATAAATCTTAGCGATAGTTCTCATTACAGCCAGCACATTAAAAGTATCATCGATTACATGTCACATTCAAATGAGTGGTATTACACCCATTCGCGATTTAACAGACGCTATGTTGCCAAAGGAATATATAATGCAGGAAGAGCATATAAGCAAAATGAGATAATAACAGTGGCTATCGACATTTCAGCTTCCATGATGTCGCAGAAGGACGACATAGAAACAGCATTTGGCATAGTTGATGATCTAACCGGAAAATATAAGGTGTATCTTGTTTGTGTCGATGAAGAATATTTTATACCGGTAAAAGATGGTGATGCACTGATACGGGCAAACAGGTTAACCAAACCGTATGAATATAAAAAGGGCGATTGGAAGCTGATAAAATCAGGCTATGGCGGGGCAACATTTTTTTCGTCGTTTTTCAATGAATATTTACGGCACCATAACGAGATGGTACTTGTCATTACAGATGGCTACATCTATGATATTGACAAATTAAAACCATACCCAGCTACACTATGGCTTGTTGCAAAAAGCAGGAATGAGGCTTTTGTTCCACCATTTGGGAAAGCTATACCAATGGTTTAGGTTGCTACTATGGATGAGCACATAAATACTAATTATAACCGGGCACAGTCACTATATCGCGAAGGTATTGAAAATACCGCTCATTCTTTGCAATATTTTGACGATTTACTCAACTGTAATATTTCAGAATTTATCATTAAAGCAGGCAGGGACTGGAAAAATTTTGATGTTGATGCAGCCATGGATTTTTTTATAAGCAATAATGATATCGAAGCCTTCTATCATGCAGGGATATACTGGAAAAATTTTAATTATGAACGGGGCATCACTGTCATAGTGGAATGGGGGAATGATGAATATATTTTCAGAGCCGGAAGATTCTGGAAGCAATTTGATTATAACAGGGGATTGTCAAAACTGATAGAGTTGCAATCTGCAAAATACATATACCATGCAGGATTGGATTGGAAACAGTTTGATTTTGAAAAGGGCTTTGATGCATTGATGCTTATTGGCGATCCTGAATATATTTTTTATGCAGGTACTCACTGGACAGTATTTAATTATATGGTTGCAACCGATAAACTAATTTTTATTGGCAATTGTGAATATATCTATAAAGCGGGATATCAATGGAAATGGTTTGATTATTATAAAGGCTGGAAAATTATGGAAAGCAAGATTGTTGAAGGGAGATTATGGCGGGGTAAGGCATTGCAAACTGATGTTTGGAAAAATGCATTAAAAACAATATGGGGAAAAGCAATTGCCAATAAATAATTGGTATAATTTTTCTATATATCAATAAAAAATTATTGTAATAATACTTGACGAAAGATAGTATATAACGCTATTCTAAAACATGGAGGATTCGTCAACATGAAAAAAATAATAGTGACATCAGCAGTTATTATTGCATTAATTATCGCATTTATAATAAAATCAGTATATGATGCAGGGGAGTTTAAAAAAATTATTCCTTTTTCAGGTTATTATTGCAATGAGGTTGGTACAATCCCTGGCCCTGAAGATATTGTCATGAATTATAGTAACGGCAATGCTTATATCTCATCTGATGACCGGAGAGCATTTGCTAAAGGTAACAATATTAATGGATCAATTTTTATTTATGATGTTAACCGTAAAACACTAAAAAGAATGGCAAGTGATTTTGCTTTTGAATTTCATCCACATGGGATAGACTTGCTTAATGTTAAAAATAAACAATTTTTATATGTTATCAATCATCGAAGTCATGGGCAATTCATTGAAAAATTTGAAATTATGGGGGATGCATTGCACTACATAAAATCAATTGAAAATCAGAGGTTAATGTTTTCACCAAATGATCTTGCCATGGTGGCTGAAGATATTTTTTATGTTACCAATGATCATGGAAACAGGACAGCTTCTGGCAAATCACTTGAAGATTATCTTCAGTTATCACGTTCCTATGTTTTATTCTATGATGGATCAGCCTTTTCTATTAAAGCCAGAAATATTAAATATGCCAATGGTATTGCACTGTGCCAGGATAAACAAAAGTTATTTGTTGCCTCACCTGTTGGCAGGTGTATCAAAGTTTATACCATTGAGAAGGATTATAATCTTAAACTGTTATATACTATTGCATGTAATACCGGTGTTGATAATATAGCTTTTGATAACAAAGGTGTATTGTGGGCTGGTTGCCATCCAAAGCTACTAACGTTTGTACGCCACTCTCAGGACGAAAATGTTATAGCTCCTTCTGAAATAATTAAAATCACCTTTAACAATGATTCATACAAAAAAGAGACGGTCATTTATGATGATGGGAGCTTAATCCAGTCTTCAACTGTTGCAGTTTGCTATAATAACAATTTGCTTGTTGGCTCTGTTTTCGATACCCATATTCTTGATTGTAAGGTACAATAGGAGCTTTTTATGGAATTGGTGGTTGGGAAAAATAAAAAAGAACTTAAAATACAATTAAAGAAACCAGATATTCTGTTTAATAGCTGGAAAATTGGCTATAACTATCGTATTCATAATAACCATGTTAACAAAATCCAGCCATTGCCAATTACCGCATTGGGTAAAAAGAAGATCACCTGCATCAGTGGCGATAGTAATATCAGAATCACAGTAGTTTTTTCGGATGAGGGAGATTATATTTCAATTAAATACACCGTTGATAATTTAACTGATTCAGATATTGAATTGGGGAAAATTACAACCACCATTTCTCATCTTTCTTTTGCAAAAAGTGACAATTACCAATTCTTTAAAAATGGGTATCAGTCATGGAGTTTAACCCGTGTTTATTCGTTTGACGAAAAGGAGATGGTAAGCTGGTTACGGTGCATGAATATTTTGCAGGATAACCCCAGAAATTTACCCACTGGCGAGACAGGTTGTTTCAATAGTACCATGTTTGCGGCAATTGGTTCAAACGATAATATATATTGCTGTGTTGGCCAGGGTAGATCGTTTAATCAATATGTTTATATTAATGCAAAAAAATCATTACCAGATACTATCGCTCTGGATATTATACATGATTTTTGTAATATGGTTGTAAATCCATCTGCTAAGTTACGGACTGATCTTATTTATATTATCACTGGCAAAAATATAAATGAGGTTTTTGAACGTTATTGTAATAATATAAAACCAGCAATAACTATAAGGAAAAAGGTTCCCATGGGTTGGTGCTCATGGTATTATTATTACACAAAGGTTAGTGAAAAAAATATTTATGATAATTTAGAACTGTTAATGAGTAAAGGTAAGCGTTTTGATATTTTCTTGCTTGATGATGGTTATCAGACTGCTGTTGGCGATTGGTTATCCTTTAATAATAAATTTCCAGGTGGTTTATCAGCTTTTTCTCGTAAAATTAGAACACTGGGAATGGTTCCGGGAATATGGCTTGCTCCTTTCATTGCTTCAAAAAAATCCTTGCTCTTTAAGGAACACCCTGATTGGTTTTTGCATGATGAACATGGTGAACCAATAAAAGCCGGGTGGAATCCCAACTGGGATGTTTTTCATTATTTTTATGCCTGTGATACCACTCATCCGGAATTTCAGGAATATATAAAAAAGGTAATCAATACTTTTGTTCATGAATTGGGTTTTGGATATCTAAAATTAGATTTTGTTTATGCTGCGTCATTATGCGGGAAAGCGTATGATATGAATATTTCTTCAGCGCAGCGATTAAAGTTAGGGTATAGTTTGATAAGAGATGTTGCAGGAGAAAAGGTATTTATTTTAGGGTGCGGTTCTCCTTTATCACCGGCAATTGGTTATGTTGATGGAATGCGTATTGGTCCGGATGTAGCGCCGTACTGGATGGCTCCATACAGGTATTATATTACCAGAGATCCACATGCATTATGTACCAAATTTGCAATACGGAGCATACTGACCAGATCACAGTTGCATAAAAATCTATGGCTTAACGACCCTGATTGTATAATGCTACGACAAAAAGAAACAAAATTGACAATAGAAGAGCGGATGTCTCTTATCAATGCGGTAGTAATTACGGGTGGAATGTATTTTATTTCTGACGATTTAGCATTATTAAACAATACCGATTGGAAGCTTATTGATATTATTGATGAGCTTGTTCAGACATGTCATACTGGCAAAACATATCCGGTAGATATAATGGAAAGTAAAATTCCAGAAATTGTTTATAATACTTCAGGATATATAGCTTTTTTCAATTTTACTGATAGGCCTAGAAAAAAAATTGTGCAGTTAAAGGGTTTGTTAAAAAAAGTAGTTTTGCCTGCTAACAGGCTTGTTGATATATGGGGTACCAGGGATATTTACGTCTATAGCGATCATATAGATTTAGGTGAACTTAAACCTCATGAATCATTATTGTGTAAAATAATGTAAATGTTATATTTGTAAAAACAGAAATGGTTTTACAGCAGAATATATTACAACTCTGAAGATTATTTTTTATTTTTCCAGTTTTTTTTAACTTATTTTTTAATAATTATGTGCTCACAACATTATTAAAAATTTATTTTTTAGATGTTTTACTTATCGTAAAGTTATATAAAAATAGTATTTATATCTTTTAAAATTCCTTCCATGCTTGAATTGCCTCTTTTTAATTACGTTACTGTAAAATTATTAGATTAATTTAATATTAAAAATAGATGATTATGCAAAATATTGTATACTTAGAAACATAGTTCATATAATCGAAAATTGAAGATACTGGCAACAAGAAAAAACAATTTTATACTTATAACAGTGAGGTGCTAATGGAAACTATACTTAAAAAAATTGAAAAACTTATGGTGCAACATGATGCGATAAGCCCGGAGCTTATTCAGAAAAAAAATGTAAAATTGGGATTACGTAATCCAGATGGCTCAGGGGTTGTTGCTGGTATTACATCAAAAGGTACAGTTATTGGATATGAAAAAATACCTTCAGGTGATGGCAAAGTTACTGTTAAACCAGTTGAGGGGAAGTTATATTATTGCGGCTATGATGCCTGCGAATTAGCTGAAAAAATTCAGGAAGAAGGTAGATATGGTTTTGATGAAATTACCTATCTACTCCTTACTGGAGAACTGCCAGATAAGAAAGATCTGGAGCAATTTAGCGAGGTGATTGCCGATAGACGTCCTTTAACAAAATTTGAACGCAGTATCATAATGGCTGAAGATGTTAATAATAATCAGATGTACGCACTTCATTCAGTGATTTCACATTTAAACAGATGTGATCCCGATCCAGATTCAACTGATATCAAGGATGTTATCAGACAATGTATCAACCTGATTGCAAAAGTACCTGTTATTGTGGCATATAACTATAATGTGATGAAATTTAGAAAGGGTGGTGATTTAATTATTTGTAAACCAAATGCAGCGTGGAGCACGGCTGAAAACTTTTTGTATTTGTTGCACGGCGATGGGGAGCGCCCTAATGAATATGAAGCAAAATTGTTTGATTTAGCATTAATGCTTCATGCCGAACATGGCGGAGGTAATAACTCAACATTTACGGTCAGAACGGTAACATCAAGCGGTGCCAATACATACATGGCATTGTGTGCCGGTATAGCATCTCTCAGTGGACATTTGCATGGAGGAGCTAATGAATCGGTCATGAAAATGATGAAGGATATTAAACAAAATGTTAAAGATTGGGATGATGATGATGAGATAGAACATTATCTGAAGCTTATACTGCAAAAAAAGGCGTATGACCGCAGCGGTAAAATTTATGGCATAGGACATGCTGTTTACACAAAATCAGACCCGCGTGCCGTAATATTCAGAAAAAAGGCAGAGGAATTTGCAAAAATGAAGAAAAATCTGGAAGAATTTACATTATTTACAAAGGTCGCTGATATTGGCACTCAACTTTTGCTGGGTGATAAATCAAAGATTGTATCTCCTAATGTAGATTTTTATTCAGGATTAATATATAAGATGATGGGTATACCTATGGAAATATTTACACCAATATTTGCGATGGCACGTTTTGCTGGATGGTCTGCTCATAGGATAGAACAAATAATACACAATAAGATAATCAGGCCTGCGTATGCTTCATCAATCGATGAATATAAAAATTACATCCCATTAAATGAACGATAATATATTGGTTTATACTATATTATAAACCCTGCGCGATGGTGCAGGGTTTTTTTTAGTATAAAATATAGTTGACAAAATTGTATCATTTTTACAACATAACACTGTTATGTTAAGAGGAGGTTTTATGAAATATGATGTCATAGTCATTGGTGCAGGTAATGCTGGTTTAACTGCAGCAGCAACACTTGCAAAAAAAGGTGTCAAAACACTTTTAATTGAAAAGCATAACATTCCTGGAGGGTGTGCTACCAGTTTTTGCAGGGGTCGTTTTGAATTTGAAGTTTCACTTCATCAGTTGAGTGGAATGGGTACCCCTGAAAGGCCTGGTCCATTACGAAGCATTCTTGATAGCGTGGGTGTACTTGATACATTAGAGTTTGTCCAGATGGACAAGCTTTACCGGGTGGTAGTACCGGGTTTGATTGATATTACACTGCCAGCAGATAAAGAAGGGATTGTTACTGCATTACAGGCAAAATTTCCTGAGGAAAAAGATGCCATTAAAAAATTTTTTGATTTTGTATGGCAGTTTTTCATGGAGGTAATAGGAGCTTTTTATCTAAATGATCCGGATATAAATCAAAAAAAATATCCATTATATTATAAGTATGCCTTAAAGGATACACAATCAGTATTAAATGAATATTTTACCAATCCAATGCTAAAAGCAGTCATAACTCCTTACTGGACCTATATGGGCTTGCCTCCTTCAAAATTATGTTTTAGTGATATGGCAGCGTTGTTGTTTTCTTATGCTGAGTTTAAACCATATCACATAAAAGGCGGCTCGCAGATGCTGTCAAATAGTTTGCTTGAGAAATTTTACAGCAATGGCGGTGAAGCATTATTTAATACAGAAGTACAGAAGCTTCTTGTTAAAAATAATAGCGTTTATGGAGTAAAAACATCAGATGGCACTGAATTTCAATCAAAATATGTTTTATCCAATGCATCAGCAATCAGTACATTTGTTGATATGCTGGATGACGACAAGGTTTCTGGTCAGGTTATTGAGCCATATAAAGGTAGTAGCATTGGAACATCGTTTTTTACTATATATTGCGGTCTTGATTGTGAATACGATAAGGTTGGAATCAATGAAGAAACCAATTTTATATGCAACACTGCCAATCCAGAATATGATTACGAATTATCAAAAGTTGTGGATACCGACCAGAGTTCATTTATTGTAACATGCTACAATGTTTTTGATAATGCAATGGTTCCTGAAGGCACCAGTCAGGTTGTACTGGTAACCATGAAATATGCTGATGCATGGCTTAAAGTTCCACCTGCACAGTATTATGATGAAAAATGCCGCTGTGCAGAAGCAATGCTTAACAATGCTGAAAGAGTTTTTCCCGGGCTTGTAAGCCATATTGAAGAGATGGAAATTGCAACGCCTATAACCCATATGCGTTATTTAAATCATCCCGGTGGAGGAGCATACGGATTTGATCAGTATGTAAAAGATTCTACTTTGTTTATTTCGCCTAAACCGCCCATCAATGGTCTTTATTGTGCAGGGAGCTGGTACGGTTCTGCAGGCTATCAGCCAACCCTTACATCAGGACATTCAGCAGCAATGGCAATAGTAAAAGATATACGTAACAAATAGGAGGGGATGATGAATAGTGAAATACTGAAACAGTTAGATGGTTATGATAACGTTATAAACGAACGAGAGGTGCTCAAACGGTATGGTTATGATTATAGATTGGATCGAGGGTTTGTAAGAAAATATCTTGAGCGGTTGCATCCACGGTATATTACTACCAAAATTATTGACATCATAGAAGAAACGCCGTCAACCAAAACATTGCGTTTGGATTCAGTGGAAAAATATTTACCGCCATTTCAGGCAGGACAGTACATATCTGTTAATGTTGATATTGATGGAATCAGAACTTCACGGCCATATAGCATTTCCTCATCACCTGATGAGACAGCATATTATGATATCACTATCAGACGAGTTGAAGGTGGGTTTGTATCTCATTACTTGCTTGATTCAACAAAGATTGGCAACACATTGCAAATATCATCACCCGCAGGTAATTTTATCCATAATCCTATTATTCACAGCAATGAACTTGTTTTTATTGCAGGCGGTAGCGGCATAACACCATTTAAATCCATGATTCAACATGCTGTTAACACCGGTATCAGCAGGGATATATGGCTTATCTATGGAAACAAAAATTCAGAAGAATTATTGTTTCATGATTACTTTACCATCGTTGCAAAAAAATACCCCACTATACGCTATGTGCAGGTATTGGAGGAGGGCGGGGCCAGCTATAATGGGTATATAACGGCAAAAATAATTAAGGAAGTTGTGGGCGATAGTTCCAGTAAAACTTTTTTTGTATGTGGACCTCAGGGTTTATATAAACATATCCTCAACGAATTACAAACCTTACAATTAAAGCCCAGACAGATACGCATGGAGATGTATGGAGTGCCCACAGATGTTTTTAAACAAAGTGGATGGCCTGAAGATGTTACGCCAGATTCGAAATTTAAAATTACTATTAAAAATAAAAAAGAATTTACGGTAGCAGCAGGTGAACCATTGTTAAACTCAATGGAGAAAAATGGAGTCATTGTACCATCGTTATGCAGAAGCGGGGAATGCAGCTTATGCAGGGTTAAACTTATATCAGGGAAAGTGTATCAGCCAGAAGGTGTTAAGCTGCGTCAGGCTGACCGACGTTTTGGTTATATCCATTCATGTGCTGCTTTCCCTATCACGGATTGTGAAATAATGCTATAAAAATTAATTGATTGAAGGAGATGTTATGATCACTACTAAAATTACAGAGATGTTTGGTGTTAAGTATCCAATTATTTGTGGAGCTATGATGTGGTTATGTAAACCAAAACTTTGTGCAGCAATTTCAAACGCTGGTGGTATTGGAAATTTAACGGCAGGAAATTATAGCTCAGAAGAGGAGTTTAGAAATGCTATCCATGAAACGCGGAAACTAACTGATAAACCTTTTTTTGTTAATGTAACAATTTTGCCATCTGTTCGCATTACTGGTGAGCATCATAAGATGTATTTAAAGGTATGTGCTGAAGAAAAGGTAGCTGGCATAGAAATATCAGGATCACCTATTGATAAAGCATGCGGCATGGAATATATTGAGATGCTTAAAAAAGCAGGGGTTAAACTTTTTCACAAAGTAGGTGCGGTACGCCATGCTCTCCATGCAGAACAGGTTGGTTATGATGGAATTTATGCCGCAGGAATTGAAGAAGGAGGGCATCCTTTAAGTGATGATGTTTCAACGATGGTATTAACAACAAAGATTGCTAAAACAGTAAAATTACCGGTTATTACGGTAGGCGGCATTGCTGATGGTAAAACAATGGCAGCTGCTTTCATGTTAGGAGCTGAGGGAGTTATGATGGCAAGCAGGTTTATTGCAACCAAGGAATGTGAAGTCCATGACAATATAAAGCAGGAGCTTGTAAAAAGGCAGGAAAATGAAACAACCTTAATTATGAAGAGCTTACATCTTCAGGGACGTGCTTTAAAGAATGATGTGGTCAATAAAATACTGGATATTGAACAGCGCGGTGGCGGCTTTGAAGAGCTTTTCCCGCTTATTTCAGGCGAACGGATGAGCAAGGCATGGAACAATGGCGATGTAAATGCTGCACCATTAATGGTAGGGCAATCCATAGGGCTCATTGATGATATACCATCATGTGCTGAATTGCTTCAAAGGATGGAGAAAGAAGCTGAAACGCAAATTAAAAAGATTTATAGTAACATACTGTAATAAATAGCGCGCAGGCAATCTGCGAAATTGCCTGCGCATACATTTCTTCATTATTGCAAGTGAGAAGAATATTTATTTGAGGAGTGGTATCAATCTCTTTTTTATGGCTTCTGCTATTAAGAGATGTCCTTTTTCATTAGGGTAGCGATAATCATGGGTAAGCAGCGATTCCAGAGTATCATTATTCTCATACAGATAATTCATCCATTCAATGTGCACAGTAGCTAAATGACAATGTAAATCCAATGCTACTTCACGCACCGTTCGGGTAAAGACGTTGACAGCGTCCATATCATACTGATTTGGGACAAGATGCAGCGTTGGCATAATAATATGCTTGATGTATGATTCACGCGCCTTTTGTACCATCCTGACTAAATTCTCTTTAAATTCAGACCTATATACCGGGCGGTACATGTCGTCCATGCCAAAATGAATAATCAGCACATCTGGTTTATGCTGCAATACCCTGTCAAAATGCCAGATCCCTTCAAAGGAGCTATCGCCAAAATGAGATACATTAATGATGCTATGCTGTTTGATTGCCTCATCGCTTGAAAGCATTGCAACGTATGATTGAGTGGTTGCATACCCTGAAGTTATAGAGCCGCCTGATAGTACTATTGTTGCCATATTTTTTTCATAGCAATTTTTTTAAGAAAAATAAATATTCACAATAATAAGTCAAATCATTTTATATAGGTAAAATCAAATTGACAGATACTCAACAACATTTGTATGGTGAATACCAGAATGATAGTATACATTTTTTTATAAAAAAGCAAAAGGTATAAACTCAATGAAAAGGATTGGAATTATTGTTAATCTTAATTCACGAAAATATAAATTAGCAAAAAAACCTGATGATAGCTATGAACGGCTGGGTGGCGACCATGTGATTGTGCGCTATACACATTCAATAGATGAAATTGCAGATGTGGCAACAGAGTTTAAAAGGGCAGGAATGGATTACATAGCACCCTGTGGTGGCGATGGGACATTACATCATGTTATTACTCAGTTTAATAAAATTTATCAAAACAATCTACCGCCATTTTTGATTTTGAAAGGCGGTACTATGAATAACGTTGCTACCAGTATTAACTTAACAGGTGATGCAGAGTCAATTTTAAAGCGTGCCATTGCAACAATAAAAGCTGATAATGCATTGCCAACCATAGAACGAAAAACAATGAATGTAAATAATACCTATTGTTTTTTATTTGGGAATGGGCTTGTAGCTGATTTTTTAGAAAGATATTATACTATAGGCAAAAGCTATACTAAACTTGTAAAGCTTATTTATGACAGTATTGTGGAAGCTCTTTTCAATAAAAACTCAAATTTTTTTAAGGGTTTTGATGGTAGCATAACCTGTGACCAGCAAACATTACCGTATGCCAATGTTCTTGGATTGCTGGCCGGTACAGTTGAAACAGTTGGTATGGGTTTTTATCCTCTCTATAGAGCAAATGAGAAAAGTGATTTGTTTCATGTCATTGTATGTGCAATGGCTCCCAAAGATCTGGCTAAAAATATTGTTAAATTAAAAAAGGGTATTCCCATACGTCATGAAAAATTTTATGAAAATACAGTTAAAACAATTGATATACATTCAGATAAACCTTTTGCCTATACTATGGATGGCGATTTATACTATGCTGAAAATACATTAAAAGTAACAACAGGGATTAATGTACAGTTTGTTGTTGTATAAGATATTACAAATATCATACGACAGCTTTATTCAGCATTGTGCATAATTCTTTTACATCATGCATCAGCAATTCAAATTTATCCGGTCGCAATGATTGATCACCATCACAAAGAGCAGCTTCCGGATTGATATGACATTCTATCATGAGTCCATCTGCACCTGCAGCAATTGCAGCTAATGATAATGGATGGATGAGTTTCCAATTGCCGGAGGCATGAGAAGGGTCTACCATTACAGGAAGATGAGTTTTTTGCTTTAATACACAAACAGCAGATATATCCAGTGTATTCCGTGTTTCTGTTTCAAATGTTCTGATACCGCGTTCACATAGTATAACACTGGTATTACCCTCTGCTAATATATATTCTGCAGCCATTAAATATTCTTTAATGGTAACCATCATACCGCGTTTAAGCAATATAGGCTTTTGTAGTTTACCTAATTTTTTTAATAAGGAAAAATTTTGACAATTCCGTGCACCAACCTGAAGAATATCTGCATATTGGCTGACCATAGCAATATCTTCTGAATCCAGAACTTCGGTAACAACTGGCATGGTGTAGTAATCACCGGCTTTTCGTAACAATTTTAATCCCTCAATTCCCAGCCCCTGAAAAGCATAGGGGGATGTTCGTGGTTTAAAAGCACCACCACGCAAAATAGTTGCACCAGCCTTTTTCACAAAATGGGCAGTAGCCATAATCTGTTCTTCAGATTCAATAGAGCAGGGACCTGCAATAATGGTTACGTTGTGATGGCTAACAGTTGTGTTATATGGCAATTGTATAGCAGTACAATCGCAATATGTTTTACTGAATAATGGATTGGACTTGTCCCTGTTTGTTGTAATTGTGTTTGATAGCTCTACATGATGAGTGCTGGATATGGTCATATACTCCTCCGTTTAATAGTATTAATGTTTAATGAGCCTGGAGGATGGCGACCTTATATATTTGTACTACAATAAAAAAGGCCGCCAGCTACCCGCCTGCGGCCCCTTGTCAATATAACAGCACAAACAAAAGCTACAGACGAGCTTTGTTATAAAAATAATAAAACCAAAAATAGCTTTTGCCTGTAATGTTATATACAATTATATTCATAATATGTAATGTATTAAAATTAGTAAATTTATTTACATAAAAATTGCTACATTTAAAAATTGTCAAGAGAAAAAATAAAAATTTTTTAATTATCCATAAAATCATTGATCAAAATTATTGACATTTCATAAATAATTTTTTATATTTATCTATATTTATTTTAAATTTTTTTAGCGATAGTGTTTAATAATTCATACTGCCCTATGAAAAAAAGAGGAAAAACAATGAAAAAAAAGAACAAGGCTGCTTTAGGGGTAAATGGATGGTATTTATCCCCTTCTGATAATATTTGTCTGGCTAAATGTATTTTTGATGATTTTTACAGAGAAGAGATTAAAGAGATAAATAAACATGAAATTATTGCAAAGATTGCCGATTGTATAGGTCCTGAACCGTCAAACTTATGTATAGCTGAGCAGATTTTTGAAAAGATAAAATTTGAAATTGCCAACTTCGTCATTCACCATGAATATAACTGCCAGCGCGGCGTAAATGCTGATTTATTGTTGTGGCTTGATAGCAAGGTTAACCCTGCAAACCTGAAAAAGTTGAATAATTTTATTGATAAGTATCTTAAGTGAAACAAAGGAAAAAACTGCTTCTCCACACGTGTTGTGGCCCATGTTTAACCTATGTCCATTCAATTCTATCTGTTGAACATGAGATAGCGGTTTTTTACTATAATCCAAATATTGCTCCACAAGCAGAATATGCACAACGATTATCAGAAGTAACGCAATTTGCAGCAACACATAACATTGTACTGCTAACGGGCAGATACAATCAAGCAGATTGGTTTAAAGCAGTCAGGGATCAAAGATTTTCAGGGGAACTATCGCCACGCTGCTATTTGTGCTATTCTTTCAGATTAAAAGAAACATTTGATGTAGCAAAACAATACAAGTATGATGCAGTTTGTACTACGCTATCAGTAAGTCCATATAAAGATGCTGAAAAAATCAATGAGATTGGGCGGTCATTTGCAGAATTGTATGGAATACAATTTATTGAAGCGGACTTTAAGCAAAACGGCGGGTATCAGCATTCGATTGTATTGTCAAAACAATATGGCATGTATCGGCAGAAATATTGTGGCTGTGTGTATTCCAGGCTTGAGAGAAATAAAAATTCATTGTGGTCAATTAAAAGTAATAGTTATAAAAAAAATATGATAACTGCAAACAATAAGTATTGATACAGGTTCCTTGTTCAAAGGTTACTATCGTACAATTACTATTGTACTATAAGCTTTTTTCCCTACTAACAGGTAATTGCAAGGCTAAATAGTTTATCACCACTATGTGCCCTCCATGTAATATACATGATATTGTACATTGGTAAAAAATACTGCAATATAAACACTACTTATTGCAGGATATGAAGATGGGCAATGTGATATTACCGTATTATATCCAAAAAAGATAAGACGATAGAAAAAAAATTAAAAAATAGTGTTTGGTATTCTGCTTGTAAATTTAGAATGTATATTATAATGTATTACCTATTGATTTGTACATTTATATAAATCGGGTGATATATGGCAAAAAAAACTTTTGAAGCAATCAGAAAAAATATTGAATCAAATCCGTTCTATGCAATTGGTTTAGGATTGGTAATAGGAATCATTATTATTGGATTTTTATTTACCAGTGTATATAAGCTATTTGAATATCAACTGTTTGATGTAAGGTTTAAGATTAAACCTCAATTACAGCAATGGGAATATCTTTCATTCCTTGATATTGATGACAACAGTATAAGTAATGTTGGACAATTCCCATGGCCACGGTATGTGTATGCCGAAGGGATTGATGTCATTAAAGACCTTGGTATTAAACAGGTGGCATTTGATATTCAATTCATAGATAAATCACCGCGTTATGCACAACCTGATATCTTCAAGATTGTTGAAGACAAAATAAAAGCTGGCAAACGAATAACCTATGAGGAATTAAACCATGCAATACTGGATAGTGATGCATTATTTGCCGGGGCATGTGCAAAGAATAATGTCATTTTATCATATTCGTTTTTGAATAGAACGCTTGCTGAAATGAATATAACCCCTGAAGAAAGAAAGAAGCGTGATGAAGCCATTACACGCTTTGAAAAAATTGCATCTATACCTGTTCCTGAAGGAAGTAAAAATGAATATTCACGATATATTGATCCTACTCGTATTATTATTCAATATCCAATCCCGGAATTAATAATGAATGGGAAAGATTTTGGCTATGTCGACAGCGATTTTGATATTGATGGCATCGCTCGCAGGATACGCCTCATACGAGTATTCAATGACAGAATATATTTTCATATGGCACTGATTATGCTCATGGATATACTTAATGTTAATAAAAGCGATGTGGTAGTAGTCCACGACCAGTATCTGCTATTAAAGAATGCTACCGATCCATTGACTCTCCATAAAAAGGATTTTAAAATTCCAATCGATAGCAGGGGAATGGCATATATACATTGGAGTGGTGATTTTAAGGATACCTTTAACCATGTATCATTTTATGCCTTATTGGAATATAATCAGCTTAAAGATACCATCCATGAATATTTTGATGCACAGGAGATACAATCACAAAATACAGAACGGAGCAGGTTGTATGGTGAACTGGCACAGTTAGATGAGTTATTGCAAAAAGAAAAAAATGTCATAACAAAGCAAAAAGTATGGTTAACAATAAATGATTTGCGACGGCGCATCTATACCATTGAAAATGGCTATATTCAAAATCTTGAACATCAATTACAGGAAATTGACCAACAGCTTAAAACTGCTGATAATGCACAGTTAAAGGAAGCAAAAACAAATCTTAATAATTTTATCAATGCATCAAGGCTTGTTCTTGAAGTGGACAGATTAAAAGGTCATTCGTGTATAATAGGTTTAACCGCTACAGCCTCGCATGATATTGGGGTAACCCCGTTATCTTCTGAATATCTTATGGTAGGCACCTATCATAATTTTATTAATACTGTATTACAAAATGCATATATCAAAGAGGTGCCTCGTTGGATTACTTATGTGCTCATTATAATTTTTGCAATACTTATTGCTTTATCGGTGCAGCGACTAAGTGCTATAGGAACCATAAATGTAATAGTTGGTTCACTGATTGCCTATAACATTGTCAATATTGCATTATTTGCATTTAGCTATATATACATTGATCAATTGGGTACTTCGTTAGCGTTATTATTACCTTCAATGGTTATAAGCAGTGTAAAATTTATGAGTGAAGAAAGTCAAAAACGATACATTAAAAATGTTTTTTCAAAATATATGGCGCCTCGTGTGGTTGATGAACTGATTAAAAATCCCAATGCATTGCAATTAGGGGGTGAACTACGAAATATAAGCATATTTTTTTCTGATGTGGAGGGATTTTCATCCATTTCGGAAAAGTTAACACCTCAACAACTTGTTTCCTTACTTAACGAATATTTATCTGAAATGACCGACATAATATTGCGGTATGAAGGTACAGTGGATAAATATGAAGGCGATGCAATTATTGCGTTCTTTGGTGCTCCATTAGCTTTTGAAGACCATCCTTCACGGGTGTGTTTGGCAGCCATTGATATGAAAAGACGTCTGGCAGAGTTGAGGGAAGAATGGCGCAAAAAAGGTACATTCCAGCTTAAAGTACGGATGGGTATCAATACCGGGGATGCTGTAGTTGGCAACATGGGTTCGCGCCAGCGAATGGATTATACAATGATGGGCGATGCTGTAAATTTAGCATCCCGGCTTGAGGGTGCAAATAAATATTATGGTACCTACTCAATGATAAGTGAAACCACGTATGAAAGCGTTAAAGATGTAGTTAATGTACGGGAGTTGGATTTAATACGGGTGATTGGCAAAGAGCAGCCAATTAAAGTGTATGAATTATTAGGGACAAAAGGAAATCTTCCTGACTATATGTATGATATGTTGAAAAAATATAATGAAGGGTTGCAATTATTTCGAGACAGACAGTGGGATGAGGCTATTTCTGCCTTCAGAGCAGGGCTGCGAATAGTTTCTGATGATGGACCATGCCAGACATATATTGAACGGTGCAAAGAATTTTTGAAAAATCCTCCTCCCAAAAAATGGGATGGCGTATACAGGCTTACAACCAAATAGTAAAAGTAGATGAGTAGTAAAAAAATATGTAAAAATCAAGAATTGTTGTGGTACATATATAAACCGCTTTTTTCATGTATTAAAAACAACAATTGAAAAAAGCGGTTTTACGCATATTTTATGCCTGTAAGGGTAGTGACATTTAAGGTTTTCATACCCTTATTATTTGTGATGATGCTGCATCTGTCCTGCCCATGTTGGAGTTCCGTCATCATTACGGAAAACAACCTCAGTTTTATTTATATTAATTTTTTTTGCAATAATAACCGTTTCATTACGCAATGTTGTTTTTGAGCCAACTACTGTAATGCTATCACCCTTTTTCAATGTTATTTGTTTTGTTACATAGTCAGTTGGACCAAGAAATATTTTTACAGTTTCAGCGGCAGTTTTAACAGTAATATAGTAATGATCCATTGTTTTTCCACAGCAGGGATGCGATTCAGTAATAATTTCATCCACAGTGCCCGCAACGGTGGTCTCGGTTTTAACGTCATACATATGATACATCATTCCTTTGCCATGGTGTTGTGCAACAGCTTGTGAGGCAACAAAAACAAGAAGAATCACTCCGTAAATCGCATACATTTTTTTTACCATAATAATACACTCCTTCTG
>Ga0208824_1001110_pt1 | contig 25345 bp, 25 predicted proteins | sample AD_JPNTR3_MetaG_FD_184447 | JGI IMG/M metagenome (GOLD analysis project Ga0208824, IMG submission 184447) | Active sludge microbial communities of municipal wastewater-treating anaerobic digesters from Japan - AD_JPNTR3_MetaG (SPAdes) (version 2) | ecosystem: Engineered > Bioreactor > Anaerobic...
TTCATCCAGATCCTCAAGGAAGACCCTCATCGCCTTAATCTGAGTCTTGCATGCAATCTTAAATGCAGCTTGTTCTATCTCTCGGAAGGAAATCTCTTTAAAATCACGAATACTGTCCATGACGGAAAGTCAGCACCCCTTTCGAGTTTGCTTCACACTAACTCTTCGAGGGTGAAGGCTCTCCGTCCTTCTTTTCCCAAGTACTTCTTTGGGTCATTCCCACGGCTCCCCCGTACAGTACTCGGTACTGTACCCACATTAACTTTACTCAGTCCCAAACCGGGTGCACTTTCGCCACGGTACAGTTGCAATAAGCAACATATGAGGATTCTATGAGAAGCGAAACGCGAGTGTTCATGGATGCGGAATGCACGTATTCCGGGATACGAATTCATGAAGCGCCGGCTGTCGGCTCCGCTAAACGCCCACCTGACAGCGGGCATTGTGAACCACCGGCATGGCTGCCGGCTTCAGGAAATATCGAACATCGGCCCTATGGGAGGCAGGCCTCCTATTTGATCCCAAGGTAAGCCTGCTGCACCCTGGGATCTTGCCTGAGCTCCCCGGACTCGCCACTGAGCGCAACCTTTCCTGTCTCAAGCACATATGCTCTCTTAGCCACCCTCAGAGCAATGCGGGCATTCTGTTCAACAAGCAAGATGGTCACCCCCTGCTTGTTGATCTCAGAGATTGTCCGAAATATCTCCTGCACCAGTTTAGGCGCAAGGCCTAAGGAAGGTTCGTCAAGAAGAAGCACTCTGGGGTCTGCCATCAATCCTCTCCCAATGGCCAGCATCTGCTGCTCACCTCCGGAGAGCGTGCCTGCTAATTGCTTACGTCGTTCCTCAAGACGAGGAAACAACTGATAGACCCGTTCCCGTCCTGTCCTGACCCGGTCGGAATCATTGCGGTATTTATAAGCTCCGAGATTCAGATTCTCCTCCACGGTCAATGTGCCGAAAACTCTACGCCCCTCGGGCACATGGGAGATGCCAAGCTCTACGATTCTGTGGGCAGGCATCGTCTGAAGCTCACGTTCGCCAAATCTGATGATTCCTGACTGAGGTCTGAGAAGACCTGATATGGCTCGCAGCGTAGTAGTTTTGCCTGCCCCGTTGGCTCCAAGAAGAGTCACGATTTCCCCGTCATGCACTGAAACGTTGATTCCTTTGACAGCCTCGATATTTCCGTAAGCTATATGCACATTATCAAGCTCGAGCAAACTCATGAAATCTCAGTCCCTTCCGGCTCCTGACTCGCTTCAAAACAGAAGTCATCGTCATTATCAATCCCAAGATAGGCTTCGATGACGCACGGATCACGCTGTACATCGCAAGGCGTGCCTTCGCTAATCTTCCGGCCGTTATCCATGACCGAGACCCAGTCTGAAATCCCCATAACTACCTGCATATCATGTTCGATAAGAAAAACCGTGATTCCTGAGTCCCTAATCCCTATGATGAGCTCCATAAGGTCACCGGTCTCCTTCTCATTGAGTCCGCCGGCAGGCTCATCCAGGATAAGCAGGCGTGGGTCGGTAGCCAGGGCCCGGGCTATTTCCAGGCGCCGTCTATATCCATATGGCAGGTTCCTGGCCAGTTCGTCTCGGAAATCCCACATCCCCACCAGTTTCATACAACGTTCAGCCTCATGTCTTACCTCGGCTTCTTCACGTTTTTGAGCAGGGGTCCTCAAGATTGAACTCATTGTGCCTGAAGAAGTCCGACAATGTTGCCCGGACAGGACATTCTCAAAACAAGTCAGGTTCTCAAAAAGCCTCAAAGTTTGAAACGTGCGTGCAATCCCCGCCTTGGCTACCTGATGAGGTTGTCTGCCTATAAGCTCGCGCCCCTCAAATCTTATGCTGCCTGCATCCGGACGATAAATGCCGGTTATGAGATTGAAGACTGTTGTCTTCCCTGCCCCGTTCGGACCGATGAGACTGGTAATGTTTCCTAAAGCAACATCCAAATCGAAAGAGTCGACAGCTCTCAGCCCACCGAAACTCTTGCTCACCTTGCTGAGTGCAAGAAGAACTTCTCCTTTCGTCTTCACTCTCCCTCCCCCTCTCTCAGGATTGTCGTCCAACGTCTGCTAGGCCACAGGCCTTGCGGACGGAAGATCATCATGAGAACCATAGCAAGGCCGAAGAAGAGCATTCGGTACTTGGAGAAATTCCTAAGGAGTTCCGGTAAAACCATCATAGCAGCTGAACCTAGAATCACTCCGGGAATCGACCCCATTCCACCGAGGATGACTATGGTGAAGAGAATAACTGATTCCATAAACGTGAAACTCTCAGGAGATATTACCACAAGCTTTGCAGCAAAAACAGTCCCGGTCGCTCCTGCAATGGCAGCCCCAAGAGTGAACGCCAAGAGTTTTGCGGAACGAGTATCAATCCCCATAGCTGCAGCGGCAATCTCATCCTCCCGCACATAATTCCAACAGCGGCCTATCCGGGATCGTTGAAGCCGCACTAGGGCAAACACCGTTATCGCCACAAACGCCCAGACCAGATAGTAGAAATCCATAGGACGTTGTATCGCATAACCGAACATGCGGAACTGATCCAGCATAATGATGCCGTTGGGACCGCCTGTCAGCCCCCATGGGTTATTGAGAAGGGTGATTCGAATTATCTCGTTGAGTCCTATTGTGACTATGAGCAGGTAATCCCCGCGAAGATGGATGATAGGCTTGGCAAGTATATATCCTGCAACCCCCGCTGCGAAACCGCTTAACGGGAGCAACAGCCAAAGAGACACTCCGAATCGCTCACTTAAGATGGCAGTAGTATATGCGCCGATGGCGAAAAACGCTGAGTGGCCCATATTAAAGAGTCCGACTTCGCCAACGATGATATTTAAACTGAGGCCTAAGAGGACGTAGATCCCCCAGAAGACCGCCACATCTATCCAGTAGTTACCGGCAACCAGTGGAAAGACTATCCCAAGACCTATAAGAATAGGAATCCTCCATTTTGAAAGCAAACTCTTGACTACGGGGAGAGGCGCCATCAACCTGCCTGTGAAGTCTGCACGTCCAATCCGTTCAGCCATTCTCTTGTCCCCTTCCCTCCTAGACCTTCTCCGCGATGCGTTCCCCAAGAAGCCCTGTAGGCCGGAACATGAGAAGCAAAATGAGAATAAGGAACACAAATACATCCTTCCAAGCAGCGGAGATATAACCTGCACCCAGCATTTCCAAAATGCCCAGGAGAAGCCCGCCGACCATAGCCCCTGGGATATTTCCGATTCCACCCATGATCGCAGCTGTAAATGCCTTAAGCCCGTACGTCCACCCTACAGTAAAGTGAATCTGCCTGTAATACAGGCCTAACAATACGCCGGCTGCCGCGCCCAAGGCAGGCCCGATTAGAAAAATCAGGCGAATTATCTGATCCACGTCTATCCCCATGAGTCTCGCAGTATCGTGATCAATGGCAGTTGCTCTAATTGCTGCACCTACCGTTGTGCGCTGGACAAAAAGGTATAAAGCGACCATGAGGCCGAAGGAGACAGCCAGGATCAGCACTTGCATGAAGTTTATGTAAATACCTCCTACTTGCCAGGTTACATTGGGAACAGCCCACGGGGGGTACGCACGGTATCGAGGGCCCCAGATCAACATTACAGCATTTTGCAGAAAGATTGAGACGCCAAGCGCAGAGACAACTGCTGTAAGCCGGCTTGAGCGCCTTAAAGGGCGATAAGCTGCGCGCTCTACTATGACCCCGAGAATGGCCACACCTGCCATGGACAACACCACAGCAACAATGAGAGAGGCCCACAGTGGAATAGCCCCTCCCACCAGCGCGCTACTGACCAAGGTAAATCCTAAGTATGACCCGATCATAAAGAAATCGCCATGAGCGAAGTTAATCAGCCTCATTACACCGTAGACCATGGTATATCCGAGAGCTACAAGAGCGTAGACTGCACCGACTGTAAGGCCGTTGACAAGCTGTTCTATGAATAATGCCATACTTTCCACGCGGGGGCTTCGCAGGAAGCAGCACGGCGATAAGCCCCCGCGCAAGCACCTCCAATCTCACCCAAGTTCTGAAGCTGCACCTGTACCCGGCCTGAGTCACACTCGGGATCAAAAGACACGCCTGCCCATGTTCGGCTGAAGACAGGATATCTTCTTGCTGCACTGAGATCTATGGACACCAAGGATCCCTCTTAAACCGGACTTGGGCCCTCGAATACAGGGCAAGCCCACGTTGATCCGGTGAGCAAACCTATGGTTGATATGGTTGGAACTTTCCGTCTTCAGTCACTTCGTATGCCAGGTATATGGCGCCTGCTCTGTCCCCAACCTCATCAAACCCGATAGGCCCGGTAATCCCGGGTAGGTCTTCCATCTTGTTGCGGATGTAATCAGCCAGTACCTTAGAATCAGTAGACCCTGTACCGTCTATTGCTGCAGCGATTACCTTAAGGGCGTCAGCTGCATAGACAGGCCATGGACTGCTTGGAGGGGCATTATGGCGACGAATATACTCATCGAGAAATGTTTTGGATTCAGCGTACTTGAGGTCTGTAGGCATTGGTTCTTGAGTCATAAGAGCGCCTTTTGCCACATCTTTGCCTGCGATCTCAACGAATTCATCGTTTATCGCTGCATTACCGCCTACGAATATGGCTTTGCTTCCTAAGCCTCTCATCTGCCTGATAATGAGGCCCGCTTCCGGATAGTATCCGGTAAAATAAAGAACATCAGGATTCGCCTTGTGCATCCTGGTAAGTATCGGCGTGAAATCGCGCTCACCAGGAGTCACAACATCATAAAACACAATCTCGGCTTTTTTCGCTTTCTCCAAAGAAGCACGGGCAGCTTCCGCAAGCCCCTTGCCAAACGTGGTGTTGTCGTGGAGAATGGCAACATTCTTCACTTTCAAGGTTTCATTGACGAACTCCGCAAAGAACGCGCCTTGACGATCGTCCCTGAAGCACGTACGGAAGAAGTACTTCCATCCGTGTTCAGTGAGCTGAACCGCGGTTGAGCCATAAGCAATATTAAGGAGACCTTCCCTCTCATAAATCGTAGCAGCAGGTTCCGTCACTGATGACCCGTATGTCCCGATTACAGCAACTACTTTCTCACTAATCATCCGCTGCGCCACAAGAGCGCTCTGCTTTGGGCTACACTGATCGTCACCGATGACTATTTCAATTTTCCTGCCTCCGAGAACTCCGCCTTTCCCGTTAATCTCGTCTGCGACAATCTCCACACAGTTCTTGGCCATCTCTCCCTCGTATGCCCACTGACCTGTGACAGGAGCCTGAAGACCGATACGAATGGGAGCAGTCTCGCCTGCCCCGAAAACGTTCGTTCCCAAGCCTAACACGAGGATCAGCGCAAAGGAGATTACAGCTGGATACGACCGACAACCCCTCACTTCTCATACACCTCCTGCCGATCTTTTCGCTGACAGGTTTCACGCCCTGACCTTAAATAGTAATGGGCTTGAAAGAATAGTTCGTCAATTCACACGTTTATCCTTCCTAGCAAGTACAAAAAGAAAGACCATGCCCACCCATACTATGGAGTTGTTTATGAATTTCTCATATAAAAGATAGATTCAAACGTCATGGAAGAGGAACCTTTATCTAACGTAAAGGTTACTCTGACACAGGAAGCAAGGCCGGGAAGGACGGACTCATATGCAGAGGATTCCAAAGGAGTAGGTGGTTGTGGGACTTCACTTCCTTCAGCAGGCTTCAGGTAGTCAAACTTGCAGGATGCCACTTGCACCCCACTGCGTGTTATGTCTTTTCCGTTTCTGGTGAGCGCGCCGGAGCTGTCATGGGCAGGCGACGTAAACCGGTAATCGATATTTTCAGCACTGTACATGGATCCGCAGAGCCTGGTTTCAGAAGACGTGTTGTATATCTCAAGTAAACCGCGAATATCCTGACCAAGCATTTCAAGCATATGGGTTCCCGTCGAAGCCAGATCCGATCTTGCGTCGATAACCCGGTATACGCTGAGAGCTGCGGACATAACACCAAAGGATACGCCCAATATCAGTGGAATAACCGTGATTACGACCAGAACCTCCACCAGGGTAAATCCTTGACTGTCAGTATTTGCGATAAACTTCTTCATGCTGTGCAATTTACTCATGTTCATCAAATCACCGGAATTCCATATTAACAAGCAGGTTATCTTCAGTCTTCGTCACTTCGGACGGCTTCAGCCCATAAACCCTGTCAGTAAGTAAAGACCAGGGTCTCCAGATGATATGCCGGGAAAGCCCCTTGAGTATCCGGATGTACATTATAAATCGAGACATCCACATGCCATAAGCGACAGGTAAGGTTCTCGTCATCCGGATGAGTTACTTCAATGGATCGTACTATCCAATACTCTCTTGCGTCCGCTTCTATCTTGACAGTTTGAGGGCTGCTGTCTTGGAGCAACTCCAAGGCCTCCGAGTCAAGGGTCTTAGTTTCTTCAATTACGTTCCCGGCCAGAATCCGCGCATAATCGCTTGCTTCCTGCTTAACCTCGTTGGCCAATAATGATTGTATGCCCGGCAACATCACAAGAAAGGCTAATGCCAGGATAACAAGGGCAATAAGAACTTCCACATAACTGAAACCCGCCTCCCATAGCAGGCATGGCCTCATTTGACAGTCTTTTTCCCACTTCTTTGAACTGCACTTACGCATAACTATCACTCAAAGCCCTTCCATAGCGCAAACGCAAAATTTCTTCAGGTCGAAATTTTCACAAATACCTCTGAAGCCGGTTACTCTCGCGAATATGACCAAGTCCCTGAAATCAGCGCCAATTCCCCTGCCCCTCCTGTAAACCAAGGCGGAGGGTTACGGAAAATGTCATTGTCATATGCAACGTGAACGTTACCTACAAGTAAGACTCTACCGCCACTTACGATACTGCCGTTTTTCACTCGGACTCTCGGAGCGCTGTTACCGTAAAGATCGTCACCGAATGCGATTACTCCCACATTATGCCGAAGCTGTTCGTGAACATAGATTTCGCTCATCAAGGTCTCAAGCACTTCTTTAATTTCCTGGGACCATCCGGGTCTATTACTAACCTGTTCATTAGCAAGGGCATAAACAGGGCCTTGGATCTCAATCCAATTCTCGGCGCCACTCAAGATGACCCATCCATCTGACAGGACGGCAGGCCATGGTTTATTGCGGCGTATGTCGACTCCTCCCTCAATAAGAACACTTGCGTCTTGGGTGAATACGCCTTTATGAATCGTAGTGGCTCCAGACGATGGGGCTTTCGGCCCGATAATCCTCAAGATAGTAGGCTTGTTTCCGTTACTCATACCCGTAAGATACACGGAACCGTATATAGTCGTTGAGACTTCATGGTCTCCCACCGAGGGCATGCTGCTGAAATCTTCAGTAATGCCGCCTGCTTCAATCCACACGGAACCCGCTATATTTCCGAAAATACGGTCTACGCCCAAAGTAGAGCCGGAATTCTTCACAATGACATTACCTGAAATTGAACTCCCCGGCCTTGATGCCAAGGTCGAGAATCGGGATTCTTCCAAACAAATGTCACCTGAGACATCCCCTGTAATCTTCGTTCCCTTGTTGCTGTCTGCCTCCCCGCGAACATTGCGGGCAAAGATATTCCCAGCAACAGAGACGTCTATTTCACCGATTTCACAGTTCTCAAGGTATAGGTCGCCACTCAAATTACCTGTCAATCTACCGATGCGGCTGTCTTTATAGTATACAGGCCCGGTGGTAGGAACCTCTACTGTCATGCCCGTCTTACTTAATCGCACTGAATTGTCAGGCGGACTCCATACTGCTATGTCGGCAGGAATAAGACTGGGCCTGTACCCCTCCCCGCCAACCTCCCAAATAGGAGTAGGCGCAGAGTTTTCGTTCTTCTTCTTCACCCAAACAGGATGCGAATCATCTGAGTCATGTGTACACTGCAAATCAGTGTTTACAAGGTATCCTTTCTTCTCCAGATTCTTCTTAACATTCTGATGCGGTTCAGTTGAATACACCACATGCCTCCACGTGCCGGATACCGGGCCCAGTAAGAGAGAAATCTTAACAGGGCGCCCTCCTGTGGACGCTTGGGATTCTAAGCGATACGTCGTTTTTTTTGGATCCGTTCCAGCTATCTTGGCAATATACGGTATCCCGTTGGCATTGCCGGTCACCTTAAGGGTTAGTATTTGTGATGTGCTTTGTCCGCTGTCAGCAGCTTTAGCCATCTCATACAACCAATGATTAAGACCGGCCTCGGCTGAATAGAAAGCCTTTGTCCTTTCTCCGGACCATGCAGCGGTTTGGGTAGCGCGAGTAACCAATGCTGCAGAAGTTGTGACTGCCATCATCACGAGACACACAATGCAAAGGACAGAGATAAGAGCTATTCCCTTCTCTGAATACCTATTATCCGCCATATTGCGTCCCCCTTGGATGCCGCCTTGTGTCAGATCACGCCTCAAGCGAGTGTTCTGCCTAATTGTGGAGTACATTTCTACATATCTCAATTCTTTCCTGCAACAGCATACATGACATAACGTGATATTGCAAAAGTTCTGACCACTTCTTGTTTGGTTTGGAGCGGCTCTTGTGGAAATCTTGCAATCCTCGATTATTACTGAAGGACAAGGGGATTCATTGTAGTATTAGTATGACTGACTGCTTTTGACGGTCGGTAGCTTTTTGCACAGGGGGGAAATGTCAGGATGGAAGCTGTCGAGGAGATTTACAAGAAGAGAGCAGAGAAGCTTCAAAGTCTTATGGCGTCTGATAATATAGGAGGATTCCTATTCACCGCTTCACCAAATCTACTCTATATGACCGGATTTTCAGAGGGGCAAATGCCCAGATTCTTAAGCCTGCTCGTCCCTACTCACCATGAACCCATGTTTTTGGTTCCGGCTTTATATGAGGAGCAAATCCGGGAAAACACATGGGTAAACACGATTATTCCTTGGGCTGACGGCGAAGATCCCTTCGCTAAGATGCAATCCCTTCTTAGCAGCAAAGGTATGGATGCTTCGACAATAGCTGTTGATGACACTCTATGGAGTATTTTCTTGCTGAACCTCAAAGGACAATTGCCGAAGGCTCGGTTTATTTCAGGCGGCAAGTACATGAAAACCCTACGCAGAGTAAAGTCTCAACACGAGAAGGAACTCATGATGAAAATCGGGGCAATAACAGACAAAGTCATGGAAAAGGCAATCGCCTTCATAAAACCGGGGGTTTCTGAACTGACAATCGTGGATTTTATCGAGAGCGAACTACGGCGTATGGACGCAGGTCCGTCCACTGCCCAACCAATTGTGGGATCCGGTCCATACAGCGCTCAACCCCACTATAGACCACAGACAGAGAAGCTAATCCAACAAGGCGATGCCGTAGTCTTAGACTTCGGCGGAACCCTGGAGCATTATCATTCAGACATGACACGCACTGTCTTTGTAGGTGAACCTGACGTAGAATTTCAGCGGATTTATGATGCCGTTCGTAAAGCCCATGATGCTGCCATGGCTTTTGCAAAGCCCGGAGTCAGATGTGAGGAAGTTGACAGTCAAGCAAGACGAGTAATCACTGACTCCGGCTACGGTGAATACTTCATACACAGGACCGGCCATGGCATCGGTCTCGAAGTGCATGAAGAGCCTTATATTGTCGAAGGAAACACCACCATCCTCGAGCCCGGGATGGCCTTTAGCATTGAACCCGGAGTATACATACCGGGTCGCTATGGAGTACGGATAGAAGATTGTGTCATTGTGACCGAAGCCGGTGTTGAGCCATTTACCAAATTTAGATCTGAACTAACAGTTATTTAGTAACTGAGAAGGAAAAACATAGATCGTATTGAATGTTTATAGTTAATTGTTTTGACACCGGATCAAAGTTCTGACGGAATCCTGGTATGAAACCGAGTCAAGGAGGTGGTACCACCCAAGCATAAGTCTGTAATCGCTATGAGTAAGCAAACTATGGCAAGTCAATGCCCAGGTCAATGTTTAGGCAGATCTTGACCGTTCAATACTTCATCAGCAGAGAGGAGAGAGACGATGAAGAGGTTCGTACTTTGCCTTGTGGCAGGAGTTCTCCTGATAGGACTGTTCGCTGCGCAAGGTATGGCAAAAGACAGTTACAAGATAGGTGTTATGACAGGTACAGTCTCACAATCAGAAGACGAGTACCGCGCAGCTGAGATGTTGAGAAGAAAGTACGGCGACATGATAAAACACGTTACCTACCCTGATAATTTCATGCAGGAACAAGAAACGACTATAGCTCAAATCCTTGGATTAGCGTCGGATAAGGATGTTAAAGCTATTGTAATATGCCACGCTGTGCCGGGTGCTGTGGCAGCAGCTCGGAAGGTTCGTGAAATCAGGCCGGACATGTTTTTTGTATTCGGAGCGCCCCAGGAAGATCCCGGAATTGTCAATGTCACCGCTGACTTGTCGTTCATGCCGGATGATGAAGCCAGAGGTGTTACCATCCCCAGGCTGGCAAAAGAGCTGGGCGCAAAGAAGTTCGTGTTTTATTCATTTCCCAGGCACATGTCTATTGAACTCCTGGCAAAACAGAGGGATGCCACAAAAGCGGAGTGCGCGAAGCTGGGAATGGAGTTTATCTTCGTAGCTGCGCCTGATCCAATGGGTGAAGGCGGAATCCCTGCTTCACAGCAGTTCATTCTTGAAGATGTACCGAGACAAGTGGAACGACACGGTAAGGATATAGCGTTTTTCAGCACAAACTGTGCCATGCAAGAGCCGCTTATCAACGCTGTGCTTGATGCAGGCGCTATCTTCCCGGAACAATGCTGTCCCAGCCCGACACATGGTTATCCCGGAGCAATAGGCCTTGAGATAACCGATGAAATCCAAGGAAACATGCCCGGGATTCTAAGGGAGATCAACAGAATAATAGTGTCCAGGGGGGGCGCAGGTAGATTCGCTACATGGCCTGTACCTATTATGTGGCTCATTCTTGAATCCGGTGTAGAGATCGCACGGGATGTCATCGAAGGAAAGATAGATATTGCAAATATGGACGCAGTTAAGGCAAAAATGTCATCTATCGCCGGAGTAGACGTAAACATGAAAAGGTATTACGAGGATAAAGGCAACTTCTATTTGGTTACATGCGGATCAGTTGTTTTTGGCCGTGATAAGTTCTGATTGGAAGAGATGACATTAGGGCATCACTGACGTTAAGAGAGGCACCGGATAAATCCGGTGCCTTTTCATTATAAATAACTGGTGCGAGAGGAGGGAGTCGAACCCTCACGGGGGTTGCCCACTAGATCCTAAGTCTAGCGCGTCTGCCATTCCGCCACTCTCGCACTCAAAAAGGTTGTCTCATATCTGCGATATGCCTATTACATTTGCAACTCTCGGGGAATAGTCTCATTTTGCCTGTTAAAACCTGTAACAAGCCCTGAAAGACAGGTTAATTCTATCAAACGAAACACGAAAAATCAATTATAGTCCCCTCAATGTTTGCATTTCTTGTGTGTTGTCAGTCAGTAATAATGTCGTTGCTTTTGATATTGAATTTCAAGGCTCCCGTACCAAAATCGCGGCGGGTATCACCTTCAGCCACAACTCTCCAGACTGCATCATCCATAACTACTGTACCTGAGAGAATATCCACTGCTCAATCAAGAAAACGGGGGCGAACGGAGTATTGAGCCTCATCAAAACCACCTAAGCGTCTTTTCTTAACTTCAGCAGCCGCATCTTCCGGGCTAAGGCCAAAAGCCTTAGCCCGGTGAATCAGACAAGATAATGCGCCCAGGCTCGGGCAATCTATTGTTCAGCCTTTAGGAGTGAGTTGGCAACCAAAGCCTTATACTGGTCTTCCGTTAGATCGCAGTGATAGAACAGTTTATAGTATTTAGCCGTTTCTTCATAAAGATCGTACCCTGCCTTGTCCGGATAGAGCAACTGAGTAAGCCAAATCATACCCATGTAGCGGTTAACGGAAGGAGGGAAGCCCAACCAGTTATAGGGACCAAAGGGCACTTCGTAGTAATTACCGTTCTTAATTGCGGTAAGCTTCTGCCACACTTTGTCCTCTCCTGCACTGCTGTAGTAACTCTCAGGAGCAAAAATAATCACATCGGGATCCCACATGAGAATCTGCTCCATATCTACCGGGTTTCCCGTGCCTTTACTGGAAATATCCTCTACCACTGCCACATTGTTGCCCACCATATCAAGAAGCTCCGCATGAAAAGAACCCCTCGCAATTACATTGAGTCCATCTCCGCCTGTGCAGTATATCAGATCAACTTTCCCCTCATCACCCACTTTTTTCATAATATCCTGAGTTTTGCTGTAAACGCTATCACAATACTCAGCCAAAACCTCAGCTTCCTTTTCCCTGCCAAGGAGTTTGCCTAACATTCTGTATGCTTCTCCCATGGTATGCAGTGTTGCTCCAATATGAACTGTAGGTATGCCAACCTGTTCTGTAATACCGTCCATATCCTTAACAATAGTGGACTTCGCTTCACCGACGTCAATAATAATTTGAGGGTCGACCCTGGCTATTTCCTCCAGGTTCAAAGTGGTGCCTTTTCCGTAGAATTGACCAAGTACAGGAAGGTCATAGTACTTGGTTTCCAGATACTGTTTTGCAGTGGAATCCCATTTGCTGGAAAGACCCACCAGCATATCAGGTGCCAAAGGGAATAACACGATTTGAGCCAGAAGACCGGATGGAACTATTCTAGTAATATTAGCAGGCACTTCCACTTGACGCCCTGCAGAGTCAGTAAAGCTTACAGTCTCAGCCAAAGCAGCCACTGTATACTGACTTGGGTTTATATTGCTACACGTCGCAGCCATTGGCAAGACCAGACTCAAACACACCACAAGAACTAAAGCGAAAACCCTTTTCCTTCTCATTGACTTTTCCTCCTTGAGTAGTAGATTAAGAGCAAACCTTACGCGCATGATTCTCTTCCACTATGCTTTTGGGAATACATACCCTTGCTTTATCATGATGAAGGCTCTCCATTGTCACCTCAACTCCATAGAGGTTGCAGATTAAATCTGCCGTATAAATCTCATTCGGTGTGCCCCAGGCCAAAACCCGTCCATCCTTCATAGCCATTACTGTGTCTGAAAACAGGAATGTCTGATCAGGGTTATGGGTCGCTTGGATAACAGTATAGCCCTCTCTAGCCAAGGACTTTATCTCCGTCAGAACACGAACCTGATTGCCAAAATCCAAGTTTGAGGTGGGTTCATCTAAAATGAGGATTTTGGCCTGCTGCACCAGCGCACGTGCTAATAGAACAAGTTGCCTCTCACCACCGCTTATTCTGGTGTATCCCCGATCTTTCAGATGATAAATTCCAAGCCTCTTCAAGGCTGTCTCTACAAGCTTTCTCTCTTTTCTGCCGGGTGCGGAAATAGCGGATACTTGAACAGATGTACCCATGAGCACCATATCAAACACACTGTAATTAAATGAAGGATAGTGAATCTGAGGTATATAGGCGATCAGTTTCGCCATCTCCTCAATCCTCAGCTTTTTGATATTAATCCCGTCCAGTAGTATTTCGCCCTTGTACCCACTAAGCAAGCCAAGGATGCAACGGAACAGAGTGGTTTTCCCCACCCCGTTAGGACCTATAATAGACAGTAATTCATTCCTCTCTGCCGTAAAACTTACATCCTCCAGAACAGGTTGTCCCCCATAGCTGAAACTAAGATTTGACACCTCAATGCTCAATAGGTCTCTCTCTCCCTTGTAATTAAGTAGATGAAAAACGGAGCTCCAATAAAAGCAGTGAGTATCCCCAAGGGGATCTCTGTAGCGAGAAGGGTCCTTGAAACGTTATCCACCATCAACAAAAAAATGGCACCGAATAACATGGTGGCAGGCATCAGATAGCTATAATTATTCCCTACAAGTTTTCTTGTTAAATGAGGGATCACTAAACCCACCCACCCAATCATACCGCTGACAGATACACTTGACGCAGTGGTCAGGGTGGCGCACACAATAACAATGAACCTGACTTTGTTTGCGTCCACCCCCATGGTCATGGCCTCATCGTCGCCCATGGTAAGTACATTCATGCGCCACCTCAATAGAAGCAAAGGAATGAGTCCGATAACCATGGGTATGATAGCAAATTTAACATCACTGACTCTTGCCCCGGATAAACTGCCCATCAGCCAATATGTTATTGCAGGAAGCTGATCAGTAGGGTCTGCAACCAATTTGATAAATGACGTGCCGGCAGAAAAAAGAGAGCTGACAATGATTCCTGCAAGAATTAAGCCCAAGACGCTTTTGCCTTTGACTTTCTTGCTGACTAAGTAGACCAAAGATACTGTCAGAAGGCTGAAGAAAAAAGCACTGACGGTGATCATAAAAGGGCTTCCGTAATAAAGGATAGCAAGGGCAGCACCAAAGGCTGCACCTGCAGAAGCGCCCAAAATATCAGGAGCTGCCATAGGATTTTGAAAAATACCCTGATAGGCCGCACCTGCGGCAGACAGACAACAACCTACCAGACAAGCCAAGATAATTCGGGGCAACCGTATATTGAGCATAACTATCTCCATACGGTCTGTCCAAAACGGCTCAATGGGATAGATTTTAGAAAGTAAAATCCCCAACACTTCCTTGGTAGAGATAGGATAGCGTCCCAGCCGAAAGGAAATGACAATGGCAATCATCAAGAAAATCGCCAAACCTATAACAATTAGAGTGTTCTTCTTACATTGCTCCAACCTCTTACCACCTATCAAAACTAAGAATCAACCGACCTGAACCTAAACAGAATCACGCAGACCTTTACTCTGAAAGCAGAATGACCGGAAATACTGCTCACAACAAGCATTATCCGGTCATTGAATGGCAATAACAAACCTCACTCCTTTCCAAATACAGGAGGCATGGTCGTTTCCCACCACACCCTATCGGCCAACACACCATACCTGGCTCAAGGTTTAGGCGTGCAAGCTCGGAGTGCTTCTCGAGCATGAAGTACACAGCCTGATGTGTCCGGACAAACCACTATCCCTAATTACACTTCCAGAGATAAGGTTGCCATCTGACAAATGCCAACCAACACAAGATGCCAACAGATATATAATATAGATATATTTGACATCTTCTTGCAGTTTCCTTCTTGTACATAGGATTCTATCACGTTTTCTAAGGGTTTGGCTGATTTTTTGTCAGCTTTTGAGATTACATGGTCGCATCGAGTTCATGATCTCCCAAAAACAGAGAAGAAAGAGAAGGGCTTCAAAGCACGCCTGATTGCGGGAATCCTATCACGAGCAGCCTGCTCACCGCACTCAATAATTTGCCCGGCTTTCCAAAACTCAATTCCTGACGCAAATGAAACGTTGGGTTCAATCACAATCTTGGCGAGGGACTTATTTGCTTCATAGAGCTTGTGCTGCATAATGTCGAAGGTGTTGAGGAGAATATCAACAGTCGTCGGTCTTTCCGCTTGCTTATGCTCAACTTTGGGAATGACGCTTACTGCCACCGGAATTGCCCTAGGATCAAGTAAAGTCACTGCATCAACAGGAACCGGGTTTACCACGCCTCCGTCCACAAGAATCCTGTCTCCTGCACGGACAGGCACAAACACAACAGGAACCGAGATGCTTGCACGAATAGCGTTTACTACGTCCCCTTTATCTTTAAGCACCAATTCCTCACCTGTGAGTATATCGGTGGCTACAATAGCCATGGGGATCCTGAGCTCACTGAAATCCTTATTCCCAATGAAGGAACGAAGCATCTCCTCTATCTTCTTCCCTAACACTAAGCCTTTAAGAGATGGAATAGGATCTATGTGAGCGAGCACCGCCCGTCTCGTAACTTTGAGGGCAATACTTTCCAGCTCTCTAAGGGGCATACCTGCAGCATAAAGCCCTCCTATTAAAGCACCCATACTTGATCCGGAAATCGCATTTATTGGTATTTGTTCTCTCTCGAGGACCTTGAGCACCCCGATATGGGCCAATCCTCTTGCTGATCCGGACCCCAAAGCCAAGCCTATTCCTCGCTTATACCCGACGTTCAAACCTTCCACCCTCTTCCGGTTAATCTGCTTCGACTAAGTCTACGCAGCATATAACCTATGGAATTCTTACCCCTTAATGTCCTTCATAATACCTGTTAATGCATAGCTCAACCAAGACTTGACCCGGCCTTGTATAAGGCAATAGAGATATGCTCAGAATTTATCAACTACTTGATCATGAAGAAAGAAAGATCTCCCTTATACGGGCACCATTCAACAGACACGTTATCAACTCTTGACCAGGGTGAACCTTCCTCGAGAAATCTTATGTAGCGCAAGATCTTTTTTCTTTCGCCTTCTGCAACTACTTCAACACGGCCGTCGTACAAGTTCTTGACCCATCCGGTAAGCCCAAGGGCGTTGGCATACCTCCCGGCGAAACTCCTGAAACCCACGCCCTGGACACGGCCTGAAACCAGTACCTTCACCCTGGCGTAATCACTCTGCGCATCAGTGTTTGATCCTGCCATAACCGGGCGTCCTCCTGTCTCTTTATTCCATATTGTAGCACTATTGCCACAACATTTCGTAAAAAATTCAATTCCTATGTGATTAAAACCTTCTCATGTAGGGCATAAATATGGTTGCCGACGGTTCCACGGCAATTAAGAAGGGATTATGACAAGAGTCATATTCTTAAGGAGGACGTTAACCTTTCACTTGTTGTGAATATGCGTTCTCTCACTTTAAAAACGCCGTCACCGTCGGCCAGCGTAACGAAGTAAACGAAGTATAAGTAAGCAAGTAGCGAAATCACTCGAAGAGACGAAGACATCACTCGGCGACAAAAACGGCAAAGGCAACTCGGCAAGAAAAACACTCGTAACGAGCCGTCAGGCATCTACGCCTGACGGCTCGTTATTGGTAAAAGGACAAAAAAATGGTCGGAGCGGCGAGACTTGAACTCGCGACCTCCTGAACCCCATTCAGGCGCGCTAGCCAAACTGCGCTACGCCCCGGCCAAACTTTGACGCATGTGCTATTTTGAATGCAGGTGTATTATATCAAACCTAAGCTACGTCTGCAACCTACCCTGCCCTCATTTTTACTCTTACACTATTCCGCGCTATCGACCTTGAATTTTCTGTTCCGTTCGTCTATAGGCTTCTGATATACCGCTCTTTGCGCTTGCTCTTTCCTTCTGCTGATAAACAAGTAAATACCTCCCACAAAGAACGCGCCGCCGACGATATTACCCATGGTAACCGGAAGAAGGTTATTGAGCAAGAAAACTTTCCATGTTACCTGAGATGTGGGACCCACCGCGAAGAGACATGCAGATATGGTGAACATGTTCGCTATGCTGTTTTCCAACCCAAGAGTGACAAAAGTCATAATCGGAAGCTGACCGGCTATGGCTTTGTCAACTATGGTAGTGCCCTTCATAGCCATCCATACAGCAAGACAACCCATCCAATTGGCGCCAACTCCGCGCCAGAATGCCTCGCTAAAAGGCAGACTGCATTTTCCTCGGGCAAGAGAGTACACGTAACCCATCCAAGGCTCTGTCATAAGCACACCGCCTAACCGCCCGAAAAGATACGCAACAGCAATGCCTCCTGCAAAATTGCCAATCCACACCAAAAACCAATTCCTAAGCAAATCGCGGAGCCTAATCTCACGCCTAAACAAGGCTACAGTAAGAAACATACAATTCCCGGTAAAAAGCTCAGCGCCTGCTATGATTACATATACCATGCCTACCGGGAACACTGCCGCGTACAATAGTTTCTGCAATCCCGGTATTCCTTGAGGCCATGGAGCTCCGGCGCTTGCCATCACCGCAAGAAAAGCCCCAAAAGCGATATAGGCCCCCGCCAGAAAACTGGATGCCAAAAGAACATCCACCGGGAGCCGTGATTTGCTCTTGCCTGAAGCTGAAATAGACTCTATAGTCTCATCAATACCCGGTAATCCCATCTTATCTTACACCTTCCCCTGCTACAACTTATCCAGTAACATACTGACAATTCGATGGAATCCCCAGGTTTTCCTCTTATTCCTTTATTTCTTGCTTATTAATTAAATCCAATCCCGCCGTTTCAAACTACTTTACAGCATCTTTTAGGGACTTGCCTGCCTTGAAAACAGGGGCCTTTCGCGCGCTTATGCGAATCGCAGCCCCTGTTCTCGGGTCACGTCCTGACCTCGCAGCCCTCTGACGCACCTCGAAACTGCCAAAACCGACAAGTGACACTTTCTCGCCTGCAGCAAGCGCTTCAGTCATAGCGTTAAACACCGCGTCAACAGCTTTGGCTGAATCCTTCTTCGTAAAACCTGTCTTAGCTGCTACCCTCTCCACTAACTCCGTCTTCGTCATGTTTTGATCCCCCTTTCGGAGGTATAGTGCCCACAACGAAGAGGATTTATGAGATTCGCCCTTATAGAATCCTACAGAATGATACAAATAAGCCCTCCGCTTCCCTCATTGACAATTTTCTGCAATGTCTCCTGGAGCTTCTGCTGCGCATTTTCAGGCATTCTGTAAAGCTTGCTTTCTATTCCCTCTTTAACCAGCTCGTGTAGGGACTTCCCGAGAAAATCCGTGGTCCAAATTCGCTCAGGGTCTTTTTCGAACTCATCAGACAGTCTCCTGACAAGTTCCTCACCTTGTCGCTCTGTGCCTACATATGTGGTGACCTCTGTCTCGATATTCGCGCGAATCATATGAATGGACGGAGCAGCCGCTCTCAGCCTCACTCCAAACCTCGTGCCTTGCCGAATAAGTTCAGGCTCCTCAAGCTCGAGTTCATCTAGGAGAGGCATGACTATTCCGTATCCTAGCTCCTCAGCGTCTCTAAGACCGTCTGCCACCTTATCAAACTCCCTCTTAGACACGGCAAGTTCTCTCATGAGTCTAAGAAGATGATGGTCTCCCTCTACCTCAAGTCCACTGACTTCACGAATAATCTGGAAGAACAGTTCCCTCGGAGTATCCAGGTCAATTACCACTTGTCCTGTGCCTAAGTCCAAAGTTGTAAGATCCGCTCGGGATACGAAGTCTTGTTCGGCAAAGGCGCTTACCGTCTCTGAGATATCGCGAATTCTCCTTACTTCCTTAACACCGGAAACGACAACATCTTGAAACTTCTGTCTAAGCCAGTGCTCTTGTGGAACCTCATTAAGCCAGATAGGCAAGCGCACACTTACCTCGCGCACCGGGAACTCATAGAGCACTTCTCGTAATATGCCGAGCACATCTTCAATGTCCATCTTCAGACAGTCCATAGGTATAACAGGTACTCCGTATTTTGCTGCAAGTTTCGTCGCGAGGTCCAAGGTCTCTCTTGCCCAAGGATGCGTTGAGTTAAGCACCGCAGCGAAAGGCTTTCCCAGTTCATGAAGCTCTCCGATGACTCTCTCTTCGGCGCGGACATAGCTTTCTCTCGGAATGTCGGTAATGCTGCCGTCTGTAAGAATAACAAGACCGATTGTAGAATGGTCTGAGATAACCTTCCGCGTTCCGAATTCAGCTGCTTCTTCAAAGGGAATCTCATAGTCAAACCAAGGCGTCATCACCATTCGAGGCCCGTCGTCCTCCTCATACCCCAGAGCCCCTTCCACTGAGTACCCTACACAATCCACCAGTCTAACCCTGACATTGATATTATCCTGAATCGTCACGGCTACGGCTTCATTTGGAACAAACTTGGGTTCAGTAGTCATAATAGTCCTGCCTGCACCACTTTGCGGCAATTCATCCACTGATCGCTCTTTGTCATAGAAATCGTCAATATTGGGAATGACCAGGAGGTCCATGAACCGCTTTATAAACGTGGACTTCCCAGTCCTCACCGGACCGACTACTCCGATGTAAACATCACCGCCGGTCCTCGTGGCCATATCCTGGAAGATATCGAATCTTTCCATATCCGGTCCCTCCCCCTGGGCACCATATAACATCTAGCTTTCAGAATAATGTATATGAGCGGGAGAGACAATTATTCGTCTTGTCACTCTCCTTTTATCAGAGTGAGCGCCTCAGCCCTCGCAGCTGCGTCTTTCTTAAAAAGCCCTCTGACAGCTGAAGTCACAGTACAACTTCCAGGCTTGCTTATTCCCCGCATTGACATACATAGATGTTCCGCTTCCACCACAACGATTACGCCATGAGGTTTCAGCGCCTCAAATATCATATCCGCAACTTGACTGGTAAGCCTCTCTTGAAGTTGAGGCCTTCTTGCAAGTATCTCAACCACTCTGGCAAGTTTGCTAAGACCCACAACTCTTCCCCCTTTGGGGAGATACGCTACATGAGCCTTGCCGTGAAACGGGAGCAAATGGTGTTCACACATGGAATAGAAAGGAATATCCTTGATTATGATCATCTCTTCATGGTCTTCATTAAAGACAGGTGTCAACTCTTCACGCGGATCTTTGCCCAGTCCGCAGAATATTTCCTGAAACATCCTGGCAATCCGTCCGGGAGTATTTTTTAGCCCTTCTCGCTCAGGGTCTTCGCCAATGGCCTCGAGGATTTCTCTGACTGCCTTCATGATTCGCACATCATCCAATTTGAATTCGTCCCTCCCATTGGCACAGCAAGCTGTGCACATATCGCATATTGTCATTGTCAAACACCGCAAATTCGGGCTGTAATGTAATCACCAAGCATATTGGGCAAACCCGGCGCGTTGTGAGTTTACGCCAACGAACCTCCATATCGAAGAATCCTTGCAAGGAGAAGAGCCATGGCATGAATATCCATGGCGTTGTGTTCCAGAACAGGACGGATCAAGGCTGGACGGGGGTTCATCACGAATTCACGATACACATCAGGTATCAGATAGCCTGGGATATCCATGTCTCGTTCATAGCCGAGGATGTGGGATGCAACTGTTACAAGCTTACAATCGGGAAGTGTCTCCTTGAAAAGCCTTCTTGCAGTCCATAGAAGGTCAAAGTGGAAGTAATCTTCCGAGCAACATGTCCCATAGTACGTCATACGATCCCGGATATACGGCATGTCGAACCTCAGTCCGTTATATGTCACCACAACACCGGCAGTTGCCAATTCGCTTCTTACAGCAATTAGGACAGCAACTTCCTCTTCATATGATCTGGCGAAGAACTGCCGAAGGCGCATACCCCCTTCTTCTTGTGCCTTCATTATCCCAACGAGAAAAAGCGGTTGAGTGCTTGAAAGACCACAAGTCTCAATATCAATGAATACCATATCCCCGGGGGAACACAATCCTACTATCTGCCAATCAGAAGCCTTTGTCCTGGAAAGAAACCTTGCGTCTCTCTGCTCAATAGCCTTGGCAATAGAACTCGCTTGATCCCCCCAACGCATATGTCGGGAGAGGCTCCGGATGTCTTCATATCCTTCATCCTTTAGCTTCCTTTCGGTTACAGGGCCTACCCCGCGCATTACCTGCAGATTCCGGAGAAGCATAGACTTCTCCTGAGGAAGCGGAAAGTCAACCTCGGAGAATACACGCTCTTCGACATAATAATCACCTTCTCCGAGAAGCTCATAGGCAGGGATAAAGGATGCGTCAGGTATCAATTAAGGTTCCCCCTTAACCCGGTTGAGTTACTTAGATTCTGTATGCAATCTAAACAGGATTTCCACCTCGCTGCCCCGCGGAACCTTTACTCTAAACACTACTGTATTGGCGTCCCACTTTTCATAAGGCACCGGACTCGAGATGGTCCAGTCACCGTAAAATCGCTCCACAACAGCGACTTCCACGTCTTCGTCTTTTCTGTTTCTCACCTTGACACAATATGCTTCTTCCCTGCTCTTCTCAATAATCTTGAAATCAGTTACTATCCTTTCACCTATCACATCGAATGCGTCGCCCACATATAGCCTTATTGTTTCATCCCGAGGTGTATGAGAAATTGCATCTTCCCCAATAAAGTCCATGCTCCCGTCGGAAGAAATCTTGTACGCGCGAACCCGGCCTGCAGGCAGAGGCAGCCCAAGCCCTGACTCTTCGTTATTTACGAATTCCAGAACAGTCTTGGCGCTTATAGTCTCGCTTTGGCCCGGGGTGAGACTTCTTTCATACACGTAATGGGAAGTCGTTCTCTCAAGAAAGTATAATTTCCCAGACTGCACACGGGGAGCTGCAAGGAGTTGCACCTGCTTCAACTGATTATTGGCAACCGTAGTCTTTCCCGGCAAAGCATATGTATGATACTCAAATCCTGGCTTCTCTTCAAACCCCATTCCTGTGTCAAAGGCTGATTCAGAAACCATCATAGCCTTAGGGGCGCTTCGAACCGGTCCGGCTTCGGCAAGTCTGTGTATGTCTCCTGCAATTAACTTCAAACGCGCGTCGCGATAGGTTGTGCCGCTCTTGTTATCCAATGTGACCCAACCGGTTAAGGCGCACGATTTGTCTTTATCATCCAATATACATACATAGTCAGCTGACCAATTAAGACCTCCGGTAAGATACGTGATCTCCACTTCATGCTCTTGGGCTCTCTCTGCCTCAGCATGCCATACCAGTGTCGGACGGGTGATGAATCCTGAAGGCAAAGGAGGAAGCTCAATAGAACCCTGAGGATCAAGGACAATCCTTCCCTCAAGGTCAACGATAAGCCTGCCTTGTTCGTCAACTGATATGAGTCTGGCAGACATACGGACACCGTCCACTATCAGCCAGATTCTCTCTCCGATATACTTCTCCAGAAGCGTTTGCCTCGTGACTACTCCGTAATCGAAATTGTGCTCAACAGTCCTTAAGGTGCTCGGGTCAGTCAAAGAGGCAAAGGAAACAGAAGTAGGATCCATACTCGTAGCAAGACCTGAAAGTTCCACAAGATTCAGTCCTCTGGAAAACTGAATCATCCTGGTGTCTTTTACCAACGCAATGTCGCTATTGTAGACAGTCAGGGACATGTCTTTTCTCTCTTCAGTCCCCACCTCTAGTTTCGTCTCTTCCAAATCGTCACCCCCTCCTGCGGAAACGTATTGACACGGCGCAATTATCAAGGCAACTATGAGGATGAATAGGCAAGCGAATGGCACACGACACATTGTCGCTTTATTGCTCATCATCCCACCTCCCTGGCATCGATACTCTGGAAGAACTTCTATAAGACTTGTGGCTCTCCTGCTAAATCTGTTGATCCTAAAAAAACAAGAAAGGGAACAGAAAGTCTGTTCCCAATTTGACGCTTTATGTGTTTTTCGGGTCTGCCTTTCCGTATAACCCTACCCAGGGGAGATCTTTGTGATATTGTGCTCATCAAAGATCCCCCTCTTCACCTCTGACGTCAAAGCCCGGCGGGCCTTAAATTCATCGCGTATGTAGTCCACCGCGACCATGGGATCTACCGTATCCCCACATGTAAATACATCAACCGCAGCATATCCAAACTCAGGCCACGTATGAACAGATAAGTGAGATTCGGATATTACTACCACACCGCTGACCCCTTGGGGGCTGAACTTATGAAACGCCACCTCACGGACCTCAGCTCCTGCCCGTAAAGCAGCGTTCACCATAGTTTCCTCCACAACTGCAATATCATCCAGGATCTTAGGGTCACAGTCATATGCCTCGATAAGGATATGGCACCCAAGAATGTATTTCATTCAAAGTCCCGCCTCCCTTCAAATCGCTCCCTTCTTGTCGGTAATATGCCGATTAAAATAATACTAGCAAATTCCGAAGATTTGTCAAGACTCAGTCAACGTCAGCCATCGTCGCCGCGTTGACGTCATCGCGTCATGGCGGCGACGTTCAATTAGACGGCTCCAGAAGGTTACGTTTCTTCAAAGCAGTAAGGCCTGAGAGGACTGCCAACTCTACATGATAATGGAGCAGTCCGCCTTGCATGTACATAATGTACGGGGGACATATAGGGGCATCAACAGTCAATTCTGACGAAGATCCTTGCACAAAAGTCCCGCCTGCCATAATTACCTTATGAGCATATCCGGGTAAAGGTGACGCTTCAGGTCTGTACAAGGCGTTTACAGGGCCGGCAACATGAAATCCTTGACAAAACGTGAGTAATCTCTCTTCATCTCCCATCCTCACAGCAAGTACATTATCAGACAGCACTTCATTTTCGTCAGGGAGGGTCGGATATCCAAGCAACCGGAATACATGCCCTGCCACACACGTACCGCGCAAAGATTCCGCTACCATTTGGGGAGCAAGGAACAACCCCTGAAGCATAAGACGGGAGGTGTTGAGGCTCGGTCCGATTTCACCGCCTATTCCCGGAGCGGTCAATCTTGTCGCAATCCGGTCCACCAAATCTTTTCTGCCGACAATGTATCCGCCTGTAGGAGCAATGCCGCCACCTGGGTTCTTGATGAGAGATCCTGCGGCGATATCCGCGCCGACCTCAGTGGGTTCAACTGTCTCCGTAAACTCCCCGTAACAGTTGTCCACAACCACGACTACATTTTGATTGCGTGCTTTTACCGCTTGTACGATCTTTGAAATAGTCTGACACGGCACAGATCGTTGCCATGAATAACCCCTGGAACGCTGTATAAAAACGACTTTTGTGCGACTGCCCACAGAATCTGCAATGGCTGTGATTGCCTGTTCATCAAGAACAGCCGGTGCCTTCGAACCGCTTGTCCCGGTAAAGGAGTTGCCGGAATCCGAGTCTTCACCGGCTGTCATTCCTGCTATCTTCCATGTGATGCCGAGCTCGGCGAGACACCCGGGCGTCTTACTGTCCATGCCGACTACCGTCTGTAACGTATCATACGGCATACCGGTGGCAAAGAGAATCTCATCGCCCGGGAGGAGCAGTCCGAAAAGACAAAGAGATAAAGCTTGGGTTCCTGAGGCAATCTGGTGGCGCACAAGCGCGCTCTCCGCCCTAAAAACCCTGGCGTATACTTCTTCGGTAACCTCTCTTCCCCGGTCATCGTACCCGTAGCCGGTAGTCCCGGCGAAATCCTGATCACTTATACCCACTGATCTGAAAGCTTCCAGCACCTTCAAAAAATTTTCTCTGAGATTGCTCTCAATGTCCAGAAGCTTCGTTCTCGCTGCCTCACGGCTTTTTCTAAACAGCTCCATAAGATCAGAGTCTATATCTAAACCGTGTTGCCTGTTCAATCGCATTTTCACTCCTTAGTCCAGTCTTAAGTCGATTACCAGGACACCCTCAACCCCTCTGTTCGCCAGGAGACGTCGGAGTCCTGTCATCTTCAAAATAAGCCGGCTCATTCCTTGGCAAACAATCCGCATCGCGTTTTTTTGTGCCTGTCCCGCATATTATGCACCTACCTCTCTCCAAAGTAGTACGGCGCATTTCGATAGGCGCAAACACGGCACCTTCTCTG
>Ga0208824_1001122_pt1 | contig 25076 bp, 19 predicted proteins | sample AD_JPNTR3_MetaG_FD_184447 | JGI IMG/M metagenome (GOLD analysis project Ga0208824, IMG submission 184447) | Active sludge microbial communities of municipal wastewater-treating anaerobic digesters from Japan - AD_JPNTR3_MetaG (SPAdes) (version 2) | ecosystem: Engineered > Bioreactor > Anaerobic...
TGCTTCGGCGGTTCGCTTCTGTACATAGCGTGTAAGGAGGACACTATGCAATTAAGAATAGACCCGGAATTTGAAAGCCGGATTCCACCACTTACCGACGATGAGTTCCAGCAGCTTGAAGAAAACATTTTAGCTGACGGCGTAATCATCAGCCCCATTATCGTGTGGGGTGAGGTAATCATCGACGGACACAACCGTTTCCGCATTGCGGAAAAACATCCACACCTTAAATTTACTACCTGTGAGCGTGACTTCAATGACCGCTACGAAGCTCTTGCCTGGATTTGCAAAAATCAGCTCGGACGCAGAAACCTTACCTTTCAGCAGAAAAAATACTTAATCGGTAAGCGTTACGAGTCGGAAAAAGCATCCTATGGCGGCGACCGAAAAAGTAGTGAAGTGAAATCAAGTTCCCAAGTTGGTAACTTGATTCCCACGGAAAAAACCTGCGACAGAATTGCAAACGAATACGGTATCAGCAGGAACTCAGTTCTTCGTGCCGAGAAATTTTCAAAGGCAGTAGATATTGCCGATGAGATTGACCCAGGTATTCGTTCAGAGATTTTTGCAGGCAAAATCAAACCCACGCAAGATGATGTGGAGGCTCTTACAAAAGCCACCCACGAGGAACGACCGGCATTGGTTGAGGGCTTACGAAAGCCACCGGAGGAAAGACGAAGGGTTCTCCCCGAAAGGCATTTGCTGACATTGGAGCAAATTGCCGCAGAGTTACCGAGTGAAACCTGCCGAGGGACACCGGAAAGTATGCTCTACGAATTGGAGGATGCTCTGGATACCTTTATCTTCCGTTGGTCGGTGTGTCTCAGCCACAACAAAGATTACTTCTTAGCAAAAAAACACAATTCCAAAGTCAATAAGCTCGCAGAGGACGGGCTTGCCTACCTAAATCAAATACTTAAAGGAGAAATCCCATTATGACAACTAAGACAAACAAGTACAACTACAAAACCATCGTCATCCCCGCCTCCCAACTCATTATCCCCAGGGAGACCTATCAGAGAGACCTTTTCTCGCCTCGTGCCAGAGAAATCGCCAGTAAGTTTGATGAACGCATCGCCAACGAACCCAAGGTCAGCTACCGTGACGGCAAGTATTTTGTCTTTGACGGACAGCACACTATCGGTGCTCGTGTTCTCGTCTCCGGCGACAAAGACGTTCCCATCAAATGCAAGGTGTACTACGGTATGGACAAAGAGGAAGAAGCCCTGCTCTTTGCACAGCAGAACGGCATCTCCGCCCCTCTTTCTGCCGGTGCTCGTATGAGGGCACAGATTTACGGAAAGGATTCCGAAGCCACCGCTTTCTATATGGCAAATCTCTCCGTCGGACTTGCACTCGATTTTGACCACAACCGTGGGCTGGACCGCATCGGCTGTATCAAGACTGCGTTCAACGCCTATAAGCGTATTGGTGAAGAACGCTATACTGAGGCGATGAAGATTTTGAAAGCAGCGTGGGACGGCGACCCCGATTCCTTCCGGACGGAGAACATCATCGCCATCACTTACTTTGTTGACCGCTATCACGACCAGTATTGTCCTCGCCATCTTGTGACTCAGCTCCGTTCTACGGACCCCTTGAAAATCTACAGAGACGGACGAGCTGTTGGCGTGAATCTGACAGGCTACAAGAAGTATCTGTTCCCGCTGCTTCGCATTTACAACGAGAACGCCGGTAAGAACGCACTCCCGATGAAATTCTAATACACTCACGTTGCGACTATGGCTCGGCTGTAGTCGCTTTACATATCCAATTTGGAATGTAGAAAGGAACCATTATATGAAAGACACTTGGTTATATCGCCGTGGTGATATTTACCTGGTTGACCTGGGTAAACGCTACGGCTCCGAGCAAGGGGGCTGCCGACCTGTCCTTCTGATACAGAATAACATAGGTAACTATTACGGTCCTACACTCATCGTAGCCCCCATTACGTCTCGGTTTTTGAAAAAGGCAAAACAGCCTACCCACTTTGCCCTTGTTGGGGTTGATAATCTCATCAGCCCGTCTGTCGTACTTACAGAACAGATTCTTACCATTGATAAGTCAAGGGTAATTAAATATGTAGGAAAAGTCTCCGACGAGCAGATGCGTTCCATCGACAAGGCAATCAAAATCAGCCTTGGGATTGACGTATGATGCTCGTTTTCTCTTTCCCGCATAAATAGGAAAGTTCTGGATAATAATAAGTTTTGAAAGGCGGTGCAGTATGAAAGCAAACCCTCAAACCCATAACGAATTGCTCGCTACCTTGGTTGACATCCGTGATGTCAAAATTGACCGTTCACTCCCCATCGAGGAAAGAGTGAAGTCCTATGTGGAGCAAATCAAAAATCCTTATATGTTCAAGGTCGGCAACACCGTTGTCCGTGTTTCCTATGCCGACACCAACCGCACGATGAATGATAACTTCGTGAATATGATAGCCGCAATGTAATTGGAAGAAATTACACGGCTGCGTTCTCTCCGACAAACTGGATTTCCGTAGAGAGCTATAGTATAATAATGACGGACAAAAATCAGCGAAACTCCGTTTGTTAGAGAGGATTGACCTCAAAGACAAAAGGAGTGGCGCAGTTATGCAAAAATTAAACGAAAGACTATATCGTGCCGCCATCTACCTAAGATTATCACAGGAAGATGGCGACATTTCTGTTTCTGATAAAAACGAGAGCAACAGTATCTCGACCCAGCGTGATTTGATTCAAGGGTACATTCAGAAGCAACCCGACATTATGTATGTCACAGAGTTTTGTGACGACGGTTATACCGGAACCAACTTCGACCGTCCGGGCTTTGAAGATATGATGACAGCCGTGCGTGAAAAACGTGTGGATTGCATCGTTGTAAAAGACCTTTCCCGTTTCGGCCGTGACTACATTGAATCCGGTAAGTATATTCAAAAGATTTTCCCGATGCTCGGTGTCCGCTTCATCGCCATCAACGATGGGTACGACTCCGCAGACACAGGAAACCAGTCCAACGATTTCGTTCTTCCTTTCAAGAACCTAATCAACGATTCTTACTGCCGAGACATTTCCATTAAGTCTCGCACCAACCTGGAAGTGAAACGCAGGAACGGCGAGTTCGTCAACAACTTCGCTGTTTACGGGTATATGCGTTCTCCCGACGACAAGCACAAGCTGATTGTCGATGAGGAAGCCGCTAAAATCGTTCGCAACATCTTTAACTGGAAACAGGAAGGATGGAACGCACAGCAGATAGCCAATCATCTGAACAAGCTCCATATTCCGTCCCCGATGGAATATAAGAAAAAATGCGGTCAGAACTACCGCACGAGTTTTAAGACCAAAACCACGGCTCAATGGAGTGCCGTTGCCGTTCTCCGTATTCTCAAAAATGCCGTTTACACCGGCGTGTTGGAGCAAGGAAAGACGACCACACCGAACTATAAGGTCAAGATGCGAGTTGCCAAGGATGAGTCCAAATGGGCACGAGTAGAAAATGCTCATGAAGCGATTATCACCCCTACGCAATTTGAGCTGATTCAGCTCTGTCTCGGTATGGATACCTGCAGAGCCGAGGGCAGCGAGGAGATATATCCTTTCTCCGGTATGATTTACTGTGCCGATTGCCAAAGCCCTATGATTCACAGGGCGGCAACTTCCAACGGCAAGAAGTATCACTACTATGTATGCTCCGGTAACAAGCGTGACAAAGATAGCTGCACGTCCCATAATATCAAGTGCGACCTCGTGGAAGAAGTGATTCTGGCTACCGTGCAGGCTCACATCAATATGGCAATCGACATTGACAATGCGATGACCCAAATGGAAACTCTTGATTGGGAAAAGCGTGAGGTTCGGAAAATCAACGCACAAATCGAGGCATTGGAGACCGAAATTGAGAAGTACACCACCCTTAAATTGAGCCTTTACGAAGATTTGAAGCAAGCCTTGATTTCCAAGGAGGAATACTTCTCCTTCAAGAGCGACTATGACGAGCGAATTGACTCCGTAAAGGTGCAAATCAACCGTCTTGTCGGCCAGCGCAACGCCGTTGAAAATGGATTGACCGATGCCCAAGGGTGGTTCGCTCAGTTCAGAAAGTATGAAAACATAGATAAGCTGACGCGCAACACAATCGTTAGTTTGATTGAACGTGTCGAGATTAACGATAAGAAAGAAATCCACGTTCGTTTCAGACACGCAGACCAGTTTACCGCAGCTCTTGAATATCTGGAGATGCAGAAGCAGATGCAATCCAAGTGTACCATTATTTCGATAAAGGAGGTTGGCTGGAATGGCAAGAACATCCCGCAAACAGCAAAAACCGTCGCTCAGTCAATCTCGTACTGAGCAAACAGTATTATACAACGTAGCAATTTACGCCCGTCTCTCCGTTGAGGATAACGGAAAGGATTCCGATTCCCTGGATAGCCAAATTGCTTTCCTGGAGGAAAATATCGCAAACAACCCCACGATGCGTAAAACGGCTGTCTTTACCGACAACGGCTACACGGGCACTAACTTTATGAGACCCGAATTTCAGCGTATGTTGGATGCTGTCCGTGAGGGTGAAATCAACTGCGTTGTAGTAAAAGACCTTTCTCGCCTTGGCAGAAACTATGTTGAAACCGGCGAGTTTTTGGAAAAGGTTTGTCCTTTCCTTGGCTTACGGTTCATATCTGTCAACGACAACTACGATACCGAAGCTGTCAACAACAATGCACAACTGGCGGCATCGCTCTCCAATATCATCAACGATTTCTATGCACGAGACATTTCAAGAAAAGTGTTCTCGGCTTTGAATACCAAGATGGAGAACGGTGAGTATATCGGTGCGTGGGAGAAGTACGGTTATCTGAAAGACCCAAACAACAAGAATAAGCTGATTGTGAACTCCGAAACAGCTCCCATCGTTCAGCAGATTTATCTGTGGCGCAGCGAGGGTATGAGTTATATGGGCATCAACAAAAAGCTCAACGAAATGGGGATTCCGTCCCCAGGGCAGTACAAAGCTGACCGTGGTATCGTGACCAACAATAACCAGAAAAGCCGCACCATCCTCTGGAATAAACACATTGTTACCGACATTTTGAAAGACATCGGCTACCTCGGTCACATGGCACAGCGTAAAACCACACAATGCCTCTACAAAGGTATTCAGTTCAGTCGGGTCAACGAGGAGGATTGGGTAATCGTCCACAATACCCACGAGCCTATCATCAGCCAGGAACTTTTCGACAAGGTACAGGCTATCAACGAAGCCACAGCCCGAACCGCCAAAGAGAACCACGGCAAGTATGACCATCTTCCCAAAGCAAAGAATATCTACGGTGCAAAACTTGTCTGTGCCGATTGCGGAGCAAGAATTAAACTCGTCCGTTCTTTCAGCACTAAGAAGGACAAAGTGTACTTCACCTTTAAGTGTCCAACCCACGCCGAACACGGAGAAAAGGGCTGCACTGCAAAAAGAAAGAGCAAGGCGGAAATGGATGAGGCTGTTTTCCACGCCATTCGTTCTCAAATGAACGTCTTTATGGACTCGGCAAGCATCATTAAAACGCTGCTTGCAAGGAAACAAGCAATCAATAACAGCACCGACCGGAGAAAGCAGAAGCGTAATCTGAATCTCAAAATTAAGAACCTAAATTCGTCTATTGCAACACTATATGTTGATTTGAAGGACGGGCTTCTGACAGACCAGGACTACCTTGTTCAAAAAGAAAAATACCAATCCCAAATTGCAGAGCTTGAGCGTCAGCTCGCAAAGTTCAGCCAGGACGAGAGTGACACCGAAGAACAGCTTATCGGCTCAAAGCGTTGGATGGCTATTGTAGAGGAATTTTCCAATGCAACCGAACTGACCGAAGAAATGCTTTCTGCCTGTGTGGAACTCATCAAATTCCACTCGGATGGTTCTCTGGAAATCACATTCAATTATATGGAGGAGTTCAAGGAACTTCTCGGCACAACGGAACGGCTTCGGAAGGAGGTGGCATAATGCCGAAAGCGGTAGCAATTTATCTGCGTTTGTCGCAGGAAGATGTGGATATGAGGCGTAATGTCGCCAAGGACGAGAGCAACAGCATTTCAGCCCAACGGCGTATCATTATCAGTCAGATTGAAAGCTCTCCCGACCTCTGTAACCTTCCTCGGATGGAGTTCTGCGACGACGGCTTTTCCGGTACGAACTTTTCCCGCCCCGACTTTCAGCGAATGATTGAGATTGCGAAACTCGGTGAGATTGGTTGTATCGTCGTAAAAGACCTTTCCCGTTTCGGTCGTGATTATATTGAAGTTGGCGACTATCTGGAGCATATTTTCCCGTTCCTTGGTATCCGCTTCATTTCTGTCAACGACAATTACGACAGCTTTAATCATTTTGGCAAGACCGCCGGTATGGATGTCACCTTCCGCAACTTGGTCTATGACTATTACAGCAAAGACCTTTCTGCCAAAGTGAAAACCGCCATGCGGCTGAAGCAGGAAAAGGGAGAGTTCATCACCTGTGTTACTTACGGGTATAAGACCTCCCCACAGAACAAGCACAAAATGGTTATTGATGAGCCTGCTGCTGCGATTGTCCGTGAGATTTTCGATGCAGTTATCGCCGGCAAGTCCACAAGTGAGATTGCCGCCAATCTCAATGCAAGAGGGATTCCGACGCCCCAGGAACACAAAGGGGTTCGTCGCAAGGAAAAGACTGAACCGCAATGGACACATCCTCGTATCGCTTATATGATTCGCAACATTAAGTACACAGGCGTGATGACCAACCACACGAGAGAAAGTCGACATATCCGTGACAAAAATCAACGGCGTGTTCCTGTGGAAGAATGGATTATCACCCCCGATGCTCACGAAGCAATCATCCCCCGTGAGAAATGGGACTTGGCAAATGAAATGCTCCGCAACCCCAAGAAGGTAAAAAAGAGCGTTTACGACCAGCCCGACAGAGTTTATTATTGTGCCCATTGTGGCAGAAAGCTCCGCAAGACTTACGGCTCCGACCAATACTATTCCTGCGTTTCAGCCAAATATCAGCACGAAAGCGAGTGCTCCGGTATTCGCTTGAAACGAAGCGAAATGGAAGATATTCTCGTGGAAGCTCTGCGGACACAAGTGAACTTTATCAAGCAGAACAGCCCGACACCGACAAAGGAAAAGCGTTCTCCGAGCGTGGAGTGTTACCAGGCAATCACACAGGCTGATAAGGAACTGGAACAGCTCCAGAAAAGAAAACTGGAACGCTACGAAGCGTATCGCTCCGGTGAAATCAGCCGTGAGAATTTCATCAAAACCAAAGACCAAATCACCTTGCAGATAAGTGAACTGCAAGCAAAAAAAGAACAGCTTGAGAACCAATACCGGACCCTGCTCCAAGCCAAAGCTGCGGAGGAGGAAAAGAAGTCCGGGTTGTCCCAAGCCGAGAAAATCGTAGCCGATTATGATGCAGGCTTGAAGGAGCATCTGTACGACGCAATCAACCGAGTCATCGTGACTACGAACGAGCACATTGAAATTGAGTGGGTATTTGCCGACATCTTCGCTCAGAAGGAAGATTGAGGCTGATTTTGAACAAAAAACACTTTTTGCCCCTATTATGACACAAGGCATATCCTACGCACTACGGAAAATGCCTCCAAATTATCGACAATTATGTACAAAGTTCGCACATATAAGCGAGCTTTGTGCATAATAAATTTTTTGCCTCTCCCTTGACACGTCGAGACGACCTGGGACGAGTGGTGATCCCCAAGGAGATCCGCCGCACCATGCGTATCCGGGAGGGCGACCCTCTTGAAATCTACACAAACAGCGAGGGCGAGGTGATCTTCCGAAAATACTCAGCTCTCAGCGAGATGAGCCGCAGCGCCGACCACGTTGCGGAGATCATGCACAAGCTGGCAGGCTGTCCCGTGGCGGTCTTTGACAAGGATCAGGTCACTGCCAGCTCCGGGATCCCCAAGAAGGAGATCTCCGGCCGCCGAGTTTCCGGCCAGCTGGAGGAGCTCATGGAGAGCCGTGGGCAGTTCTTCTGTCCCGACGGCGCCACCAACACCTTCTTCCCGGCAGAGGGCTGCGACAGAACAGCCATAGCGGCTCTCCCGGTGATCAACGCCGGAGATGTTTCGGGCGCGGTGGTCTTCCTCACAGGAGAAAAGGCCTCAGCCGCAACGGATCTCCACAAAAGCCTGATCCAAGCCGCAGCGCAGTTCCTTGCCCGGCAGATCGAGGGATAAAAAAAGGACGCAGGCATTTAGCGTGCTATCCTTAACGAAAAAAGTGGGCTACCGGATCGTGATCTTGCGTTACGCATTCGGTAGCCCACGAAACTGCCCGAGGGGGGCTCCCCTCATTGTGCCATTTCGTTTTATTTTGCCTCAGAAGGCTTTCTGAGGTGGATATAATATGCGATGATGATCGGCATTGAGTAGATTATGGGGAAGGTGTATCTGGGGTGCTCCTGGATGACAGGTGCTGCCACCACGATAGCTGCGCTCAGCAGAAGGGGGAACAGTGCTATCAGCAGCCTCCAGGACTTCTTCTTCAGAGCGAACAGTATCAGGAACAGCAGCGCTATGCAGTAAGGCGCCGGGTGAGAGAACATTCCCACCACAGGCAGCGAGAAGCAGCTCTTATACAGGCCTCTTACCACCATTTTCGCACCCTGGAGCCCCTCTACCTCAGTGATGCCCAGATCGCCGTTTACGGTGGGAGTGAAAAATCCGCCTATTCCCTCAGGAACAGTTTCCGTGTAGATAACATCATAGCCGCCGTCGTTCTCCACGAATGGATAGAGCAGGTAGTAGTTCTGGTTCATGGTGGCATTGACGTAAACGCTGGGGTGCTTGAAGAACATTTTCAGCCAAACTCCCAGGTATCTGGTGAAGTCCTTGGTGGTGGACTCGTTCTTGAAGGTGTTCTTAACAGGATCGGCAAATCTTGGGTCGTAGATAGCCGGGAGAGCGTCGTAATCTATCAGCGCACGAATGGCCTCGGCCTCCTCCTCAGTGACCTCATCACCGTACTGAGAAACATAGCGGGCGGTCTGCTGGAAGGGCAGTGACATAGCCTCACGGATGCCGAACTGCTCAACGCCGTAGGTCTTGATCAAGGCTGTAAAGAACATATTGGCAACGATGATCGGCGCTATGAATGCCACCAGAGGCCTGATCATAGGCTTTAGGAAGTTCTTCTTATCCTTTTTGCGAGCTTTTATCAGGAAGTAAGCCAGCACCAGGATCACTGTGGGATAGAGTGCATACTTTCCGTTATTTCTTGCAAGGAAGGTGCCGATCACCGAAACGAACAACAGAATGATGTGTTTGAGCTCCTTGAAATAGTCTGTGCCTTTTTCCAGGATACAGATCAGCTCCAGCATGAACAGCAGGAAGAATACCGAATAGAAGGTATCCTTGATCTCAAGGGCGATGTAGTCGGTATAGAAGGGCACGATGCCGATGACAGCGAAGGAAAGGATCCTCAGCCAGCGTGGAGTTCCCCACTTCTTCATCAGGAACATAGCGTATGCCATAACGAAGGCAGCGGTCAGGGTCTGGACGATGACAGAGAGGTAAAGTCCCACATTGACGTGGCCCATTTTCAGTCCCAGCTTAGTGAACAGTCCCAGGAAGACCGTATGAGCAGGAGGCTGATGAGTGGTAAAGCCGATCTTGTCGTAGTACATACAAAGCTGATACCAGGCGTCGTAGCAGACATATCCCGGATAAGCGATGATCAGGTGGGGCAGCCACAGGATCATGATGACCGCAAAGGAAAACCAAAATGGGTGCTTCTTGTAGAATTTTGCCAGCTTGCCCTTGGGCTCGGTCTTTGTCTCAGACTGATTTTCCAAAAACCAGAACATGACCTGTCCCAGCTCGAAGAGCAGGTAGGTGGAGCCTGTCAGGTAGATCACAGATTTCAGCACCTGTCCGGCGCTGGAGGTCAAGTGATCCAGGCTGTTATTGATGTGGAAGCCAGCTCCCATGAGCCAGACCACCGCTATGAGGAAGCTCAGCGGCAGCAGCAGCCTTGACTGCTTCAGGCCCTTCTTTATGCGCTGGACCACTGCTCCCAATCCCACAAAGCCTCCGAAAAGCATGGTGGAATTGACGCCTGTGCTCTGGAGACTGTTCCTAAAATTCCAAACGATCTCAGTCAAAGCGCCTGACTTCTGCTCCTCAGGCAGCTCCGGCATAGCAAAGCTCATGCTGAAGGCAATGGCAGCGCAGTATGACAGAAAAACAATCGCCGTCCACTGTTTAGGGGACAGCTTTTTGAAAATAGCTCCCAATTAGTTCGACTTCCTTTCATAAACAACATTATAAAGGCCTTCATAGGGAAAGCCTACAAATATACATTATACCAATTATTTCGTGAAAAGTCAACGTCCACGGAGGAAAGCCCCCGAAGCGCTCAAAAGAACGGATCGGGGGCTTTTTTCATATTATCTCAAGGGTGTCGAGCATGGCGCAGATGTCGTCATAATTCTCGGGAGCTGCGGTGTTTGCGATGTAGATCCCGTCATAGTCAGGGAAAGCAGCAAAGTCCCAGGTACCCTCGGAGTAGCTGTAGTAGCTCACGTCCATGCCGCCGATCTTGTCCTCGATGATCGTCAGTCCGGTGCCACAGACCCCCAGCTTTCCGCAAACGACCTCCACAGCGCCGCTGCCGTCGGGAGCATTCAGCCGCACACCGCCGTTTCCTTCGCCGATCTCCGGATCTGCTATCTGCCAATCAGCAGGAGCCAGCAGGCTATAGGCGAAGGTATCACCGCTGCCGGAAACATACTGCATAGGCCGCTGTGCCTTCTGAACAACGTTCACATCCAGCACCTCGCCGATTATTGCCGGATAGCACTCTAGGATCTCGCCGGTGTGCTCCACATCCACTGTATCTCCGGGAGCTATATTCTCCGGGAGCCTGTTGAAGGAAGCGGTAAATTTTCCGCCCTCTTCGCAGTCTATGAGCAGAGTGTCGCCGTCCACATCATAGACCACGCCCTCCATAATGCAGCTGGGCTCGTCAATAGCGACCTCCTTCGGAGCGCTTGTCTCCGGCTCAGAAGAAGGCTCCTCCAAGCTGCTGACCGGCTCAGTGTCCGTCACACCGCAGCCTGTGAGCAGCACAAGGGCTGCTCCGGCCGCAAAGATCTTCCGCATCATAGTCTCACTCCTCTGCTAAGATCAAAATTCGATAGTATCTGTTACGTCAAGACTGTAGTAGTCGATAGCTGTGAATTTTTTGCCGGAAAGGGCGTAGATGTAGTCGCCGATGTATACCGCACGGTCAACGGGATCCACATAATCGCCCAGCTCAAGCTCAGCTCTGAGGGTGAAGTCTCCGTCCTCGTATGCCAGGAAAGCGATCTCGCTCCAGCTTCTGTAGTTGTAGGTGTCGGTCTCGGAGTCATATGTGTGATCATTGTAGTTAAGGGGGATACAGATCAGGTTTTTCTCAGGAGCCAGCAGCAGAGCCTTTCTGTCCCACTGTGCGGGAGAGTTCACCCAATAGCCGCTGTAATCATCATAGCTGTAATTGCTGTTGAATGAGATCTTGCCGACTTCCTGTAAGTTCTCAGGATCTGAGTTGTCGAACATAACAGCCTTCACGCCGGTCTCGACGCCGTTCGCGTCAGCGTCTGCGCCGAAGCCGAAGAGCAGTCCCTCGTCCCACTTCTCCATGTATGAGCTGTAACCCAGGATCTTGAAGGAATCGGTGATCAGGGGATTTGCAGGGTCGGAAAGGTCTATGGCAAAGAGGGGATCTGTGCGCTCATAGGTAACGACGTAGGCCAGATCTCCGCTGAAATTAACGGACTTGATGGTCTCATTCTTGCCGAAGTTGTCGATATAGCCCACTTGATTCATGTCCAGATTAAGAACATATACCATGTTGTCGCTGACGTACTCAGTTGACCTGGGGATACCGAACATATCGGTGATGAAGTTGCCGCTTTCGTTCCACTTCTGGCGAGTTGTAGCCACACGGAAGTAGCCGTTGTACTCGCTCATGGAGAACTGATCGTTGACATAGCCCTCAACGGTGCCGCTTGCCATGGGAGTGAGCTCTCCGCCGCCGATAGCGATACGGGTGATGCTGGTGTCCTCATAGCCAACGGTGGTGTAGAGGTTGTCGGCTGAGCAGTAGATATTGCCGGAGCAGCCTGCCAGAGCCTTCTGAGAGGCAACTGCGAACTCCCCGGGAGTATTCAGGTCAAAGCTGGTGATCACAGTGTAGTTCAGGTATTCAGTAGGCTCTATGCAGTCATCGGGCATGAGTATATCCTCAGCCGGCATGACCTCGCACTCCTCGGCAAGTCCGCAAACGGGGATATACTGCTCCACGTTCTCCTCATCGACCTCCTCGAAGGAACGAGTTCCGTAATTTGAGAGAAGGTACATATATCCGTCAGGAGCGATGCGCACATCGTTGAAATAGCCGTCCTGATAGTAGGTGCCGATCAGCTCAGGCTCCATGCCTGTAGTGTAGAAGGAAACGAAGCACTGCGACTTTCCCCAGTAGTTGTAATATGGTATCTCATCCTCAAGCTCATCGATGTCGTGGTAATTGTAGGTAGTTCCGATGATAGCGATCATGTCGTCGTAAACGTACATATCAAAGGCAGAGACCTCAGTGATAGCTTCATCAGTTCCAACTTCGGGAGTAAGATCCAGGGTATTTGACCCGATGAACTCTCCGTCCTTTGCCTCAGCAATACGAAGATATGAAGCAGGGCATTCACGCTCCTCATCGTAGGTATTGGTCAGGTAGTAGATGTACTTTCCGTCAGTCTTGACCTTGTCGGCCTCACGGACGCCCTCCTCCTGATCATGGGTCTCGGAAAACTCAGGAGTCGTCTCCTCAGGACCTGAGCCGTAGCCCTCGCCTTGGACGATGCCCAGCTCATCGGAGTTCATAGCAGGAGCCTCCGCTGAGAAGCTCTCCTCAGCATCCTCAGTTACATAATCATCAACTGCGCTGTTGGTGTAGCTGCCGCTGTATTTCCTTCTGTCAGACTCGATCTTCTTCTGGTTTTTCTCATGGGACTTCTGGAAAAGCTGATACACCTCAGCGTAATCCGAAGCGCTGCTCATGTAAGGAGCCAGCTCCGCCAGTTCCTCGGCTGAGCTCATCCCGGAGCTCTCCTCAGATGAAGAAGAGCCGCCGTCACGGGAGATCATGCCGCTTTTACCGGCGTAAACAGCTCCTCCGCAGATCACTGCACAGGCAGCAGCACCGGCTGTGATCCTCATTGCAGTCTTCTTTATACCGGCTCTCTTCTTGACGGGAGCCTCTTTCTCAAGCATCTCACGAATCCTCTCGGGAGAAAGCTCCTCGGGGATCTGGGGCTCGTTCAGGAAATCTCTGATCTTGTCGTCGTTATTCATATCTATTCTCCTTTCGCACCGATCATATTTCTCGTGCAGGCTCAGCACCGCTCAGCTCTAGTCTCAGGCGCTCCTTGATCCGTGCAAGTCTGGATCTTACTGAGCTCGCCTTCAGTCCGCATACCTGCGAGATCTCGTCGCTGCTGTAGCCCTCCAGCACAGACATGGAGAGTATCAGCCTTGACTGTGGATCCAGCTTGTCAACGGCCTCTCTCAGCTCGGTATTCTCGAAGCTGAAATCCGCCGCCGGACTGTTTTCCTCGGTGAGCTCGCCCTCGGGGGAGAAGTATTCCCTCTGCTTCTGCTTGATCTTAGCGGAGAGTATCCGCATGATCCAGCCACGGAAGGCCTTCTCGTCCCTCAGCTTGCCGATCGAGCAGAAAGCGTCCAGAACGGTCTCGCTTACGGCGTCGCTGGCGTCATGGGAGCTCCTCAGACTGTAGAGTGCGATGTGGTACATATCCTTATAGACGAGGGCATAGAGCCTTGAAAATGCGGCGGGATCGCCTGCTCTGGCCAGCCTCACGTCAGTTGTGAAATCATTCTCATTTTTCATATCCGATCCCTCCTTTGAATCGATTCACCCATAAGGTGTAAAAAAAGCCTATGATCGTTGCAAGGGAGAAATAAAATCAGCCACCTGCACAGATCCGGTATCCGAAATTTGTGCAAGTGGCTGTAAAAATAGTCTTAGCCGTTAGCTCTTCCCAGGAAAGCAGCGCCGATGATACCGGCGTCGTTGCCCAGCTTAGCGATAACGATCTCACAGTTCTTCTCAGAGTCTCTTGTGTAGACCTCCTTCTCCACCAGAGCCTTCATAGGCAGGAGGAGAGGATCGCCCTCGTTGCAGACTCCGCCGCCAATGCACAGAACATCGGGCTGGAAGATGTTGATCGTGTTTGTGATACCTGCTGCCAGGTACTTTATGTACTTGTCCACAACGTCCTTAGCGTACTTATCGCCGGCTCTCATGCAGTCGAATGAAGTGCGGGCAGTTACCTTTCCACGCTCCTGAGCCATCTTGTTCATAACGCTGTCAGGGTGCTCAGCCATGGACTCCTTAGTCATGCGGATAAGGCCGGTCGCAGAGGAGTAAGCCTCAAAGCAGCCCTTTCTGCCGCATGAGCACTGAGCGCCGTCAACCTCGATAACGGTGTGGCCGATCTCAGCACCGGCGAAGTTTGATCCGGCGTAGATCTTGCCGTCGATGATGATACCGCCGCCTACGCCAGTTCCCAGGGTGATGCAGACAGCGTTCTTAGCGCCCTTAGCAGCGCCAGCAACGAACTCGCCGTAAGCCGCAGCATTAGCGTCGTTCTCGATGAAAACGGGCTTGTCGATAGTCTCCTGGATGTACTTTACCATGGGAGTGTTCTTGAAGCCCAAGTTGTTGGAATACTCGATGATACCGGTGGAGCTGTTAGCGATACCGGGAGTACCCACGCCTACCCACTCGATCTGATCGATCGTCAGGCCTGCATTCTTCACAGCCTCCAGAGCCATTTTCGCCATATCATCGGCGATCTCCTTCTCGGGTCTGGGACAGTTTGTCTTAGTGCTTGCCTTAGCGATGATGTTATATTCCTCGTCAACAACGCCTGCAACGATATTTGTTCCGCCAAGGTCGATACCTACATAGTATTTCATAGAATTTCCTCCTTATAATGATGTTGCGATAACGCAGCATTTACCCTTTATATTGCACGCCTGAGTACCTGCCGGCACGAAGACGCTTGAGCCTTTTTTCAGCTTGATAGAGCCGCCCTCGAAGGTGAGCTCGCCCTCACCGTCAACGATGAGGATATGGACGAAGGAGTCCTTTGTCAGCTCGTCGAAGTTCAGCTCGCCCCGAATGTCCGCCTTAGTTGCGGTGAAGTATTTGCACTGAGCCAGCTTTGTGAGAGAAGAGGTCCCGCAGACCACAGGCATTGCCGGTCTGTAGGGAATGCTCCTGAGAGTCTCAGTGACCTCCACAGCCTTGTCGATGTGGAGCTCTCTTGGCTTGCCGTCAGCCCCAAGCCTTCCGTAGTCATACACACGGTAGGTGACGTTGGAGCTCTGCTGGATCTCAGCGATCAGGATGCCCTTTCCGATAGCGTGAAGAGTACCGGGAGTGATGAAGAACACGTCCCCCTTCTTTAAAGGGACCCTGTCCACGCAGTCCATGAGGGTGTTCTCCTGGATAGCCCTGCGGAATTCTTCCTTGGTGATGTCCCGGGAGAAGCCGTATACCAGCTCAGCGCCGGGCTCGCAGTCCACGATGTACCACATCTCGGTCTTGCCGTTGTCGCCCTCATTAGCCTGAGCATAGGCGTCGTCCGGGTGTACCTGTATGGAGAGATCGTTCTTAGCGTCGATCAGCTTCACCAGCACAGGCAGCTCAGTCAGTCCCCTGCCCAGAGCCTCCGGGTGAGCCTTTATGAAGTCCGCAAGCGCAGTTCCGGAGAACTCACCTGAGCAGATCACGCTCATGCCGTCCTTATGGCAGGAAAGCTCCCAGCTCTCGGCCAGCCGGTCAAGGCTGCTCACCTTGCCGAACTCCTCTCTCAGCTTAGTTCCTCCCCAGATATAATCCTTGATAGGGGGTGTTAGTTCAAATGGTGTCATAATTCCTCCTGCAAAAATATTACGGGAACATTTTGGCGAATTCCGCCTCTGTTCCGTTGAAAACGTTCAGGTCGATGCACTCCTCCTCGCCTGCATAGCCCTCCAGACACTGAGAGTCATCGTACTGCCAAAAGACCCAATCCATGCACTCCGGCTCGATGTAGGTACAGCGTATCCACAGGGGATAGTCGCCGTAGCTGTCCTTGACGTAGCGCAGATAAACAGGGATCGTGGTGTAGATGATCGGCTTTGTGCCGTAGTAGTCCTCCAGCTTATCCAGAAGGGGCGTCAGGATCTCCTCGGCCTCCTCCTTTGAGGGCTTGTTGCTCTGCTTATCGGCGTAGTATTCGATATCCACCACCGGCGGCATATCGATCTCATCCCTGCCAACTGCGGAGATGAAGTTATCCGCCTGAGTTGAGCCGGGGCTGTCGAAGCTGAAAAAATGATAGCATGAACGCTTTATGCCGGTGCCTGCGGAGAACTCCAGATTGTATCTCACCGATTCGTCCACATGGCCGCTGCCCTCAGTGGCCTTGATGAAGGCGAACTTCACGCCCTGATCCTCCAGCACCTTCCAGTCTATAACTCCCTGATAGTGGGAAACGTCCACCCCGAAAACGGGATAGCGGGCGCTGCTGACCCTCAGGGGCGAGATCAGCGCAGAAACTCCCACGCAAGCCGCTGTCATCATAGCGCCCACAGCGGCAAAGGCGGTCTTTTTTCTTTTCATGCAATGCTCCGGTATTCAGGCTCACCCGGCCTCGTTACCCATAACGATACCACGGCCATTGGTGGCGAAGTAAACTCTTCCGAAGACCTGACTGTCTCCGGTTATAGAAGGTGTGATATTGCCGAAAAGGTGGTCATCGTCGTTAAGGCGCTGCCAGCTTTTTCCGTTGTCAGTCGATCTGTAGATGCCGTCGCCGTGCGGAGTTTTGTTGCCCTCCACGTTGTCGTTGCCCATGATATAGATGGTCTCGTCACCGCCGGACTTTTTGGGAGCTCCCAGGCCAAGGGCAGTGGCGTTTGCGGTCTTCACCAAGGTGAAGGTCTTTCCGCCGTCCTCAGATACCATGGGATAAGAGCCTCCGCAGGCCCAGATCACTCCGGACTTCTTGCCGCTGGGCGTAAGGACGCAGCTGTCCGTGAGCACAGCGCCGGTGGCAGTGAAATTGAATCCGCCGTCCTCTGAGGCGTAGACCATGCCGCCGCTTATGGCGTAGAATTTCTTCGGGTCAACTCGGTCCGCAGCAATCTTAGCGCCGTAGCCGATGCCCTCGCAGTAATACCAGGTCTTTCCGTAGTCGTTGGTAACATAGGGCTTTCCGCTGATAGAAGCCGGCTTCCAGATGATCGTAGAGCCGTCAGCAGACATTGAGGCGCTTCCGCCCTGTGACTTCTCCGGCAGCTTCTTGATAGTTTCCCAAGTTGCGCCGCCGTCGGTGGTGTACACCAGCGCCTGCTTGCTCTCGCTGGTGTAAACGGCATAATTGCTGTCCAGCCAAGCGCAGTCCACGGAGGTGGGGTTGCCATTCTTCATGAAATGGGCGTCGTCGGGACACTTCTCCACGTCTAGATGAGCAAAGCCCGTCAGGTCGCCCATTATGGAGTAAAGCTGAGGCTTGCCCTCCTCATAAGGAGGAGCTACCATGTCGAAAACGGCAGTTTCCTCGATACCGTAGGCGTCGAATTCGATCGTTACGGGAGTATCGCTGCCCAGGTCAGTGAGATTTTTTGTGGAGAAAAGCGTTGCACCGGTGCCGTAGCTGACCTTATCGGAGTCAAAGGGATCCAGCGCCACAGCCGCTGTCCACCAGCCGGTCTTGGCCTCGTCCCTGCCCCAGTCAAGCCACTGAGCACGAGAGGTGTCCATGACGTAATTCTTCTCGGTTTTCGTGTAAAGCGCAGACCAGCTCTCTCCGCCGTCAGTGGTACGGTAGAGGTTGTCGCCCTTGTCGTCCCAGAAGCTGAGGGAAGTCACCACAACGGTGTCGGGATCCTGGCCGTCCAAAGTTATGCCGCCGTAGCCGCCGTAGTGTCCGTCCCCCACATCGGGAGTTATATCAGTGAATGTTTCAGTTTTCAGGTCAAGTGAGTAGACAGCTCCGGCCTTGGGGTCGGTATTTGGACCGCAGGTGTCAGAGCAGGCCATGTACATCTTGCCATTTGTCGATATAACGGCCTGAAGCGGATAATATCCGGGAGCATTTGCCGGAAGAGCCTCCCAGGTATTTCCCCCGTCAGAGGATCGGTAGATGCACTCGCCGTTCATCATGGCAGCTCCGGCATAAACATCACCATTCACCGGGTCGAATTCCACCCACATTATGCCGATCTTGTTGCCCTCCTGCAAATAATCGCCCTTCACCGGGAAGGACTCCACCTGCTTCCAGGTCTCGCCGAAGTCCTCAGATCTCCAAAGGCCGTCAGACCGGGAGCCGAAGTAGACGATGTTGTTGTTTACCGGGTCGACCTTCAAGCGCTCTCCAACGCCTCTGCCGGAGTTATTTCCTCCGCAGCCGAAGGGCAGATCAAAGCGCTTCCAGGTCTTTCCGTAGTCTTTGGAGGAGATGATAGCGCCGTTTTGTCCCATATAGGTACCGCAGGCGCAGTAGACACGGCTAGTCTCCTTGGGGTCACAGGCAATGCTCTCGATGCCGATGAGATTCCACTCATCACCGCCGAAGCAGTCAGTGATAGCGACCCAGCGGTCTTTTTCCTTGTCGAAGCGGTAGGCTCCGCCGATGTCAGTGCGTGCGTAGGCGAGGCCCTCCTCGCCGGGGTCGTATACGATACCAGTTATATAGCCGCCGCCTCCGATAGCGACGTTGCTCCAGTCATAGCTAAGCTGTGCGGAGCTCTTAGCCGAGCAGCCAGCCGCTGAGAGGGCAACGGCAGCAGCTGACAGAAGTGAGAGGGTCCTGACAGAACGCATATGGCCTCCTTAAATAGTATTTCTAGTGAGCCGAAAGATCATACACTTATATCATACCACAAAACGGCTAAAAAAGCAAGAATTAGTTTGCGGCTGCTCCGGCAGTCTATGCTGAAACAATGTGTAGGGCACACAATGTGCGCCCGGCCGCCACGAACAGCGAACGAAACGTTCCCCAAAACACCAGGCGGATAATATCCGCCCCTACATTTCCACATACGTTTTTCAAACCTCCTGGAGGCCGAGGGCGGCCTCCCCTACAATTTGTTCCCAGAGAACGATCAGGATCCGTCCGCCAAATGACGGACACCGCAATTGTGAATTATTGACCAAAAGATTGTGGTTGCATTTTTTCTGAAAATATGTTATACTAATAGTAGCCGTGCTGACACGGACTATTACAAATGTACAGGAGGTGCAAAGATGAGCTCTGACCCTTATGGGAGTCTTGAGATCTACCCTCAAAAACGGCAGCGGTGCTGACCGGACATTCTGATAGTGCTCCCTCGAAAGCGGAGGCAGTATCAGACTGCCCGGCCGGTCCTGCGCTCCAGCCGTGAAATACTGTGAAAGGAGCGCTGCCTGTCCAAAGCAGGCACAATTTAGCTATGATCAATTTTTACACTTCAGAGAACGGCCGCCTGATCCAGTGCGAAGAGCCCACCCCCGGCTGCTGGATCTCAGTGGTCAGCCCCACTCCCCAGGAGGTCAAGGAGCTGATCGACGGCTACGGCCTTGACAGCGGATTTGTCAAGTCCTCTCTCGATGAGGAGGAGTCATCCCGTATCGAGCGTGAGGACGACCAGACCCTTGTGATCATCGACACACCTGTTTCCTCTATGGATGAGGACCAGACAAGGCTGTTCTACACCATGCCTATCGGCATTATCCTCACCGATGAGTACGTCTTCACGATCTCTCTTCAGGAGACACAGATCATCGATGAGGCCGTAAGAGGAACTATCCGCAACCTCCGCCCCAGCTTCAAGACACGCTTTGTTTTGCAGCTCCTGCTGAGGATCGCCGCAATGTTCCTCATCTACCTGAAACAGATCGACAAGATCTCATCTGCTGCTGAGCAGAAGATCCACGACGCCATGAAGAACGAACAGCTGATGCAGCTGCTTGCTCTGGAGAAGTCACTGGTATACTTCTCCACCTCGCTGAAAGCCAACGAGGCCACTATCGAAAAGATCTTCCGTGGAAGAGTCATCAAGCTCTACGACGAGGATCAGGATTTGCTTGAGGACGTTCTTATCGAGATGAAGCAGGCGATCGAGATGTCCAGCATCTACACGGGGATCCTGTCCAGTATGATGGACGGCTTCTCCTCCATAATCTCCAACAACCTGAACATCGTCATGTGGCGCCTGACCATAATCACCATCGTTATGGAGATCCCCAACATCATGTTCGCATTTTACGGCATCAACACAGTTGACCTGCCCATGCCCTACACATGGTTTGCGATCACCCTGACAGTTTTCCTCACAGGCATAACGGCGTTTATCCTGATAAAATGGAAGAAAAAATGAAAAGATCCGGAAGAACTGTTCTTCCGGATCTTTGTTTTACTTTGCAAGGAAATCTCTGAATGAGCCGGTGCCGCCTGTCTGAGTGTAGGCGTAGTAGGAGAGCACCGTAGAAGCGTCGGTTGCATCAATGAACTCATCACGATCAATGTTGCCGGCGATCTTCTGATCCTCGCTGAGAGCCGAGGGAGCTCCGGTCTGAGTGAGAGCGTAATCAGCCAGGATCTCAGAGGCGTCAGAGGAATCGATAACATCATCCAAGTTCACATCGCCGATGAAAACTCCCACAGCACTCTTATATGCTGCAAGAGCAGCTGCGGGGTAGCTGTCCTTGTCTGTCAGCGAGCGGAAGGTCTTTCTCATAAGGCCGCCGTCGTTGCGCATATCGCCCACAGCGTTTGCGATAGTTGCGGCGATAGCCAGGTGTCCCTTCTTGTTGGGGTGGAAGTCCAGATCATCGCCCTCCTCCTGAATATCGGTGAAGAACCATGAATACTGCCCGCTCTTGCCAGCCTCAGCCGAGGTGAAATCAGTGTAAACGTCCGCAACGATCAGTCCCTTTTCAGCAGCGTACTCGCTGAGCTGGGTCTTGAAGCACTTTGCGTTAGTGGAGCTTGGGTCAACTCCCAGAACGTCCTGGAAAATAGGCGAAACTGCATTGATGACAGTTTTGCGGTTGGCAGACATATTCTTGTCCAGGAAGCCCTCCTCGAACTGGAGAGGATCGTAGATAGTCTGAACAACGATCTTCAGGTCAGGGTCGGAGTTCAGCTCTCTGACCGCAGAAACAGCCTTGTCGATGTTGGGGATGATCTGAGTTTCGATGATGCAGTCGTACTTAGTGGTCTGAGTCATTCTCAGGTTAGCTGTCAGCCTTGCAGTGGTCTTTGCCAGAGTGAGAGTGTTCTTGGCATCGTTGATGTAAGCAGCAGCAGCTGAGCGGTCCAGCATATTCTCAAGGTCGCCGAAGGTAGGCCTTGTGGGAATATCATCTGCGGTATATCCGGCAGTCATGAACTTATTCGTAGCGGCGAAATCCAGCAGGAACCTTGCTCCGTAGTTGATAAGGTCGTTTCCTCCGATAGAGATAACAACGATGTCGGCGTCAGAAACTGCGGAAGAAAGCTGATCTGAGGGTGCTTCCAGCTGTTTTGCCAGGTCGTCGGAAGTTGCGCCTGCAACAGCGAAATTCGCATAGGCCGAGCTTCCGTAGTAGTCGCTGAGGATCTCACCGTAGCAGCTCTCGCCCTCCTCAAGACCGTAGCCGCTGGCGATAGAATCTCCCAGCACAACGATAGCCGGAGAGTTCTCCTCTGCGGCAAAAGCTGGAAAAACAGCAGCAGAAGCAGCTGTAAGTGAAGCTGCGATGGCAGCTGAAATGAACTTTTTCATTGCAATACCTCCTGTGGTAAGTGATATAACAATTATATCTCATTATCGCCCTCTTGTCAAGCCGGGAAAGCTCACAGGGATTTTTCAACGATTTCAACAGCCTTTCACAAAACAAACATACTCCCCTGCTAAAATGTCATCATAGAGAAAAACGCAAAAGCAACGGGATTGGGCACTTCAGAAAGAGGTGTTTGATTTGAAAAACCATAATACCACAAGGGCATTGAGCCTCATTGCGGCGGCCATGACCTTTACTATGATGACAGCCGGGTGCAGCGGACAAAGCTCCTCCTCATCATCAGAAGAGAGCGAGAGCGCAGCGGTCACAAGTACCACCGAAGCCGCTAAGGCCGAGAGCCTTTCCGAGACCTCCGCAGCCGACCAGGAAAAGTCCTCTGAGAGCAGCCTTTTCTCCGCAAGAGACCTGGCTCAGGACTACGGCCAGCCAACCTCCACGATCACTCTTGACGGATCCTCAGCCAAGATCGAGGGCAGCGGAGCTTCCGCAGATGGCTCAGTGATCACGATCACCCAGGAGGGCATCTACCTGATCACGGGTAAGCTCACCGACGGCCAGATCATCGTTGACGCTGACCAGGCTAAGGTACAGCTTGTGCTGGATAATGCGGAGATCACCTGCAAGACCGGCCCAGCGATCTACGGAAAGAACTCAGACAAGATCTTCCTGACCCTGGCAAAGGACAGCAAAAACTCCCTCACCGACAGCGAGACCTACGCTGATACCTCCGAGGAGGCGCCGGACGCCTGCGTTTTCTCCAAGGACAGCCTGACCATAAACAGTCCGGGCGCACTTACTATAAACGGAAACTTCTCCGACGGTATCCACAGCTCAGATGATGTGGTCCTGACCGGCGGCGAGTTGACTATAACTGCCGTAAACCACGGCATAAAGGGAAAAGATTACTTCGCAGCAGCCGGCGGCACGGTGAAGATCACCTCCGGCGGCGACGGCATAAAGTCCACCAACGCCGAGGAGGAGGGCAAAGGCTTCATCTATATCGAGGACGGCTCCTTCACTATCGACGCTCAGCAGGACGGTATCCAGGCGGAAACTGACCTGACTGTGCTTGGCGGAGAATTTGACATCACCTCCGGCGGCGGAAGCGAGAATTCCACCAAGACCCACACCGACGACTTTGGCGGAGGAAGAGGCTTCGGCGGAAAAATGGAATTCGGCACCGAGGAAGGTCAGATGCCTGAAGGCTTCGATCCCAGCCTAGCCGAAGGCCAGATGCCTGAAGGCTTCACACCGGGTCAGTTCGGCGGAGAGATGCCAGAAGGCTTTGCTCCGGAGGGAACTGAGGACGGACAGACACAGTTTGGCGGAAGAGGACCTCACGGTGGGATGGCTCGTCCGGGAGATACCGGACAAGAGGGCGAGATCCCCGAAGGGATGACTCCTCCCGATATGGGTCAGATCCCTGAAAATGGTCAGATCCCCGAAGCCGGACAGCTCCCTGATGAGGGACAGACTGCCCAGCAGGAGTCCTCCGCTGACAGCGAAACTACCATAAGCACCAAGGGCATAAAGGCCGGCGGTGAACTGAATATAAGCGGCGGAAAGTTCAAGATAAACTCCGCAGACGACGCCCTCCATTCAAACGGAAAGATAACTCTCACCGGCGGCAGCTTTGAGCTTACCGCAGGGGACGACGGTATCAACTCAGACGCTGAGCTGGAGATCTCCGGCAGTGCGGAGGTCAACATAACCAAGTCCTATGAGGGTATAGAAGCCGCTGTGATAACGGTCAGCGGCGGAGATGTGAGCCTTGTGGCCTCCGACGACGGCTTCAACGCCAGCGACGGCACCGCTCAGGGCGCTATGGGTACATACTCCGAGGGCGCAAGCCTTAGCATCACCGGCGGAACAGTCTACGTCAACGCTTCCGGCGACGGCCTTGACTCCAACGGCAACATCAATATCAGCGGCGGCAGCGTCACTGTTGACGGCCCCACAAATTCCGGCAACGGTGCTCTTGACTCCAACGGCGAGATCAATATCACCGGCGGAACTCTGATAGCTGCGGGAATGTCCGGCATGGCCGAGGCTCCCGGCAGCAGCTCAACTCAGTATTCCGTTTCATGCACCTTTGAGTCAACCTACGACGGCGGAGCAAAGGTCAGCCTTGTTGACGAAAACGGCAGCGAGGTAATGAGCTTCGCCCCGGCAAAGAGCTTCGACAATATTATTTTGAGCTCCCCTGAGATAAGCTCCGGCAAGACCTACAAGATCCTAGCTGACGGAGAGGAAGCCGGCACATTCACCGCAGAGGACGTGACCTCCTACATCGGAAGGCAGTCCATGATGGGCGGCGGAATGAACTTCGGCGGCCATGGCGGCAGAAACGGCGCAGTTTCGGAGGAAAGCTCCTCTGAACAGATTTAAGAAGTCTTCTTCATTTTTCATATAAACCACCCTTAAAGGGAAACAGCGGCCAGGTTGAACTGACCGCTGTTTTCCTTTAAGCATGATTCGATTTGATAAGTTGGTTTGCAAGCTCCTTACTGTGTATTTGTGAGAACATCAGAATAGTGAATATGAGAAGCGCCGCTGCAATAAGGAGCCCTGCTATAAGCAGCAGCCGTTCAGCCGTGGTGCTGAGCCTGATCTCCCGTTTGAAAGAGCTTTCGTAAGTATGAAACAGCAGGTGAAAGCTCAGCAGCACTGCCCCTACGATGAAAACACTGAGGATCTCGGTTCCCACTGTCCGGAAATCGGTGACACACAAGTAATCAAGCGGAGGGTTGGGCTGAGTTATGTCATTGCACATTGTCATGAATCCAGAAGCCTTGTAAATTCGCCGCATTATATCCTGACTCGCAAGAAAGATACCGAGAACCGCAAGTTTCTCCGGACCTTTTCTGCACATTATCAGCACACCGATAAGCACAGAGAGCGCTGCCGAGACACAGGCGGCCAGATCACCTTTCCTTATCGTAACAAGGGAAAACCACATTGCAAATGAACCCATAAATGTGCCGCATACAGCCGCAACAGTCGATTTTACGAAGAATCGCAATTTAGACCCTATCATAAACAACTCCTCATTGCTTAAATAAAAAATCTCCACCCGAAAGGATGGAGATTTAAGTAAGTGCCGGCATTGAAATACTTTCCCAGGCCGTCGCCAGCCAAGTATCATCTTCGCATCAGAGCTTAACTTCCGTGTTCGGAATGGGAACGGGTGTGACCTCTGCGCCA
>Ga0208824_1001131_pt1 | contig 24891 bp, 14 predicted proteins | sample AD_JPNTR3_MetaG_FD_184447 | JGI IMG/M metagenome (GOLD analysis project Ga0208824, IMG submission 184447) | Active sludge microbial communities of municipal wastewater-treating anaerobic digesters from Japan - AD_JPNTR3_MetaG (SPAdes) (version 2) | ecosystem: Engineered > Bioreactor > Anaerobic...
CGTTGTTGTGCAGATTCCCGCAGAAACGTGTCGCAGTCGCACGCAACCAATGCCTGCACCGGCTCATACAGGAACGGCGAAACCAGCGTCGAAAATTGATTCCCTGTTCCGATGAACGCAAGAGTCATCCGATCATTAGGTTTGACCGGAGCCGCCCAAACGTGGGACGGAAGAATGAAAGGCATTCCTGCGACGGCGGCTTGTTTCAGAAAACGTCTTCTGTTGATACCCATCGTATTACTCCCCTCTTTAGTGCCTTACGGCTCGACAAACGCAATAAGAAACAAGTTGTTCCCTAGTAAACGGCTGCCTCCTCCCGCGATCACAAGTTTCATGTGTGCTAGGTTAGTCCGTGGTGCGAAAAAGTCAACACGTAATCCGATCAGAGAACAGTTTGTTCTTGAACCCCCCGGCCAAGACGTGCAGAATGGTGCGGCATGTTTCAGCGTGCCTTGTCAGTGTGCCGCTGACCGTTTGATTCATCCCGATTATCACTGAATGGAGAGAAAAAAAGGACTTATCATGTCAGCAAAGAAATTCGACAAGATTCTTGTTATAAACTCCGGCAGTTCCTCACTCAAGTTCACCCTGTTCAACGTGTCTTCAAAAACCGTCCTCGCCAAGGGTCTGGTCGAGCGCGTCGGCACGCCCAACGCCAACTTGGTGTACCAGCGTAACAACGAGCCCAAGACGGAGCGGGGCATCGCGGCGGAAAACCATGGCAAGGCGCTGGCGATGGCCTGTAAGATGCTTGCCGATCCTGAGACGGGTGTCATAAAGTCACTGAAGGAGGTCAACGCGATCGGCCACCGCGTGGTCCACGGCGCCGAGGAGTTCTCAGACTCGGTGCTGATCACCGAAGATGTCAAAACCAGCATCAAACGCTGCGCGGACCTCGCCCCGTTACATAATCCGGCCAATCTGGACGGCGTGGTGGCCTGTGAAACGGTTTTCCCGAACACACCGAACGTGGCGGTCTTCGATACAGCGTTCCACCAGAGCATGCCGCGGCACGCCTACATGTACGCCATCCCGCAAAAGTTCTACGATGAGTACCGCATCCGCAAGTACGGCTTTCACGGCACGTCGCACAAGTTCGTGATGCTGGCGGCGGCGGAGTTCCTCAAGAAGCCTGTCGAAGAACTGAAACTGATCACCTGCCACCTCGGTAACGGTTCATCGATCGCCGCGATCAAGGGCGGCAAGGTGCTCGACACCTCGATGGGCATGACGCCGCTGGCCGGCCTGATCATGGGTACGCGCTGCGGGGACATCGACCCTGCGATCATCTTCTTCTTGGCGCGTAAGGGAATCTCGGCCGACGAGATCGACAACGCGCTCAACAAGCGCAGCGGCCTGATGGGCATCAACGGTATTGAAAGTGGCGACATGCGCGACACCGTGAACGCCGCCACACAAGGCAAAGCCGCAGCGGAGAACGCTCTGCACATGTTCGGGCACCGTACCGCCTTTTACATCGGCGGTTACTACACATTGATGGGAGGTGCCGATGCGATCATCTTCACGGGCGGCATCGGTGAAAACAGCGCACCTGCGCGTCAGATGATCGTTTCGCGTCTGGAGGCAATCGGCTGCAAACTAGACGACGCCAAGAACAAGGCGACCGCTGGTAAAACCGGCGTCATTACCACCGATGCATCGAAGCTGCCGGCCATCGTGATCCCGACCGACGAAGAGTTGATGATCGCGCGTGAGACCCTCCGCGTCCTTTCAGAAACCACAAAAAGCACAAAGTAGAGGTAAACGTTTCCATGAGCATTCTTGATTCCATGATTCCCCGCGCCCAAGCGGCAAACAAAACCATCGTGCTGCCCGAGGGCCAAGATCCACGCGTCATCACGGCTGCTGTTAAAGCGGCTCAGACCGGCATCTGCACGCCGATCGTGCTGGGCACGCCCGCCGAAATCGCAGCCGCTGAAGCACAGGCCGGCGTCACGCTGGCTGCATCTGGCGTGCGCGCAGTCGACTACACGAACACCGACCTGCTGCCGCGCCTGGCCACCGCTCTCTACGAAAAGCGCAAAGCCAAGGGCATGACCGCCGAGGAAGCCGAAGCCATCGTGAAGGGCAAGCGCCTCTATTTCGGTAGCATGATGGTGGCGCTGGATCTGGCGCAGGGGATGGTGGCCGGTTCGATTGCTTCGACCGGCGACATGCTGCGCAGCGCCTTCCACTGTGTCGGCACCGCCGCAGGCATCAAACTCGCCTCCTCAACATTCATCATGGACCTTAAGACACCGACCGCGTCCGGCGATACCACGTTACTTTTCGCGGACTGTGCCGTGATCCCCTGCCCGACGGCCGAGGAGCTGGTTGATATCGCACATGCCACCGCCATCTCCTACCGTAAACTGATTGGACGCCAGCCGCGTCTGGCCTTCCTCAGCTTCTCCTCCAAGGGCAGCGCCAAGCATGAGCTGGTGGACAAGGTGCGGACCGCAGCGGAGTTGACCCGTCAGCGCTTTGAGACGCAGGGCGTGGATGCCATCGTTGACGGAGAGGTCCAGGCCGACACCGCGCTCGTGCCCGCAGTGGCAGCCGCCAAGAACAAGGGCGGCGCGCTTCAGGGCGATGCCAACGTGCTGATCTTCCCCGACCTTCAGGCCGGAAACATCAGCTACAAGCTGGTGGAGCGGCTGGCCGGCGCAACCGCGCTGGGTCCCGTGCTCCAAGGCTTGGCCAAGCCGATCAACGACCTCTCGCGTGGTTGCAGCGCCGATGACATTTTCGGCACGCTCTGCATCACCGCGCTTCAGAGTGCCTAACGCCCACCCCTGAATCGACCCGTCCGCTTCGCCATGTACATCATGGTTCCACGCTCGGTCTTCAAGTGATCGTTATCCTGTGTCCTGAAATCGGCTGTGGCACGGCGACGCGAAGCTAATTCCCGTACGCTGATCTGCCACAGACCGCGCCGATCATTCGGGGCCAGATCAAGCGTGAGTGTGAGTTGTCCATGCTCGGTACCGTAGTATCCGCTCCCCTCAGCCTGCGCGCCAGCCGGATCGAGGATGTCGACACGCAACGGTACCACGGCATCGATCGGCTCCTCTTCCTGATCCACCACGGAAATCGTGCAGGACAGACGGCCACCAAGGTGCGCTTCCTGCGCAACGTTGACACGCACCGCATTGATGGCGCGCTCTGTGACCATCAGCACGCAACCGTCACAAGGACCGAATGTGTGCGCGACGGTCAGCCGCCCATCCCGCACATGCGCGTCCAAAGCGCACCCTTCCACCAGATCGTACACATGGCCCGAGGAGCGCGCCAGCGATAGCACAGCCGTTGCCGGAACGCCGTTCTCCATCACCAGGCCATACTGCCCGACGTAATCTCCAAACTCGCGCCGATCGTTGACGGCAAAGAGATAATCGGTGGAGCCGTACGAACGGCAACGGGGCACCACATCTGGCGTTGATGCATCGCAATAGCGCTGGTAACGTGTGTCGAGTGCCGCACGCAACTCGGCGGATTTGGCGATCAAAGCGGCGCGATCCTCATCCGCCTTGCCCGTCCGCGTATAACTCGCGAGCGTGATGTCAGCCTGGATGGCCGGGCAGAGACGTTCATCCCCCACCACCACCCCGCCCCGCGCCTGAAACGCCTGGACCGTAGCCGCCACGCCAGCCGTCAGTACATCGCAGTCCATCATGACCAGCACACTGTATCTGTCCAGTCCATTCGTTTTCACCGTTTCATCGTAGATGATCTCGGGCTGGAGATGCGCCCACAACAACATCTGATAGGCGTCGCCGGACCACCCTTCGCCCCAGCCGTAGGTTCCGCGCTGCGCGAACATCTGCGATGCGAAGCTCTCCAGAAACGCGACATCACTGGGTCGGTCAGGAACTTGCAGCAAGGTGGGACCCAGCGGCTCCACGACCTCTTTGATCAGGCGGCGCAACTCATGCTGGGTCTGCGGATGGGTGTAGCGATAGGCGCTCTCACCGCTCTGAGGCACCAGCGATTCCCATCCGTGATACATGATGCCGCGCACCGGCCGGGCCAGTTTTGTCCAGAACGTCTCGCGCAGGTGCATGGGCGCAATGGTCAGGAAAGCCGCGTCGGGATCAGTGTCCATCCACGGCGGGGCGGGTACATTTCCGCCCTCGCCCCCCCTCCGTGAGCGGTGCCGTCTGCGAGCGGTACCAGATGATCTGGGTCATCTTCATGACCTGCTGTGGCTGAGCAGCGCCGCGCGCCATGGCAAACAGCTCGTCGGTCGCCACGCCGATGCGGATCGGGTCGGGATAAGAGTAGGTCCATTGCGACAGGACATCCACGTTCCCGCCGCTTCCGTAGACGCTCGCCACACGCACTGCCGGATCGTGGAATGTCCAAAGCCCTTCCCGCCCGGTCGACCGGAGCCCCCGGTGCAATTCGGAGTTCATGCGATTCCAACCGTCGCCCTCCTTCCAATACCAAGAGAGAAAGCGCAAGAGCTGATGGTCATCAGGGATCACCCTGTTCGATGGAAAGTCATCCAGTTCGGCATAATCCACACCGTACTTGCTCGGTGCGTTCGTCGGGTAATCCGCGCCGGTCGCGCCTTGACACGCCGCGCGGTCATGCGCGTGCCAGCAGACGTCCGCTTCGTCACGCACCTCGGTATGTAGCAAAGCCGCCTGCCAGGCCGGGAAAGCGCTGTAGGCCTGCGCCACCGATGCGCCTACATTAAAAGCGAACGCCTGCATCTCTGGAAACGCCGCGCAGAGCGCCGGTCTTTGGTCGTCGCTGGCACCCTCACGATTCACACGCCGGAACTCCGGCTTCTCGACAGCCGCCCAGTGGCCGGGTGAAAGCGTCGCGATGATGCCGACATCACGTGCCAGCGCGGTATCCAGCAGCCGCTTAGCCTCTGCAAGGTACACAGGTTCCTCGGGCGCGACCGGCTGCCCCGCTTCATAGATGCGCGCATAATCCGCACTTAACCCCAAGCAGTGCGTGAACCCGATTTCCGTCAGGCGCGGCAATTCGTGCAGAAAAATATAGTCCCACAGCACCACCGGCATGCGCGGCGGACGGCGCGGCACCAGCGTGAACGGCACACTCTCCTCGCTTACATAGGATGCCGTCCCATCCTCCAAAGAGGCCGCGATACGTAGCCGCATCATATAGTTGCCGGGACGCAGCGTCGTATCGACAGGCACCTCGTTCGTCCGACTCCCGCCCGATGCGAGTTCCGGTATCTGGTAGCGAGCGGTCTCACGTCCCTCGACCGTGCAGAGCAAAGAGACATCGTGCGCGGTCTGCTGACGCTGGGCATTGGTCAGTATGAAACGCAAGGACGACGCCTCTTCCATGCGCACAAACACGCTCCGGTCGGAGATCAAGGACACTGTTATCGGACGGAACTCCAGCGCACCTTGACACAGCCGCACCTGCGTCAGGTATCCCGGAAAGCCAAAATAGTAGCTGCCGAGACGGTCACCGATAGAGAGATGATGGTCGCCCGGCGCGATATACCCGCGTCCCGTCCGGGTGACCGTGCCCTGCGCCGTGCCGTCCCTGAAAAACCGCACGGTCCCGGCGCCGTCGTAGGTGACCGCGAGATGCGTCCAGATGTTCGTCGCGAACACCGAGGGCTGCGAAACATACTCTTCCGAACCATCGCCGAAACCGAGCCGCAGATAGGCACATCGTTGATCATTTTCGTTGGCGGCTCCCAGCGTCCATTGGTAATCCGTGTGCGCCACATATTTTTTGTCGATCAGGAACGCTACGGGACAATCGACAAATTCAGGCTTCGGTTTGATCCACATCTCCAGTGTAAACGCGCCCCGGGGCGAAAGCGAGGGGTGATTGGTCACGATGGCCGCGTGGCATTCGTCTTCCACCGGCCAGCCGCAGAACGATTCCAGACAGGAGCCCCAGCGGTCGTCCGGCACCAGCACGGCCCCGTGCAGTACCGCATCGCGTCCCTTGCCCGACGCATCCTTCAGGTCTGCGAAGGCCCACAGGCCCACCACTTTCTCGCCGGTCGCGTCCGCGCCCGTGTAGGGTGCCATCCAATTTTCACATGGCTGTCCTGCGTACAAGATCCACGCCGACATCACCAGCGCACAAGCCAATCCGACACTGGTTTCCATATATCCCTCCTGTCAATCAATCACGTCCGCTACGCCGACGCACATTATGCGAAAGGGTACGGACGCCTGTCAATTGGGCTCTGTCTTCCCATAGATTCTGCAGGAAGGTCTGGACGAGGCCATCTTTCGTGTGATCGCTCAGGAAGGTGCCAAGCGGATAGACAAGGACACGCTTGTAGTTGTCGATCCGACCGACATTCGCAAGCTGTACGTCCGTAATGAACTAAACCTAAAAAGAGCAGTTGAGCATGCAGATTTTGAGAAAAGCCCCGTAAACATTGGCTTCCGTTGAGATCCGCGCCGCACCTATTTGGTGCAGAACGCCATTTCTGATTGGAACCACGGAACACACTAAACACACGGAAACAGAGCCATGCCTTTCCGTGTGTTCGGTGTGTTCCGTGGTTAAACAATCGATCCCGATAGCGATCCCGATCCCGATTTGGATGAAACCATGAAACCTTGAAACCAGAAACCAAGGAGAGTTGAAGGTTCAACTGCTCTTTTTAAGCCGTCGCGCCGGCGCGGAGGCTTTGACACACCGACACGTTTGTGAGAAAATGACGCCTCTTTATTCCTAGGAACCGCTTACGAGGGAGCTTGATTTTATGAAATTGACGAATGAGTTGCTGGCGCTGACGGCCAATACGATCCGTTGCCTGTCCATCGATGGCGTACAGGCTGCAAAATCGGGGCATCCGGGCGCACCGATGGGCCTAGCGGACATCGCTACTGTGTTGTGGCTCAAATATCTGAAGCACTCTTCGGCCGACTCCAAATGGCCTGACCGCGACCGCTTCGTGCTCTCCGGCGGCCATGGTTCGATGCTGCTGTACAGCCTCCTGCACCTTGCCGGCTATGATCTGCCGATGGATGAACTGATGCGTTTCCGTCAGGTGGGCAGCCTCACGCCGGGGCATCCGGAATACGGACACACCGAGGGCGTGGAGACGACAACCGGACCGCTGGGCCAGGGCCTCGCCACAGCGATCGGCATGGCAATCGCGGAGCGCATGGCGGCGGCGCGATTCAATGTCGCCGACAGCGATCCGGTGGTGGATCACCGCACTTGGGTGTTCTGCGGCGACGGCGACTTGGAAGAGGGCATCAGCCATGAGGCCTGCTCGCTCGCCGGGCACTTGAAACTCGACAAGCTGGTACTGTTTTATGACAGCAACAATATCACCATCGAGGGCCGCACCGACCTCGCGCTCAGCGACGATGCCAAGAAGCGTTTCCAGGCCTATAACTGGCATGTGCTGGAGATCGACGGCCATGACTTTGACCAGATCGACCGCGCGATCCGCAAGGCGCTCAGGCTGACCGGCAAGCCGGTGGTGATTATCTGCAACACGCTGATCGGCAAGGGCAGCCCCAACAAGCAGGACTCGGCTGCGGCGCATGGTGCGCCGCTCGGCGAAGAAGAGGTTAAGCTCACCAAGGCCGCGCTCGGCTTCGATCCCGAAAAATCGTTCTATGTGCCGGAAGAAGTCACAACGCTGTTTAAGGAGCGCGCCGCGAAAACCAAGCGCATGATGGGCAAGTGGAAGCGCGTGTTCAAGGAGTGGACCAAAGCCAATCCCGAACTGGCGGCGAAGTGGAAGGCGATGCACGAGGATCTGATTCCCATCGACATTGAGAACGCATTACCGGTCTTCGATCCCGCCAAGCCGGTGGCAACGCGCAGCGCGTCCGGCATCGTGCTCAACGCGCTGGCCAAGGTGTTGCCGCAGTTGGTCGGTGGCTCGGCCGATCTGGCGCCCAGCAACATGACCTGGCTCAAGGATTTCGAGGCGATCGCGCCGGGTAACTTCGCGGGCCGCAATTTCCATTTCGGCGTCCGCGAAATCGCGATGGCCGCGATCATGAACGGCATCCAGTTGCATGGCGGATTCCGCATCTTTGGCGGGACGTTCTTCGTGTTCAGCGATTACTGCCGTCCGTCGATGCGTCTCGCGGCATTGATGGGGCTGCCGGTGATCTATGTCTACACCCATGACAGCTTCTATGTGGGCGAGGACGGCCCGACGCACGAGCCGGTTGAACAGCTTGCGGCGCTGCGTTGCATGCCGAATGTCACGGTGATTCGTCCGGCTGATCCGACCGAAACCGCCGCCGCCTGGGTGGCCGCTCTGCGCAATAAGAAGGGGCCGACCGCCCTGTTGCTGACACGCCAAAACATGAAGGTGATTGACCGCACCAAGTTCCCGTCCGCCGCAAATGTCGAGAAAGGTGCGTATACCCTGTGGCAGAACGGCGTGGGAACCCCCGACCTGACCATCATCGCGACCGGCTCCGAGGTCGAACTGGCGCTGGATGCGGCGAAGCAGCTCGAAGGTAAAAACGTGCGCGTTGTAAGTATGCCGTCATGGGAGCTGTTTGAGAAGCAGAACCAGACCTACCGTGACCGGATCATCGCCCCCGACTGCAAACGCCGTCTGGTGGTCGAGGCCGGCTGCTCGTTTGGCTGGGAACGTTACGCAGGAACCAAGTACGAGATGGTGACGCTTGACACCTTCGGCGCTTCGGGACCTTACAAGGAACTGGCCAAACAATTCGGCTTCACGGTCGAAAATGTCGTCGAAAAGGCGCGCGCGCTGCTGGCGCGTTGATCGGACGAAGATTCGGCCCCATGAATGAGCCGCCTGTAAAAACAAAAGGATACGCCTTTGGCACTTTCAAAGGCGTCTTCACGCCAAGCATCCTCACGATCCTCGGCGTGATCATGTACCTGCGTTTAGGGTGGGTGCTCGGCAATGTCGGACTCGCCCTGACGCTGGTCATCGTGACCGTCTCCAGTTCGGTCACGTTTCTCACCGGTCTCTCGGTGTCGGCGCTCGCCACCAACATGCACGTCAAGGGCGGCGGCGCGTATTATATGATTTCGCGCTCGCTCGGCGTCGAGGCCGGCGGCGCGATCGGCATCCCGCTCTTTCTGGCGCAGGCGATCAGCATCTCCTTCTACACCGCCGGTTTCGCCGAAGCGGTAGTCGCCTTGCTGCCGATGCTGGACGTCAAGATCGTGGGCCTGGTGACGCTCGCGATCCTCGGCCTGATCACCGTCTTCTCGGCCGACATCGCGCTGCGCACGCAGTTTATCGTCATAGCCTTGATCGCGCTCTCGCTGGTCTCTTTCTTCCTCGGCGGGCCACCGGATCCGGCCACCCTGAACCCGCCGGACGTGATACCCGAAACGCTCGGCTTCTGGCCGGTACTGGCGGTCTTCTTCCCGGCCGTCACCGGTATCCTCTCGGGCGTGAGCATGTCCGGCGACCTCAAGAATCCGAGCCGCTCGCTGCCGCTTGGCACGATCTTGGCCGTATTGACCAGCTATGCGATCTACTTGGCGATCCCGATTTTTTTAAATACCGTCGTGCCGGACCGCGGCGTGTTGCTGACCGACTTTATGATCGTGCAAAAGGTCGCGCGCTGGGAATCGCTGATCATGCTCGGCGTCTGGGCGGCCACGCTCTCCAGCGCGGTCGGCTGCCTGCTCGCGGCGCCGCGCACGCTGCAAGCCTTGGCGTATGACGGCGTTGTGCCGAGATTTCTGGGGCGCGGCTACGGCGAGGGCAACGACCCGCGCATCGCGACGCTGCTCGCGCTGGCGATCGGCGCCGTCGGCATCCTGCTGGGCGACATCAACATGATCGCGCCGGTCCTGACCATGTTCCACCTCACGGCGTACGGGCTGCTCAACCTCTCCGCCGGGCTTGAGGAACTGGTGAGCAGCCCCTCGTGGCGGCCGCGCTTCCGTGTGCCTGCGGTGCTCTCGCTGATCGGCTTTGTCCTGTGTCTCCAAATGATGCTGATGATCAGCGCCGGCTGGACGCTGGTCGCGATCGCCTTTGTCGCCGCCGTCTACTGGGTGATGAAGCGCCGCGCGATGCGCGCGCGCTGGGGCGATATGCGGGTCGGGCTGTTGATGTTCGGCGCACGCGTTTTGATGCGGCGTCTGGCGCGGCATACCGGCGGCGAACGCAACTGGCGGCCGAACCTGCTGGTCTTGGCGGGTGCACCCACACGCCGCTGGCACTTGATTGAGATGGCCTACGCCATTTCGCGCAACCGCAGCTTGGTGACGGTCGCCTCGGTCATTCCCGAAAACACATGGACCGCCGACCGCGCTGAGAACCTGCGCCTGTCGATCCGCGGCTATCTGAAAAAGCACGGGGTGGAAGCGCAGGTTCGCATCCAGCCCGGCGAGGACCACTGGTCGGGTATCCGCGAACTGGTACGCGCCTACGGCTACGGGCCGATCACGCCCAACACGGTGTTGATCGGCGTCTCGGACAAGCCGGAAAACCTGTTACCCTTTGCGCGGCTGGTGCAGCTAATCGCGCACACCCGCCGCAACCTGATCATCGTGCGAGAAACGGACGATGAAAGCGACGCAGACGCCGAGCCGTGCATCGACATCTGGTGGCGCGGTCTCGCGCCCAATGTCGCCTTCATGCTGGCGCTTGCCTGCATGGTCAGGCGCAGTTCCGATTGGTCAGGTGCCCGGTTGCGTCTGTGTCGTATCGTCGAGAAAGAGGAGGCGCGTGACGAGGCGCAGCGCACGCTCAGCGCCTTCCTCGCCCAAGCACGCGTGGATGCTGAGGTTGCGGTGCTGATACAGGACGGACGCCCCGCATTCGAACGGATCAGAGAGGCTTCGCGCGACTCATCCCTCGTTTTCCTCGGCGTACGTAAACCCGACGAGACTGAATCTGACGAAGCCTACGCGACGTATACCCGCGCGTTCCTCGAAGGCACCTCCGGTCTGCCGCTGACCGTCTTTGCCATGGCCGCCGAAACCGTCGACTTCCAAGGCATCTTCCAGTCTGGGGCCTGACCGTCTCCCAAAAAAGGAAACCGCATGCACGCACGAATAAGCCACCGAAACGTTTTCGCACTTTTCCTGTCGCTCTGGGCCTGTGCCGTACCGTGTGCGCGGACTGCGGAAGCTGTTACAACGGGCAACAAGCCAGTCTTCGCGCTCGACCAGCAAGACCCGCGTCTGACGGCCGGACAGCCCATCGAAGTCGCCGACCGTCCAGAACTGCGCCTACACCCAGGACTGGAGATCACATGCCGCTTCCGGCTCGACAAGCTCAGGAACGGCACCCAGAACTTAGCCTCGAAAGATGGCGAGTTCCTGCTGCGCGTGGACGAATCAAAGAACGAGAGCGGACACCTCTCTTTCTTCGTCCAGATCGAAGGCAAATGGGAACATCGGCTGCGCGGACCGGTGGTCGAAACGAACATCTGGTATGACGTGCGCGCGGTATGGACAGGACACACGATGAGCCTAACCGTCAACGGCGAGAACTTTAGTCAGTCGCGTATGGGCCGCATCAGGCCCGGATCGAAACCGCTGTTGGTCGGACCGGTCACCGGTACGCTCGCGCATCTCGAGGTATTCAACCCGGCCTTGGAACGGACCGCGCTTTTGACGGCCCTGTCCACAGAGACGGCGGCTCCGACCAAGTCCCGCTCTGGCTTCTTCCGCTCGATAAAGGATGCGTTCACCTCCGCCCCCTCCCCCAGTGCTGAGCACCCTGATATCCCGGTTGTGTTGGGCGGACCTGCAGCATGGACCGGCTGGCAACCGCTCAACGGCGCTGCATGTCGGCAGGAAAAGGACGCACTCATCGCCGACTTCCCCAACACGACGGCTATGTTGGCAAGCCCGGCACTGTCGATCGATGTCGCCCCCTATCCTTTCCTCTGTTTCGATATCGACACCGACGGTCGCGGCGCGACAGGTACCCTCGATTTCATCACCGATTCCGGTACCGGATCGATCAGCTTCCAACCGCAGTCGAGCGGTCGGCCCACGATCCTCTCCGGTACGATGTCCGATGCCTGGACAGGGACGCTGCGCCGTCTGGCCGTGAGTTTCTGCGGCGCGACCGGACCAGTGCGAGTCCGCAATGTGACCCTGGCGAGCCGGCCCGTCGGCAAACCTGTCTTTTACATCCGCTCGCTCGCCGCAGGCCGCGCCAAGCTGCGCCCCGACCGCGAAGAGAGCGTAGTGGCCGGTATTCAAAACGTCGGTGGTGAAGCTGAAGCGATCATCGCGCGTCTAGAAGTACCCAAAGGGATCACCGCCATCGACGGCACCAAGCGGTGCATCGAGTGGCTGGGCATGGATGATTTCGACATGGTGACTTGGCGCATCCGGGCCGCGCGTCCCGGCACCTACACCGTGCGCTTGACCGTCTCCGCCAAGGGCGCGGAGACCAGTGTGCAGGATCTCGCGCTGACGGTCGAGCCGTGCCCCGACCTGCCCCGCACCGGCTACGTGCCAGTGCCGCAACCGGCCAAGACCGACTACATCAACCTCATGCACTACTGCGCGCTCTGGAAGGAGGGCACGCACTGGGGCTGGAAACGGATCGAACCTTGGCCGGAAAAGCGTCCGGCTATTGGCTGGTATGACGAGGGCACGCCTGAAGTAGCCGACTGGCACATCAAGATGGCCGTGGAACACGGCATCACCGGCTTCATCTACTGTTGGTACCGCGCCGACTACGAGCCGACCATCAGCCAGCGTCTCGGTCACGCGATTCACGAGGGTCTTTTCAACGCCAAGTACCGCGACGCCTTCACCTTCACCATCATGTGGGAAAACGGCTGCGCCAAGGGCGTGAAGGACGAAGCCGACCTGCTTGACAACGTGTTGCCGTTCTGGATCAAGACCTACTTCACCCATCCTTCGTACCTCAAGATCGAGAACCAGCCGGTCCTTTTCGTATGGCAACCGCGCGTCCTGCTCGCCAACTTGGGCGGTCCTGAAAAAACGAAAGTGGCGCTCGACAAAATGCGCGAGCAGTGCCGCCAGGCCGGCTTCAGCGGCCTGCGCGTGATCGCCTGCATGAGTGCGGCCAACGCCAAGCTCGGCGCGGATATCGCCGCCAGCGGTTGGGACGCGGTCACGGGTTACGGCCTGTCGCCCGCCGGCGTCAAGACGGTCGGCGAAGACCCGGCGGGACTCGCCTACCGCGACCACGCCGATGTGCTCAGCCGCTACCGGCAAACGTGGATCGACCGTGACGCCAGCACCGGCGACGTGCCGGACATTCCGAACGTGGTCATGGGCTGGGACGAGCGGCCGTGGGGGCGCGTCAGGCGCGGCAGCGGCAGCTACATCAAAGACCCCAAGGCCGAGAATTTCGAGGCGGCCTGCCGCGATGCCAAAGCACTCGTCGACGCCAAACCGGCCGGACGTTGGGACAGCAAGATCGTGGTCTTCGACAACTGGACTGAATTCGGCGAGGGTCACTACGTCGAGCCGACCACCGGCACAGGCTTCACTTTCGTCAATGCCATCAAACGCGTCTTCTGCAGCGCATGGGCACCGGAAGCCGTGACCGACATCATCCCCGAAGACGTGGAACTGCCGCCGCCGCAGAAGCGCTATGAGGCGGTCCGCGCCGGCTTCGGCGACCGCATGCCGTGGCAATCGCTCCGTATCACCGGCGACCTGCTGGCCAACTGGACCTTTGAGACCACAACCCGCGATGGGCTTCTGGCGGACGTCTCGCCGAATGGCTGCCACCTCGCCTGCGATGGCGTCACGCTGGAAGAAGGGCGTGACAGCCAGGTGCTGCGCTGCGGCAAGGGCGGCGCGACCGCAGCAATCCCCGCGCCCTTTTTCAGTCCCGGCGGCGTGACCGTCGCCCTCTGGTGCAAGCCCTCCGAGAAAGGACAAAGCGACCGCTGGATGCTGAACACCGTAAGCGGCAGCACGGACGGCTACCGTCTCGGGCTTGGCGGTGGCCGCGCGACTTGGCAGGTGCCGCGCGAGCCGTGGAGCCACTCGTTGACCAGTCCGGAGGCGCTGCCCGTCGATGCGTGGTCGCACGTAGCGGGCACCTTCGACAACACCACCATGCGCCTCTACGTGAATGGCAAGGAGGTTGGCACGCTGGAGCGGCGCGGCTTCATCAACCCCGGCAACAGCATCACGGTCGGTGCGCACAGTGTCGATCTGGATCGCGCGCGCTTCCGCGGTTGTCTTGATGACGTGCGCCTCTACCGGCGCGTGCTGACGGCCGACGAAATCGCGAAGTTGGCGAAAGAGTAAAAAAGAGAGTGCCACCTAAACGCGGAAATGGTGTATAGTTCTGCGTGTAAAAGACGGGAAGCGCATGGTGTCGTTTCCCATGAAAACCTATCGGCAGGGAGATGACTATGGCAGATCGTTCGGCAAAGTCCGGTGCCCCCGTGGTGTCGCGGGAGTTTTTGTTTCCGTTCGTGTTAACCACCTCGCTTTTCGCCCTCTGGGGTTTTGTGAACGACATCACCAATCCGATGGTCGCCGCCTTCAAAGCCGTCTTCGTCGAGATCAGCAACACGCAAAGCTCGCTGGTGCAGCTTGCCTTCTACGGCGGCTACGCCACGATGGCGATCCCCGCCGCGCTCTTCATCCGCAAGTACTCCTATAAGTCAGGCATCCTTCTCGGTCTGGCGCTCTACTCGCTCGGCGCGTTGCTCTTCTTGCCCGCCGCCTATACCGAGAACTTCTTTTGGTTCCCGTTCTCGCTCTACATCCTGACGTTCGGACTGGCCTTCTTGGAAACCACCGCCAACCCGTACATCCTCTCGATGGGCGACCCCTCGACGGCTACGCGACGCCTGAATCTGGCGCAGGCCTTCAATCCGATGGGCTCGCTTCTCGGCATGCTGGTCGCCAGCAAACTGGTGCTGCGCAACCTGCAAGCCAAAGATTTTTTCGCTGATATCACCGCGAAGCTGAGTGCTCAAGGCGTCCCCGAAAACGGTATGGCCGAAGCCATCAAAACGTACCTCGCTGAACCCGCCAATCAGGCCGCCTACGCCGCGATGAAAACCCATGACATCACCGTCATCCGCGACCCCTACGTGATTCTGGGACTCGTGGTGGCCGTCTTCTTCTTTATCTTCCTGTTCTGCAAGCTCCCGGACCAGCGCGCCGCCGAGCAGATTCATCCCATCGAAACGGCCAAGCGTCTGTTCCGCAACCGCAATTGGGTCGGTGGCGTGATCGCCCAGACCTTCTATGTCGCGGCCCAGATCACTTGCTGGACCTATATCATCCAGTACGCCGACAGAAACTGCGGCTTCAGCTTTGAACGCGCTCAGGACTGGAACATCGTCGCCATGATCATCTTTCTCAGCAGCCGCTTCATCTGTGCCTTCCTCATGAAGTACATGAACGCCAGCCTGCTGCTCACTCTCTTGGCCATTGGGGGTATAGTGCTGACCACACTGACCATCCTGCTACAGAATGTGGCCGGTCTGGCCTGTCTGGTCGGTATCTCGGCCTGCATGTCGCTGATGTTCCCCACCATCTACGGTATCGCGCTGGACGGACTCGGCGAGGATGCCAAACTCGGATCCGCTGGCCTCATCTTCGCGATTGTCGGCGGAGCGCTGATGCCCATGGGCGCGGGCTGGTTCATCGACCAAGGCTCCTTCGATCTCGGCTTCATCACGCTGACCGGCGAAAGCGCCGTGTTCGTGCTGCCGCTGAGCAGCTTCGTCGTGATCGCCATTTTCGGCTGGCGCACCTTCCGTTCCCTCAGGCGCAAACCCGCTTAATCCGTGCCCACAGCCATGCCCTCTAAAAAACCTGTCTCTCGCCGCAAAAAAACGCAGCCCGTCAAAACCTTCGTGCTCGACACCAACGTGCTGCTCCACTCACCGGTAGCCCTCGCCGTGTTTGACGACAACCATGTGGTCTTACCGATGGCCGTGCTCGAAGAATTGGACAAGTTCAAGACCCAGAGCTCCGAACTCGGACGCAACGCGCGCGAGTCGATCCGCAAGCTGGACGCATTGTGCCAGAACGGCAAGCTCGCCGAGGGCGTCAAACTCCCCGGCGGCGGCACGCTACGCGTGCTGGCGACCCCCGAGATCGAAAAAGCCGGCCTGGAGGAGCACACCCCGGACAACGCCCTGATCCGGCTCGCCTACTGGTTGGGACGGCAGGGCGAACGCGTCATCATCGTCTCAATGGATATCAATGTCCGCGTCAAGGCCAACGCCGTCGGACTCGACGCCGAGGACTTCGAGCACGAAAAGGTCAACTTCGACGAGCTTTACAGCGGTTATCTGGAGACCACCGCGCCGCTCTCGGTCATCAAGCGGCTCTACGACGGACAGGTGCTCGCCTCTGCCCCAGACAAGTACCACCCCAACATGTTCCTGCATCTGACCGCTACCGGCAAGAGCGACCTCAAAGTCATCGCGCGTGTCTTCCCGGACGGCACACTGTCCGAGATCAACATCGCGATCGACACCGTGTATGGTATCCAGTCGCGCAACATCGAGCAACGCATGGCGCTCGAACTGCTGATGGATCCCGCCGTCAGCATCGTCACGCTCGTCGGACAGGCCGGCACCGGCAAAACGCTGCTGGCGCTGGCGGCCGGTCTGCACCTCGTGCAGCGTGAACGCCTCTACGACCGCATCCTCGTCTCGCGCCCGATCGTGCCGCTCGGCAAAGACATCGGCTACCTGCCCGGCGACAAGGAGGAGAAGCTCTCGCACTGGATGGAGCCGATCTTCGACAACCTCGAATACCTGCTGCGCAAGACGCAGCCCGACCAGCCGCCGGCCGGCGCCAAGAAGCGGCCACGCCTGCTGACGCCCCAGGAGCGCATCACCCAACTGCTCGACAGCGACACGTTGGAACTGGAAGCGCTCACCTATATCCGCGGACGCTCCATCTCCAGGCAGTACATGATTGTCGACGAGGCGCAGAACCTCACGCCGCACGAGGTCAAGACCGTGGTCAGCCGCGCGGGCGAGGGCACGAAGGTCATCCTGACCGGCGACCCCTATCAGATCGACAACCCCTACCTCGACGCATCCAGCAACGGCCTGACCTACGCGGCCGAACGTCTGAAGGAGTTGCCGCTCCACGGCCATGTAACGTTGCGTCAGAGCGAACGCAGCCAACTGGCAGCGGCCGCCGCCAAATATCTCTAACCCGCACACCCATGACTATACCCGCAATTCCTGGCAACACGTTCTATCAGAAATGGGCGGTTTTCGTCGCCACCGGCTTCGGCCTCGGCCTGATCACACCGGTCGCCCCCGGCACAGTCGGGTCGCTGCCCGGCGTGCTGCTCGCCCTGTGGGTGTCGCAGCAGCAGCTCGCCCTGCAAATCCTCGTGTGCGTCGGCATGACGCTGCTGGCGGTGCCGGTGTGCGATGTCGCCGAGCGCGTACTGGGCAAGAAAGATGACGGCCGCATCTGCGCGGACGAATGGATGCTCTTCCCGATCTGCACGATCGGCCTGCCGCTCTTGCAGCACCTCTGGCTGGTACCGCTCTGCTTCGTGGTGGCGCGCGTCTGCGACATCATCAAGCCGCCGCCAGCCCGCCAGCTTCAGGCGATCCCCGGCGGCCTCGGCATCGTGATCGACGACCTGTTCGCATCACTCTACGCGCTCGCCATCAACCACGCGCTATTCCGCGGCATCCTCGCCTTGTAATCGCTTATTGCGACCACTCAGTGGTCGCAATAAGTCCCGCGACCCGCGACTTGCGACTTGCAGCCAGCCCTGCCCTAAAAAAGCCCCCTGCGTCTCTGTGAGAGGAAACCAGAGCAGCGCAAATCTCAAATCACAAATCCTTAGTGCCCCTCGTGTGAGGAACAACTTGTATTCTCTGGCTCCGGCTCCGGTTCGCGTACCCGGTGGCCGAAACGCTTCGGTGCCAGCATGCCCCCCGAGACGATCATCTTGACGCCGTCTTCCACCGGGATGTCAGTAAAGCAGACGTCCTCCTCGGGAAACAGGATCAGAAAACCGGAGGTCGGATTCGGCGTCGTGGCCACAAAAACCGCATAGAGCTTCCGCTCGTTGGGATCGATGATGGTCCCCGTCACGAAACCGATGGTATAGGTGCCGCGTCGCGGGTACTCCACCACCACCACCGCTTCGAACGTCGTCTTGCTGCCCACGGAGAAGGCGTCCACCACCTGCTTGGAGGCGGAGTAAATGGTTTTCACAATCGGCAGGCGCAACAGCACGCCCTCGCCGAACTGGATCAGGCGACGCCCGATAAAGTGCGTGGTCACCACCCCGACTACATACAGGCCCGCCACCGTCACCACCAACGCGATCAAGGCCAAGACCGTCTCGCTTACCTCGCCCAGCCAAGGGCGCAGCAACGGCCGGGCAAAGGCGGTCAGCCAGTTGAACAGCAGACGCAGGATGAATACAGTGATCACGAGCGGGATCAACACCAGCAAACCCGACACCAGCCGGTTGCGGATGTGAATCCCGACACGTCCCGAGACCGATTGTTTAGCAGGATTTTTCATTTTGAGCGGCTGCATAGTTTGCGGAGGCAAAGGACCAGTTCATCAATTTGTCCAGCACGGCCTTCACATAATCCGCGCGGCGGTTCTGCCAGTCCAGATAGTAGGCGTGCTCCCATACGTCGATGGTCAGCAGTGGCGTGGTACCTTTCTGCGTAAATGGCGTCTCGGCGTTCGGCGTCTTGACCACGCTGACCGCGCCTTGCTTCGCCACAAGCCAAGCCCAACCGCTGCCGAACTGGGTCAGCGCCGCATCGGACAGCGCCTTTTTACAGGCATCCAATGAGCCGAAGGCCGCATTGATCGCCGCAGCCAGTTCTGCCGACGGTGCGCCGCCGCTGCCGGCCGGCGCCAGCGACTTCCAGTAAAAGGTGTGGTTCCAGACCTGCGCCGCATTGTTGAAGATCGCCGTGTGCTCCGCACTTCCGGCCGTCGCACAGACCACCGCCTCCAACGACTGCCCCGCGAAGGGCGAATCCGGCAACAGCTTGTTGAGGGTGTTCACATACCCCTGATGGTGCTTGCCATAGTGGAAGCTCAACGTCTGCGCCGAGATCTGCGGTGCCAGCGCGTCCTGACCATACGGCAACGGCGGCAGTGCAATCGGCGCACCAGCCGCCGCACGGCAAGCACCCTTGGGTGCAGTCGCGCAACCCGCCGCCGCGCCCGCAGCCGCCACCATGAAGGTCCGGCGCGACACCGTGCATAAACGTGAGAGATTCGCTTGATTCATGATCTCATCCTTTCTTTCCAGCTTGTTAAGGGCCTTGCCCCCCCTCTCGTGGCATGGGCGTCCCGCCCATGAAACACGGGCAAGATGCCCGTGCCACACCTGCGAGCAAGGGGTTTGCAAGAGCCCCTGTTATCTGTCTGCGTGTTAAAAAACGGCCGACACCGAGAGGCCGCCCCACAGAACATCCTCATCCCAATACGGCGTCGCGTCACGCGCGTCACTATCGACCAGCGACATCCACGCGACACGACCACCGACCGACACCGAATCGGTCAGCGCGAAATCCGCATAGACCGCCGCATTGAAATCCATCAGCCCCGCATCGTCGGTTCCGACATACGTCATGTAGTCATCATCGCCTGCGCCCAGCGACATCTCCGCGCCCAGCGTAAGTTGATCGGTAAGCGCGACCTCCTTGTTGAGGCCAACGCTCAGGTAAAAGCCGTCATAGTTCCCGTAGTCGTATGCCAAGTTGGCGAACGGCGTGACCCAATCACTGTTGTAAGCCGCATACAGGTAAACCTCACGCGTACTGGGTCGATAGTCCGGACCGTTCGCACGCGGAAAGGTGTACCAGACATGCCCGATCTCCAACGCGACATCCCCCGCGTCGATCTTGTAAAAGAGCTGGTAGTCAATCTCATTCAATCCGCCGCCGGCCACCTGGCCATTGCGGTCGGTCAGGTCGAAATTGCTCCAGAACCCGGCACCGAACGTGCCGTACTCCGCTGCGGCGTAGGTCAGCTTGGCCGCAGGCTGAAAGACCGGGCGATCATTGTACACGCCTCCGCGCCAGACATAGGCCGAGAACAGATCCGCCGCAGCGTCCATCCCCCATCCGGCCTCCGCACGCTCCCCTTGCGCGACAACCGGTGCCTCCTGTGCCATCAGGCCCGTTGCCACCGCCAGCGCCGCTATCATCATCCATGTCTTCATCAACATCTCTTGTCCCCCCACCTGCCGGATCTCAATCGCCTTCCGTCCGCAAGGTTCCACCGACCGCATGATCGTATCAGACCTGACCCCCAAACGGCAACCCGCGATTGGTGAGAAAATGTAATCGGTTAGCCCGCCGCCCGCGCTTCGCACGGGAATGTAAATGAGGATAAATTTGATCGTGTAAGTTATAGACAAGGAGTATTCGACTTCAGAGTTCAGCGTTCGACGTTCAGCGTTCTGAGTTAAAAACGTTTAACGCTCAACGCTCAACTTTTAACGCTCAAGTTATAGGCAAGTGACAGGGATGTGCGAAGATCACGCGTTTCTGGTGAAAAGGAAAGCAGAGAGTCGGGAGCAAACCACGCACTAAACTCGCATGCCCCCTCGTCGCCAACCGATTACTCCCGCTTGACTTGAAACGACGATTCGTATAAAAGGCTGGCGGTTTGATGTTGCTCAAGCCCGCGACATCCGAGAAATCGAGAGTGCGGTTGTCAGCAGTCGGGGGCAACTATGTAAAACCGGAGTGAAAAGAATGACGATGAATCACAGATTGTATTTGGCGCTCGGGGCGATTGTGGCATTTTCCGTGTGCGCTGAGGACATGCCGAAGACGCCTTTCGACGGGACGACGCCCGTCACGGTCGAGACGAAGACGTTCAGGCTCGTCATCAATCCGGATGCCACCGCCAAGTCGCTGATCGTGAAGGCGACGGGCGAGGAGATGCTTGAGCCGCGCGAGGGGCTTCCGGTCTTCGCGTCGACGCAGATCCGGCCCTTCAACAACGAGATCCGCCTCGTGCAGCAGGCGAAGCGCACGACATACCCGGCGAACCGGGTCAGGCGCGAAGGTGATCTCATTTTCATCGGCTTCGAGACGGCACCCTATCAGGTCGCCGTGCGCGTGACCGAGACGGAGGCCGGGTATGCGACGTTCAGGCCCGAGCGGCTCATATCAAACACGACGGATGAGCACCAGTACTATCACTGGAACCTGGACGTGCCGCCGATCGATTCGTTCCGGCTCCTGCAGTTGCCGGTGAAGGACCGCGCGAACTTCGGCGATTGGCTGAACGTGATGTGGGACGACCACGCCTTCGTCGGTGTCATCGGCGGCACGCCGTACATGGATGTGGACAACGAGAAGCGCTGGGGCTTCCGCAAGCTGACCGTCGAGTCGCTCAAAGACTTCGGCATCACGAACGGCGTCGCCGTCCTCGCCGTCGAATCGCAGAGGGAGCGCTTCCTGGACCAGATCGACGCCGTGGAGCGCGATCTCGGCCTGCCGCGCGGTGTGCAAAGCCGCCGCGACAGCCGCCTCAATGCGTCGCTCTACTGGACGCATGGCGATTTCAAGCCCGAGAACGTCGACGCGCTCCTCTCCTATCTGAAGAAAGGCGGCTTCCGCATGTTGCTCGTCTACTATTCCGGCATCGTCAAAGCCAAGGGCTGGCATGAGTTGCCGGACTACAGGTGGGACAACGGCTGGGACGAGGCGAAGCTCACGGCCGCCCTGAAGCGCTTCCACGACGAGGGTATTTCGGTCGGCCTGCACACGTTGCAGACGTTCATCGGTATCACGAGTTCCTACGTGACGCCCGAGGCCGACCACCGGCTGGCACTCGTCAAACACTTCACGCTCGCGAGGCCGCTGCCGCTCTCGGAAGAGCCATGCGAAGTCTTCGTCGAGGAGAACCCCGTCGCCGCGCCGATGCATCCGAAGTGCCGCGTCCTCAAGTTCGGCACCGAGGTGCTCTCGTACGAGGGCTACACCACGACGCGGCCCTACAAGTTTACCGGCGTGAAGCGCCGGCACTTCGGCACCCACGCGAAGGCCCATCCGCTCGGCGAGATCGGCGGCGTGCTGGGCATCAGCGAGGCTGGGGCCGTTTCGAGTTACGTCAACCAGGACTCCTCATGGCAGGATGAAATCGCCGAAAAGATCGCTGCCATCTACAGGTGCGGGCTCGACTTCCTCTACTTCGACGGTTCGGAGAACGCGAACACGCCCTGTACGGTCAACATCTCGCTTTCGCAGTATCGCTGCGTGAATGCGTGTACGGCGCAGTCGGGCAAGGCGCCGCTCTTCACCCAAGGGTGTGCCAAGAGCCACTTCGGCTGGCATTTCCAGAGCGGCGCGAATGCCTTCGACGTGTTCGGGCCGGAGATCTTCAAGCAGAAGATCATCGAGTACCCGTATGCCGCGGCGCAGCGACTGGCAAAGGACTTTACACGCGTCGACTTCGGATGGTGGGGGTTCTGGCCTGCACAGCTCGACGGGCCGCCTCCTGCGAAGGAGGGCCTTTTCCGATCCGGAAGACGCACTGTGGGCACGCAACCGGATATCTGGGAATATGGAACGAGCAAAGCCGCAGCTTTCGATTGTCCGGCCACGATGCAGTTTTCGCTCAGCACCTTGCAGAAACATCGGCGAACGGATGATATTCTCGAGACGATACGCCGGTGGGAGGACGTGCGCGCACGCAAATGGCTGACGCCCGAGCAGAAGGAGCTTCTCAAAGATCCGGCGCGTGAGTTCCACCTCGTGGACGATGGCAAAGGCGGCTACGATCTTGTGGAATGGAAACAGCTTGACGTGGCGGGCGACAAATGGACGCCCGTGCGCGCGTTCCTCTACGAACGGCACGGCAAGCGGGTCGTCGCCTACTGGCATATCGCAGACAAGGCCCGGCTCGTCCTGCCCAACGGTTTGCCGACACTTGAGGCCGAAAACATGAAGACGTTGGAATCGGATCTGTCCGAAGCAGAAATCGTCCGTGCGTTCGCTGCGGCAAAGATCGAATGACTGTTTTTTATCGTTCTTGCCATCTATCTTTTTCTTTTTGTTGATTGTTGAAGCTTGGAGAACCAGACGAAGGCGGTGATTTTTTGTATTGCGAGAGCTTTGTCTGGGAGAAGTGGGGATGTAAAAGGTTTATTCAGAATAGGCTTGAGGTTCTTGCGAAACCCTTTGCTTGCAGGCGTGGCACGGGCATCTTGCCCGTGTTTCATGGGCGGGACGCCCATGCCACGAGGGGTTTTGCAGAACCCCTGACGAAACATTTGAAAGGCTGCCGATGAAAAAATGAAACGTTTGCGCATTCTTCACTGGCTCCCGCTTTGGGGTTGCTTGCTTCTCCTTGCAGGTTGTCGAGGAGACGTTTTAAAAACCGCTTCAAAATTGACCCCCGACTTTTCAACGAATGAAGTGTATGCCCTCTTTTCTGACTATGAAGTTATGTCGATAAAGACCGGGGGTGTTGCGCACATCAGCAGGGACGCGGTAATGTTCCGTAGCCATGTTCCGGTCGCCTTAAGAATCACATTTGCCCCCCGCAGACGTTGGTTTCACACGTTTGAAAGTTGTAAAATCTACTTTGACGCAGATGGCAAGGCCCTCGGATATTACTACGAACGACCTGACTAGTGCTGTGTTGCGATTAAAAAACCAAAATCGGAAACGCTCAACGTTCAACGTTCAACGCCCAAGTTATACGGCTCGCGGAGACGCTCGCCCGAGCTTCGTGTCTTCGCACGAAAAAGCAGAGCGCTGCTTTACACGGCTTTTTAGAATGCCGTCACCGGCCTTGACATCCTTCGTACGGTCATAGATAATATCGCCGTATCCGAAAGAGAAACGGAGGCTAACATGAAAAGCAAGTCCAAAAAAACAGTGAAAACTGAGGTGTCGGCCAAGCCACAGGCAAAGCCGTTGGCAAAATCGGCACCAAAAAAGACGACCGCCGAGTGCGCGGCAAAGACGTCCGCTAAGTGCGCGGTCAAGACGCCCGCCAAATGTGCGGCCAAGGCGCCCGCCAAGTGCGCGGCAAAGAAGGCGGCCCCGAAAAACCAGCGTGTTGTGTTCTGCGTGCGCGCAGAACCGGGCAGCAAGGTTTTCCTGGCCGGAAGTTTCAACAACTGGAATCCAACCGCAAAGAAAATGGTCGACAAGAAAGCCGACGGCACCTTTGTGGTCGCGCTCCAACTCCCCCCCGGCGAGTATCAATACAAGTTTGTGATCGACGGGACATGGTGTGCAGATCCTGAGTGTCCGGACTGGGTTCAAAACGACCATGGTACGCTGAACAGTGTGAAGCGCGTCGACTAATTGCCGCGCACGACACCTGATCGGTGTAAAAGGATCAGTCATGCCGGGAAAACGACCGCGCTTAGCAGTAACAATCGGTGATGCTGCGGGGGTCGGCCCGGAACTGGTCTTACGGCTGGCATCTGACTCCGATATTGCGGAGCAGTGCCAGCTTTTTATTTACGGCAACCATGAAATCTTGCAACGGGTCGCCGCATCGGCCGGACTGACCCTATCGCGTTCGTTGCAGATATGTTCTGGCCCCACACGGGCGGCGGACGCGCACAACACGGGGGAGCACATTTTATACGACTTCCCCTTTGACGAGGCCGCGACCATCACGCCGGGCCGCGTGCATGCGGCGTGCGGACGCCACGCGCACGCGTGGATCTGTGAAGCGGTCCGCGACATCCAGACCGGCCGTGCGGACGTCTTGGTCACCGCCCCCATCAACAAAGCCGCACTGCACGCGGCGGGCATTCAGGTGCCGGGCCACACTGAACTGCTCGCCAGCCTGACCAACGGCGCGACGCCGTGCATGGCCTTCCATTCCGACCGCGTGTTCGTCTCGCTGGCGACCATCCATGAAGCACTTCGCGATGTGCCCGGCCTGCTCACAATACCGGGTCTGCTCCATACGATCCGCCTCACCTGCGACGCCTGCGCGCGCTTCAAGGGTGGACAGCCCCGCATCGCCGTCTTGGCGCTGAATCCACAC